>JAEEGF012008017.1_pt1 | contig 21583 bp, 17 predicted proteins | sample 9134171 | NCBI WGS metagenome assembly JAEEGF01 (sample SAMN16246542, study PRJNA631951) | gut metagenome | biome: gut microbiome; feature: rumen; material: AP-attached | host: Bos | place: Iran: Karaj | collected 2018-10 | reverse complement strand
AGCCATACCACCCCCGACCCCATCCAACTCAACAAGTTGCTGGCCCGCATGGTAGAAGCCGGATGCGAATATGTGTTCATGGAATGCAGCAGTCATGCCATCCACCAGCACCGCATCGGAGGCCTGCTCTTCGCCGGAGGAATCTTCACCAACCTTACCCGCGACCATCTCGACTACCACAAGACTTTCGAGAACTACCGCGACGCGAAGAAAGCCTTTTTCGACAGTCTGCCCAAGAGCGCCTTTGCCATCACCAACGCCGACGACAAGAACGGTGCGGTGATGGTGCAGAACACCAAGGCACGCGTGAAGACCTACTCCACAAGGGGCATGGCCGACTTCAGGGCACGCCTGTTGGAATGTCACTTCGAGGGGATGTATCTCGAGGTCGACGGACGCGAGGTGGGCGTGCAGTTTATCGGAAAATTCAACGTGAGCAACCTCCTCGCCGTTTATGGCGCGGCAGTGATGCTCGGCAAGGCCCCCGAAGACATCCTTCTGATAATGAGCACATTGAAGAGTGTGAGTGGACGTCTGCAACCCGTACACTCGCCAGAAGGCTACACCGCCATTGTAGACTATGCCCACACGCCCGATGCGCTGGAGAACGTGCTCAACGCCATCCATGAGGTGCTCGACGGCAAAGGACAGGTCATCACCGTCTGTGGTGCAGGAGGCAACCGCGACAAGGGCAAGCGTCCGCTGATGGCCCAGGAGGCCGTGCGCCAGAGCGACCGTGTAATCATCACGAGCGACAACCCCCGTTTTGAAGAGCCCCAGTCGATTATCGACGACATGCTTTCCGGCCTCACTCCACAGCAGAAGAACAAAGTGCTGTCGATTGTCGACCGGCGTGAGGCCATCCGCACCGCCTGCATGCTGGCGAAGAAAGGCGACGTGATACTCGTGGCGGGGAAAGGCCATGAAGACTACCAGGAGATAAAAGGCGTGAAGCACCATTTCGACGACCGCGAGGAACTCGAGCGCATCTTCGCCACCCAACAGGCATGAGAAAGGCATACACCATACACCATAAATAAAACCAACAAGAAATGCTATACTATATCTTCAGATTTCTCGAGCAGTTTGACATCCCAGGCGCCCACATGTGGCACTACATCTCGTTCAGGGCACTGCTCGCACTGATTCTCTCGCTGCTTATCTCGGCATGGTTTGGCGAGAGGTTCATCAAGTTTATGAAACGCCGCAATATCTCGGAAACCCAACGCGACGCCTCCATCGACCCCTTCGGCGTGCAGAAGAAAGGAGTGCCCACCATGGGAGGCATCATCATCATGGTGTCTATCCTCGTGCCGATATTGCTCTTCGGACGAATGCGCAACATCTACCTCATCCTGATGATTGTCACCACCGTGTGGCTAGGATTCCTCGGTTTCCTTGACGACTACATCAAGATTTTCAAGAAGAACAAGGAAGGTCTGAAAGGAAAATACAAGATTGTGGGACAACTGAGCATAGGACTCATCGTAGGACTCGTGCTATGGGCCAGTCCTGACGCCAAGATCCATGAGAGCGTGAAGGCCGAAGCGGGTTCTGAGCATGCCACCATCTTGAAATCCGAACCGGTGAAGTCGCTCAAGACCACCCTGCCGTTCATCAAGAACCACAACCTCGACTACTCCGAGGTCATGGGGTTCATGGGTGAGCACAAAACCGCGGCAGGATGGGTGCTCTTCGTCATCATGACCATCCTGGTGGTTACTGCAGTGAGCAACGGTGCCAACCTCAACGACGGAATGGACGGCATGTGCGCCGGCAATTCCGCCATCATCGGTGTGGCACTCGGCATCTTCGCCTATGTGAGCAGCCACATCGAATATGCCGCATACCTCGACATCATGTATATACCTGGGTCACAGGAACTGGTGGTGTTTATCTGCGCCTTCATCGGTGCCATGGCTGGATTCCTGTGGTATAACGCCTACCCCGCACAAATCTTCATGGGCGACACGGGGTCGCTCATGACAGGCGGCATCATCGGCGTTTGCGCCATCATCATCCACAAGGAACTGATGTTGCCCATCCTCTGTGGCATCTTCTTCGTAGAGAGCCTGAGCGTGATGGTGCAGACGGGATACTTCAAGTATCGCAAGCGCAAAGGCGAAAGGGTGAGGATTTTCCGTGCCGCCCCCATCCACGACAACTTCAGGAAACTCGACAGCCAACTCGACCCCACCAGCCGATATATCCTGAAAGGCTGGCCCCAGCGCCAGTTTCATGAGTCGAAAATCACTGTAAGGTTCTGGATTACCACCATCATCCTGGCTGCACTGACCATCATTACGCTGAAGATAAGGTAACTGAAGATTGGTACTGTGCCGAAGACGCTCACACTCGGCATACTAAAAGCAGACGCCTGTCTGCACTTGCATCATCGCAATTTAGAATAAAAAAGGGAGTTGAAGGAACATATGAATAGCGAAAGACAAGATGGCTCCCATAAAAATGATTGATTATAACTGATTGGAAATGAATAGAATTGTTGTTTTGGGCGCGGCTGAAAGTGGAGCCGGCGCCGCCGTATTGGCAAAGAAAGAAGGATTCGACGTGTTTGTCTCAGACATGTCGCTGATCAAGGACAAATACAAGTTGCTGCTCGACAGCCATGGCATAGCATGGGAAGAGGGCCAGCACACCGAGGAGAAAATCCTCAATGCCGACGAGATTATCAAGAGTCCCGGCATACCCAACAATGCCCCTATAGTGGAGAAAGCCATAAACAAGGGCATCCACATCATCAGCGAGATAGAGTTTGCCGGTCGCTACACAAATTCCAAGATGATATGCATCACAGGAAGCAACGGCAAGACCACCACCACGTCGCTGATATACCATATCTTCAAGTCGGCAGGTTATGATGCCGGACTGGCAGGCAACATCGGGCGGAGCCTGGCGCTGCAAGTGGCTGAGGATCCCCATGAATACTACATCATCGAACTCAGTTCGTTCCAACTTGACAACATGTATGACTTCCGCGCCGACATCGCCATTCTGCTGAACATCACCCCCGACCACCTCGACCGTTACGACAACTGCATGCAGAACTACGTCGACTCGAAGATGCGCATCATACAAAACCAGACCAGCGACGACAGTTTCATCTACTGGAACGACGACCCCATCATCAAGCGCGAGTTGCAGAAATACGACATCAAGGCCATACAGTATCCCTTTTCCGAACTGAAGGGCAACGGTGCCATCGGCTATATCGAGGAAGGGCAATACTGCCTGGAGAAACCCACTCCCTTCAACATGGAACAAGAAGAGTTGAGCCTTACCGGCCGACACAACATCTACAACTCTCTCGCCGCCGGACTGGCCTCCAACATCGCCGGCGTGAAAAAGGAAATGATACGCAAGAGTCTCGGCGACTTCCCCGGTGTGGAGCACCGTCTGGAACGCGTGGCCACCGTGCGTGGCGTGACCTATGTCAACGACTCCAAGGCCACCAATGTCGATGCCTGCTGGTATGCGCTTGAAAGCATGACCTCGCCCACCGTGCTCATCATCGGCGGCAAGGACAAAGGCAACGACTACAACGCCATCAAGGACCTGGTGAAGGAGAAATGCCGTGCGCTCGTATACCTCGGTGCCGACAACGCCAAGTTGCATGCTTTCTTCGACGGCATGGGCATCACCGTGCGCGACACCCACAGCATGGCCGACTGCGTGGCTGCCTGCTACGAACTGGCAGAGCCCGGCGACACCGTGCTGCTCAGTCCCTGCTGCGCCAGTTTCGACCTCTTCAAGAACATGGAAGACCGCGGCGAACAGTTCAAGACCCTCGTCAAGAACCTGTGACATGCTGACTGAGAAAACCGGGCCATGCCCGATGAAAAATGAGAATTGATTTCGGCTGTCAAGCCATACTATAAGACCATTACGCAACACATGAGAATATCCATCGGCAATATCTTCAAGGGCGACAAGGTGATCTGGATGATTTTCTTCTTCCTCTGCATCATCAGCATCATGGAAGTGTTCAGTTCCAGCAGTTCGCTCACCTACGACAAGAGCAGTTACTGGGGGCCCGTAATCAAGCACGTGGGCATCCTGCTCGCTGGCATCTTCGTGATGATCATCGTGCAAAACATCGACTGCAAATACTTCAAGGTCGCCACACCCTTCCTCCTTATCCTGTCGGCTTTCACCCTGATATGGGTGCTGGTGGCAGGACAGGCCACCAACGGCGCACAACGGTGGATCAGCCTCTTCGGCATACAGTTTCAGCCCTCTGAAATCGCCAAGGGCACCATCGTGCTCTCCGTGGCGCAGATTCTCAGTGCCATGCAGACTGAGACGGGAACCGAGGAAAACACGTTCAAATATGTGCTCACCGTATCGGTGCCCCTCACGATTCTCATCATGTTTGAGAATCTCTCCACCGCCATCCTCATCGGTTTCGTGGTAGTGGGCATGATGTTCTATGGTGGCGTGGCCCTCCACAAGATAGGCAGACTAGTAGGCGGAGTGGCCCTCGTGGGCGTTGTCGGCCTGGCTATCATCATGCTCATAGGCAAAACCGAGGATAAGCCCAACGACAAGAACAACATCACCGAGCAGGTGGTAAAGGCCGAGGAGTCGCCCTCGATGTTAGAAAAGGTTTTCCACCGTGCCGGCACATGGAAAGGCCGCGTGCTCAAGTTCATCAGCAACGACGAAGTGGCACCCGAGGAATTCGACCTCGACAACGACTCACAGATAGGTCATGCCAACATCGCCATCGCCTCGTCGGAAATAGTGGGTAAAGGTCCCGGCAACTCCGAGGAGCGCGACCTGCTGCCACAAGCCTTCTCCGACTTTATCTACGCCATCATCATCGAGGAACTTGGGTTGGCTGGCGGCATCTTCGTGATGTTTCTGTATATCTTCCTACTCTGGAGGGCGGGCCGCATTGCCGACCGTTGTGTCAACAACTTTCCTGCCTTCCTGGTGATGGGTCTGGCACTCCTGCTTGTGTGCCAGGCAATGTTCAACATGATGGTGGCTGTGGGCATGGCACCAGTGACAGGCCAGCCACTGCCACTCATCAGCAAAGGCGGTACATCGACCATCATCAACTGCATGTTCGTCGGGGCAATACTCAGCGTGAGCATCTCGGCGAAGAAAAAAACAGTGGAGAAATAGGAGCAAAAAGGGAGTTGAAGAGACATGTGTAACGCATTCTTTGAAGAGAATGACGTGGAGTAAAAAGGAGTTAGAAGGACGCATGTGTCGCGAATCTTGAACAGAAGAAAAAAAGAATAAAAAATGGCCTAAAATCTTTCAACGAAATTTGTGCAAAGCGAAAAAAAACCTTACCTTTGCATGGAAATGTTGAAGTGGACTAACACAAGGCACAGCAAGCATGCTTGATTCTGTGCCATGTTTGTATTGCACTAACACCAAAACAAATGAAAACGAGCGAATTACGAGTCATTATCAGCGGAGGAGGCACAGGGGGACACATCTTCCCTGCCATCTCCATTGCTGATGCCATCAAGATGAAACGGCCCGATGCCCAGATTCTCTTCGTAGGGGCAGAAGGACGCATGGAGATGCAGCGCGTGCCCGCCGCAGGATATGACATCAAGGGTCTGCCTATTTGCGGTTTCGACCGCAAGCACCTGCTGCGCAATGTCGCAGTGCTCTACAAGATATGGAAGAGCCAACGCCTGGCCAAGCAAATCATCCGCGAGTTCCGCCCCATGGTGGCAGTGGGCGTGGGTGGCTATGCCAGCGGTCCCACACTCAACAAATGCGCCGACATGGGTATCCCGTGCCTCATCCAGGAGCAGAACTCCTATGCCGGTGTCACCAACAAGTTGCTGGCCAAGAAAGCCCGCAAGATCTGCGTGGCCTACGAGGGCATGGAGCGGTTCTTCCCCGCCGACAAACTTGTGCTCACGGGAAATCCCGTGCGCCAGTCGCTCCTCGACAGTCCGCTCAGCCGTGCTGAGGCCTGCAAGGCCATGGGGCTCGACCCCGACAAGAAGACCATCCTCATCGTTGGTGGCAGCCTGGGAGCCAGGACCATGAACGAGAGCGTGCTCCAGCATCTCGATGAATTGGAGCAATCGGGTGTGCAGGTAATGTGGCAAACCGGCAAGTACTACCACGAGGACATCCAGCGACAGTTGGCTGCCCACCACCCCATCACCACGCTGAAGGTCACCGACTTCATCAGCGACATGGGCACCGCCTACCGCGCCGCCGACCTTGTGGTGAGCCGCGCCGGCGCCAGCAGCATCTCGGAGTTCTGCCTCATCGGCAAGCCCGTGATTCTCGTGCCTTCACCTAATGTGGCAGAAGACCACCAGACGAAGAATGCCATGGCCCTGGTCAACAAAGACGCCGCCCTCATGGTGAGCGATGCCGAGGCCCCCGCCAAACTCATCTCGCTGGCCCTTGCCACGGTGACCGACGAGTCGCGGCTGCTCGCCCTCGGCACCAACGTGAAAAAGATGGCATTGCCCGACTCGGCAAACATTATCGCCGACGAAGTGATAGAAATGGCTACACAATTCTCTCAATAGTGTAAAGGGATGAAAGCAACAGATATCAAATCGGTATATTTCGTGGGAGCCGGTGGCATCGGCATGAGTGCCATCGCCCGATACTTCCTGCACAAAGGCATCTTCGTGGCGGGCTACGACAAGACCCCGTCGGCCCTTACCGCCCGTCTGGAGGAAGAAGGCATGCGCATCCACTATGACGACAACGCCGCACTCATCCCCGATGAATGCCGCGACGCCAATACCACGCTGGTTGTCTACACCCCAGCCATTCCCGACGACCACAGCGAGATGGCCTATTTCAGGCAAGGTGGCTTCGAAATGCAGAAACGCGCCCAAGTGCTCGGCACCCTCACACGCTCCCACAAGGGGCTGTGCGTAGCCGGCACACACGGCAAGACCACCACCTCGTCGATGTGCGCCCACATCATGCACCAGAGCAGTAACGACTGCAATGCCTTCCTCGGAGGCATCACCAAGAACTATGGCACCAACTATATCCTCTCCGACAGCGACTATGTCGTCATTGAGGCCGATGAGTATGACCGCTCCTTCCACTGGCTCCGTCCATGGATGACCGTCATCACTTCTACCGACCCCGACCATCTCGACATCTACGGCACGAAAGAAGCCTACCTGGAGAGTTTCCGCCATTACACCACGCTCATACAGCCCGGTGGCGCACTCATCATCCACCGCGGACTGGAGATGCAGCCACAGGTGGGAGAAGGCGTAAGGGTATACGACTACAGCCGCGACGAGGGCGACTTCCATGCCGAGAACATCGTCATCGACAACGGTGAGATTACCTTCGACTTCATCTCACCCATCGAGCGGGTAGACCATGTGAGTCTGGGGCAGCCCATACCCATCAACATCGACAATGCCGTGGCCGCCATGGCCATGTCGCAACTTTGCGGGTGTACTGCCAGCGAACTGCGCGACGCCATGGCCACCTACAGTGGTGTGGACCGTCGCTTCGACTTCAAGTTGAAAGACGACCGCCACGTGGTGCTGAGCGACTACGCCCATCATCCACAAGAGATTTACCAGAGCGCGAAAAGCATTCGCGAACTCTACCGCCACCGCAAGGTGACGGCAATGTTCCAGCCCCACCTTTACACCCGCACACGCGACTTCTACAAGGCGTTTGCCGACAGTCTGAGTCAACTCGACGAGGTGGTGCTCTGCGACATCTACCCTGCCCGTGAACTCCCTATCCCCGGCGTGACGTCGCAACTCATCTACGACAACCTCCGCCCTGGTATCCAGCGTACGATGATACACAAGGAAGACGTGCTCGACTACGTGCGCAGCCGCGACTTCGACGTGCTGCTCGTACTGGGTGCCGGTGACCTCGACAACTACGTCGACCAGATGGCCGACATCATCAAAGCGAAATAAGAGAGAACCATGTACGTGAACTGGAAAAAAACGGCTATTGTGGCCCTCGACCTGGTGCTTGCAGCATACATCGTGATGGCCATGACCTCCTTCAACAAGCCCGACCTCTCCAATCGGGTGTGCAAGAAGGTGAGCATCACCGTGGCCGACAGCGACTCCAGTGGTTTTCTCAGCGCAGGCGAGATCAAGCACATCCTCACCGCCAAGCACCTCTATCCCGACGGGAAGAGCGTCGACCTGGCCGACCTGCGCAAGATAGAGAGCACCCTCGAAGAGCATATGCTCGTCAAGGATGCAGAATGCTACATGACCCAGGACGGTCTTGTGGGCATCACAGTGAGTCAGAAACTGCCGATGCTCAGGGTGAAGGCCGACAATGGCGAAGACTACTACATCGACGACGAGGGGCGCATTATGAGCAACGGCTCCTACGCCTCCGACCTCATTGTCGCCACCGGCAATATCAGCAATTGGTATGCCCAGAACTACATCCAGGTGGTGGCAAAGTGGATTTCCGACCATGAACTGTGGCGCAACCAGATTGTGCAACTCAACGTGCTTCCCGACAAAAGCCTGGAAATAGTGCCCCGTATCGGAGGGCACGTGGTGTGCCTGGGACAGTTGCCGGAACGGTCGGACAAGGTTCGCCGCGAGCGCGACATCAACCAGTTCCTCGACACCAAACTGACCCGTCTCGACAAGTTCTACCGCTACGGTCTCAACGAGATAGGTTGGAACAAATACTCCTACATCGACATCGAGTTCGACAACCAGATTATCTGCAGGAAGAACAAGAAGGCCAAAGACGACGACCACGAGGAGACGGAAGCCGGCGAGAAAGCCCCGCAAACATGACAACCATCAACGACAAACCCATAAGAAATCCAAAATATATCAAACAATATGGCAGCAAAAGAATTCATAGTAGCTATTGAATTGGGCTCTTCGAAAATCACCGGCATCGCCGGTAAGAAGAGCATGGACGGCAGCATTCAGGTGCTCGCCGTTGTGAGGGAGGACGCCACATCGTGCATCCGCAAGGGTGTGGTCTTCAACATCGACAAGACCAGCATCTGTCTTACCAACATCATCAAGAGACTCAAGACGATGTTGAAATCTGAAATCTCACGCGTATACGTCGGCATGGGCGGACAGTCCATCCGCAGCATCAGGAACACCATCGTAAAGACATTGCCCGAAGACTCCGTGGTAACACAAGACATCATCAACGAGTTGATGGACAACAACCGCAGCATGCAATATCCCGACCTAGAGATCCTGGATGCTGCCACACAGGAATACAAGGTGGGCACACAACTCCTCACCGAACCCGTGGGTGTGCAGTGCAACAAACTCGAGGGCAACTTCCTCAACATCCTCTGCCGCAAGGCCTTCTTCCGCAACCTGAACAAGTGCTTCGAGAATGCCAATATCACCATTGCAGAACTTTACCTCGCCCCCATCGCACTGGCCCACAGCGTGCTCACTGAGGTGGAGAAACGCACCGGTAGCCTGCTCGTAGACCTCGGTGCCGATACCACCACCGTCTCCGTCTACTACAAGAACATCCTCCGCCACCTTGCTGTTATCCCTCTGGGAAGCAACAACATCACCAAGGACCTTGCCACCGAACTGCAAGTGGAGGAGAAGGACGCCGAGACCATGAAACTCAACTACGCCCAGGCCTTTACCGACACCAACGAGATTGAGGAAGACAAGAAATACCGCATCGACGACGAGCGTTCCGTCGCACAGCAGAAGTTCGTCGACATCGTCGAAGGCCGCGTCAACGAAATCATCCAGAACGTATGGTATCAGGTGCCCAGTGAGTATAAGAACAAACTCATGGGCGGCATCGTGCTCACCGGTGGCGGTTCGAACATGAAGAAAATCAAGGAAGCCTTCACCAACATCACCGAAGTGGGCAAGATACGCATCGCCAATACCGTTACCCAGAACGTCACCTCCACCGACAAGGATGTGAACGCCCATAACGGGATGATGAACACCGCTCTCGGACTCCTCGCCAAAGGCGACCTCAACTGTGCCGGCCAGCCCATCACGAAGACCGACCTCTTCAGCGAGCCAGCAGCCGCCACTCCTGCCACCGACACCAGCAAGACCTTCCGCAATCCTGGCGAGACCAAGCCCGGTCAGGTGCTTACCGCCAAGGAGAAGGAAGCCATTGAGGAAGACCGCCGCCGCAAACTTGAAGAAGAACGCCGTAAGGCCGAACTTGAGGACGAACTCCGCCAGCAGAGAGAGAGAGAAAACGAAGGTAAGAGTTTCTTCGACAAAATCAAGAAGTCGGGAAAGGACTTCTTCTCGAAACTCATCTCCGAGGAGAACACCGACGACGATACGAAATAAGCCACAAAGAGGAAAGAACAGAACAGTCGCACTAATAAAACGATACAAATATGTCAAACGACCGCAATAAATCACAAGGCCTCGAATTCGAAGACCTGCCAAAAGAGAACAGCATCATTAAAGTCATCGGTGTGGGTGGCGGTGGCGGCAACGCCGTGAACCACATGTACAAGGAAGGCATCCACGATGTCACCTTCGTGCTCTGCAACACCGACCGTCAGGCGCTCAACGACTCCCCCGTTCCCGTACACCTGCAGTTGGGTACTGAAGGTCTGGGAGCAGGCAACAAGCCCGAGCGCGCGCGTGCCGCTGCCGAAGAGAGTGAAGGCGCGCTGAAGCGCATGCTCGACGACGGCACGAAGATGGCGTTCATCACCGCCGGCATGGGTGGTGGCACCGGCACCGGTGCTGCTCCCGTCATCGCCCGCGTGTCGAAAGAACTGGGCATCCTCACTGTAGGTATCGTCACCATCCCCTTCCGTTTCGAAGGCAAGAAGAAGATTGACCAGGCCCTCGACGGCGTGGAAGAGATGTCGAAGCATGTCGACGCCCTCCTCGTCATCAACAACGAGCGCCTGCGTGAGATCTATCCCGAACTGGGTGTGCTCAACGCCTTTGCCAAGGCCGACGACACACTGAGTGTGGCAGCCCGCAGCATCTCCGAGATCATCACCGTGCATGGCCTCATCAACCTCGACTTCAACGACGTGAAGACCGTGCTCAAAGACGGTGGTGTAGCCATCATGAGTACCGGCTATGGCGAGGGAGAAGGCCGTGTGAAGAAAGCCATCGACGATGCCCTCAACTCACCGTTGCTCAACAACAACGACGTATTCAACTCGAAGAAGATTCTTCTGAGCATCACCTTCTCCAACGAGAAAGGCTCCAGCGGTCTGATGATGGAGGAGATGAACGACGTCAACGACTTCATGGCGAAGTTCGGCGACAACTTCGAAATCAAGTGGGGTCTTGCCGTCGACCCAGAACTGGGCAAGAAGGTAAAGGTCACCATCCTCGCCACTGGCTTCGGCATCGAGAATGTTGACATGATGAGCGAGCACATCAACAAGAACAGCACTGCTGAAGATTTGCGCCGCAAGCAGGAGCAGGCAGAGAAAGAGGCAGAGTTGGCAGAGCGCAGGGCGCTATACTATCAAGACGAGAACAAGCCTCTCAAGCGCCGCAGTCAGATTTTCCTCTTCAGTCAGGAAGACCTCGACAACGAAGATGTAATCCTCGCTGTGGAGAGCACTCCCACCTGCCGCCGCACCAGTCAGATGCTCAACAATATCCGCATGGCTGCCGATGGCGGCAATGCCGACAACGACAACAAGGAGAGCGGTGAGGGCAACAGCAAAATCGTGTTCTAAACCCATCAAGTCATGACACTTTTCGAACAAATCAGCGAAGACATCAAGGCTGCGATGAAAGCCCGCGACAGGGTGCGTCTCGACACCCTGCGCAATATCAAGAAGGTGTTTCTCGAGGCCAAGACGGCACCGGGTGCCAACGACACCCTCGATGATGCCGATGCCCTGAAGATCATACAGAAACTTGCCAAGCAAGGCCGGGAGTCGGCAGCCACCTTCGCCCAGCAGAACCGCCAAGACTTGGCCGACAACGAGTTGGCACAGGTAGCCGTCATCGAGAGTTACCTGCCCAAACAACTCGATGAAGCCGAGATTGAGGCCCAGGTGCAAGAGATTATCGCCGCCACCGGTGCTTCGGGAATGAAGGACATGGGTAAGGTGATGGGTATCGCCAGCAAGCAGATGGCAGGAAAGGCCGACGGCCGTGCCATCTCCACCGTCGTACGCCGCCTGCTCTCGTAATAACATTACCTATATTATAGAGACACAGAGGTACAGAGTATAATTTCTGTATCTCTGTGTCTTTGTTTTGGGAAAAGACAAAAGAAGGTCAGGCAAACAGTTGCCTCAGCACTTCCAGCGACTTCATCTCCGGAAAACCCGGCACATGGAGCCTGTAGAACTCCAATATCACCTCTGTGCAGCGGTTGCGCTCCATGCGCGACATCGCACAGAGGTGCATCGTCTTGTAACTCAGGCGCATGAGCAAGCCTATCTTCCCTGCCTCTGCCGGCATCAAGAAATGGGCATGAGGAGGCGGTGACGGTGTGAAACAGCCATTGAGCAAATCGAAGTAAGCCTGAGGCTCCCCATCTTCGGCATTGGGGAAGAAACCGATGAACCTTGTGAGGCGAATCATGAACACGAGGTGGAAATTGGCGAAACCCTGCTCCACCTCATCGAGCCAGAGGATGCTCGACTCCACAAACTGGTAGAGCAGGTCTGTCTCATGCTCATCGCGCGTGGCATGGGTGAGGAATTCGGCCAGGAACATCCCTATCGACAACTTATAGGGATCGAGGTGGAGCGAGGCCAACGGCGCTGCCAGGCGGATGTCGCGCAGGCGCTGCAGCGAACTCTTCTCCCGGAAATCGAAATCAATCTCCACGATATTGAGTGGCTGGAACAGTTGCTTGCGCATCTTTCCATGAGGTGATTTGGAAACCTTCACCATGAACGACACCCGTCCATGCTGTCGGGTGAGCATATCAACGACGAGTGAAGCATCACCATACCTCACCGTCCGCAATACCACAGCCCTCGTTCTTGTCATCATTATGGTGGTAAAATTACACGAAAATGCCGTAAAAACAAAACAAAACCCCCATAATTATTGCAAAATGAGACAAAAAGAAAAAAAATTTGGATGAAAATTTGGTGGGAATATGAAAAAGCAGTACCTTTGCATCCGCAAAACAAGTCTACGGTCCATTCGTCTATCGGTTAGGACGAGAGATTTTCATTCTCTAAAGAGCAGTTCGACTCTGCTATGGACTACTTAAGCAACTAAAAAATACGAAATATTCACAAAGATGGCAAATCACAAATCATCACTCAAAAGAATCCGCCAGGACAAGAAGAAGCAACTTCACAACAAGTATTACGCCAAGACCATGCGTAATGCTGTTCGCAAACTGCGCGCTATGACCAACAAGGACGAGGCTGCGAAGCTTTATCCCAGTGTTCAGAAAATGCTGGACAAATTGGCAAAGACCAATATCATCCACAAGAACAAGGCCGCAAACCTGAAGTCGAGCCTCTCACGCCAAATCAACAAGATGGCGTAACACTTGGCGACAAGCATACGAAGGGCTGCAATATGGATTGCAGCCCTTTTTGCATATTGTCACGAAAGGTATTTTGGGGCATTTCACGACCCCATTTTTACCCCTGTCGGCACCACTCTCAGCAGATGCCGGCAGAGGTGTTTGAAAAGCCTGTAAAACGGCATGTTTTTTAGGCATTTTTACCACATTTTATTTCTCGTTTTGGGGGATTTTTCGTAACTTTGCACCTATATTAAAAAACAGGCTTAACGGCCGTCCGCCATCCTCTTTTGGCGGCATTATCCAGTAAGAACAAATGCAAGAAACACCACAAAACGAGAGTAATTATTCAGCGAAAAACATCCAGGTGCTTGAAGGCTTGGAGGCCGTAAGGAAACGCCCCGCCATGTATATCGGCGATATCAGCGAGAAAGGTCTTCACCACCTGGTAAATGAAACCGTAGACAACTCCATCGATGAGGCGATGGCAGGCTACTGCACTCACATCGAGGTAACCATCAATGAAGACAACTCCATCACCGTGCAGGACAACGGCCGAGGCATCCCCGTCGACGAGCACAAGAAACTGCACAAGTCGGCCCTTGAGGTGGTGATGACCGTGCTCCATGCCGGCGGTAAGTTCGACAAAGGTTCCTACAAGGTGAGCGGTGGTCTCCATGGCGTAGGTGTGAGTTGTGTCAACGCCCTTTCCTCTCATATGCTTTCCCAAGTGTTCCGTGACGGTAAGATCTACCAACAGGAATACGAGAAGGGTAAAGCCCTTTATCCCGTCAAAGTAGTGGGTGAAACCGACAAGCAAGGCACTCGCCAGCAGTTCTGGCCCGACAAGACGATATTCACCACCACAGTCTACCAATACGACATCATCGCCCGCCGCATGCGCGAGTTGGCCTACCTCAATGCCGGCATCACCATCACCCTCACCGACTTGCGCCCCGACGACAGCGGCAACACACGTCAGGAGGTATTCCATGCCAAGGATGGTCTGAAAGCCTTCGTGAGGTTCATCGACCGCCATCGCACCCACCTCTTCGATGATGTTATCTATCTGAAGACCGAGAAGCAAGGCATCCCCATCGAGGTGGCAGTGATGTACAACACCGACTATTCGGAAAACATCCACTCCTACGTCAACAATATCAACACCATTGAGGGAGGTACCCACCTGATGGGATTCCGCATGGCCCTTACCCGCACGTTGAAGAAATATGCCGACAACGACCCTGTCATCTCCAAGCAGATAGAGAAAGCCAAGATAGAGATTACCGGTGAGGACTTCCGCGAGGGTCTCACTGCCGTTATCTCCATCAAGGTGGCAGAGCCGCAGTTTGAGGGACAGACGAAGACGAAGTTGGGCAACAGCGAGGTCACCGGTGCTGTGCAGCAGGCTGTTGGCGAGGCTCTCGCCAACTACCTTGAGGAGCATCCCAAAGAGGCCAAGCAGATTTGCGACAAAGTGGTGCTTGCCGCCACCGCCCGCATCGCTGCCCGCAAGGCGCGTGAGAGCGTACAGCGCAAGAACGTGATGTCGGGAGGCGGACTCCCCGGCAAGTTGGCTGACTGCTCCAACAAAGACCCGAAAGAGTGTGAGATATTCCTCGTCGAGGGTGACTCTGCCGGTGGCAGTGCCAAGCAAGGCCGCGACCGCTACACCCAGGCCATTCTCCCCCTCCGCGGAAAGATTCTTAACGTAGAGAAAGTGATGTGGCACAAGGTGTTCGAGAGTGAGTCGGTGATGAACATCATCCAGAGCATCGGCGTACGTTTCGGCGTAGAAGGCGAGGGCGACAAGGAAGCCAACATCGACAAACTGCGCTACGACAAGATTATTATCATGACCGACGCCGACGTCGATGGTTCCCACATCGACACCCTCATCATGACCCTCTTCTATCGTTTCATGCCACGTGTCATCCAGGAAGGGCACCTCTACATCGCCACTCCCCCACTCTATCTCTGCACCTACAAGAACAAGGTGAAGGAATATTGCTACACCGACCAGCAGCGCCAGGCCTTCCTCGACAAGTATGGCGACGGTGTAGAGGGGACAAGTATCCACACCACCCGCTACAAAGGTCTTGGAGAGATGAACCCAGAGCAACTGTGGGACACCACCATGAACCCGGAGACACGTCTGCTGAAACGCGTGAGCATAGAGAATGCCGCCGAGGCCGACGAGATTTTCTCAATGCTCATGGGCGACGACGTGGAGCCGCGCCGCGAGTTCATCGAGGCCAATGCCACCTACGCCAATATCGACGCTTAATATCATACACCATGGGGGCCATCTGGCCCCCATGGTGTTTTTATGATAGTGGCTATAGTACATATAGTAACTATAGTGACGATAGTAACTATAAACCATTAACCCTACAAAAGCCTGTATACACATGAAAAATACGCTTATTGCCCTGTTTCTCACCAGTTTAAGTCTATGTGCCTTTGCGCAGCCACAGCCACCCATGCGTCTGTGGTTCAACCGGCCAGCCGACTATTTCGAGGAGTCGCTGCTCATCGGCAACGGCAAGTTGGGTGCCATCGTCTATGGTGGTGTCGACGACAATACCATCTACCTCAACGACATCACCCTGTGGACGGGCAAGCCTGTCGACCCCAATCTTGATGCCGGGGCGAGCGTTTGGATACCACGCATCCGTGAAGCCCTCTTCCAAGAAGACTATGACCTGGCCGACAGTCTGCAACTCCGTGTGCAAGGTCCCAACTCCCAGTTTTTCCAGCCCCTCGGCACCCTCCATATCCTCGACGACAACCAGGCTGCCATCCAAGGCTACTACCGTGAACTGAGTCTCGACAGTGCCATCTGCCGCGACCAATACACCCGTGGCGGCAAGCGGTTTACGAGAGAATACTTCGCCTCACATCCCGACAAACTCATCGCCATCCGCATCCAAAGCGATGGTCCGGACATCAACTGCCGCCTCACGCTCACCGCACAGGTGCCACACCATTGCAAGGCCAGCGCTCCCGCCAATCAGGTAGGACAACTCACGATGACCGGTCATGCAGTAGGCGATGCCTCGGAGAGCATTCGTTTCTGCAGCATGCTTAAGGCCGAGGCCAGCCAAGGACAGGTGACGGCCACCGACAGCACCCTCACCGTGAAGGGGGCACAACAACTCACACTCTTTTTTGTGAACGAGACCAGTTTCAACGGTGCCTCAAACCATCCCGTGACAGCAGGTGCACCCTATCTCGACAATGCCACCAACGACCTGTGGCACACCGCCAACTATACCTACGAGGAGATGCTTGGCCGACATGTCGACGACTACCGTCAATTCTATACCCGCTCCACCCTGCGGTTAGGCGACTCCGACACCTCCGGCGACCTCGCCATCCCCACCGACATACTGCTCAGGCAATATACCGACAACGACAGCAATAGCCGCTATCTGGAAACCCTCTATTTCCAATTCGGCCGCTACCTGCTTATAGCAAGTTCGCGCACCCCTTCTGTGCCAGCCAACCTTCAGGGCCTATGGACCACCCACCTCTATTCCCCCTGGCGCGGCAACTACACCGTGAACATCAACCTTGAGGAGAACTACTGGCCTGCCGAGGTGGCCAACCTCAGTGAACTCACTACTCCCCTGTGGGGATTCATGGAGTCGCTGGCAGCCAACGGCAGTCATGTGGCACGCAACTACTACGGCATCACCCGTGGATGGTGCTCCAGCCACAACAGCGACATCTGGGCGATGGCCAATCCTGTGGGCGAGAAGCGGGAGAGTCCGGAATGGAGCAACTGGAACCTTGGCGGCGCATGGCTCTCGCAGGCGTTGTGGGAGCACTACCAATACACCCTCGACAAGCAATTCCTCACCCAGACCGCCTACCCTCTTCTTCGTGGTGCCAGCGCTTTCTGCCTCGACTGGCTCATCGACAACCCCAAGCAGCCCGGCGAACTCATCACCGCGCCGAGCACCTCGCCCGAGAACGAATACAAGACTCCTGAGGGCTATCACGGCACTACCTGCTATGGCGGTACTGCCGACCTCGCCATCATCCGTGAACTATTTGAGAACACGCTGGCGGCAGGCCGCATTGTTGGCGGTGACAAGGCATTCCTGAAAGAAGTGGAGAAGAGTCTGCGCCGACTTCACCCCTACACCGTGGGGCATGAAGGCGACATCAACGAATGGTACTACGACTGGGACGACTGGGACCCACAGCACCGTCATCAGTCACACCTCATCGGCCTCTATCCCGGACATCAGATTACCATCGACGGCACGCCACAACTTGCCCGCGCCGCTGTCCGCAGCATGGAAATCAAGGGCGACAAGACCACGGGTTGGAGCACCGGATGGCGTATCAACCTCTGGGCACGCCTGCACAATGCCTCGCAGGCCTACCATATATACAAGAAACTGCTTACCTATGTCTCCCCCGACGGTTACAAAGGTCCCGACCGCCGTCGTTCGGGCGGCACCTACCCCAACCTCCTCGATGCCCATCCACCCTTCCAGATTGATGGCAATTTCGGAGGCACTGCCGGTGTGTGTGAGATGCTGTTGCAGAGTGGCAACGATGAAATAGAGGTGTTGCCCGCCCTTCCCGAGCAATGGTCGTCGGGCGAGGTGAAAGGACTGCGTGCCCGTGGCGGGCACACGGTAGACATCCGTTGGGAGAAGAGCGCTGCCAATGCCGGCCGTCATCAGACCACCGTCATCATCTCCTCGATGCAGAAAGGTAAGATACGTGTAAAATGTGAGGGAGTCACCCGCACGGTGAAGACGAAAGCAGGGGGTACCGTCAGTGTGACCTTCCCCTAAATCTCCCCTACGACCTACGATATTTCGAAGGCGATACCCCCACATGTTCCTTGAAATACTTGCCAAGGAACGACTGGTTGGGGAAGTGGAGCATTTCTGCTATCTCCTTGATGCTCATGGTGGAGTTCTTCAGGAGCACCCTGATTTCCAGCGTCACATAGTGGTCTATCCAGTCATTGGGTGTGCGATGACTCACCTGTTTCACCGTTTCGGAGAGATATTTCGGCGAGATGCACAATTTCGTGGCATACCATCCCACCTTGCGTTCTTGCTTGAAATGTTCTTTCAGCAAGATGATGAAGTCGTTGAAGATGACCTCAGCCCTGGTGCGTTTCGGTTCCGATTGCTTCTTCTGGTAGATTGCGTTGCCGATGTCATACATCATTGCTTTCAGCAGCATGATGGCCAGTTCCTTGCGGAAAAGGTTGTCTTTCTCCTCCACCTTACGGCACAGCATCGAGAAATACTCCATGAAGGTATCGGCTTTCTCCTGGTTGATGTTGAAGACGGGGCGTGAATAAGCAAAGAGGAAGAGTTGCGACATATCGTGCACCTCCTTGATTATTTCAGAAAAGAAATCGTTGGATACCATGATGGCCACCCCCTTGCAGTCACGGCTAAGCATGTAGTTGCCCACCACCTGTCCCTTGTTCACCACTATCACGTCGTTCTTATGCACCATGTGCTCCTTGGTGTCTACGGAATATTGTGCGCTTCCCTCATGGCAGAAAGCCACGAAGAGACAGTCCATCCGTTTCGGATCAGTGGTGAGGGGCACATCCTCGAACGAGCGGAATATCACCAGTTCATCTTCGATATACAAACAATCGCTGTGAACAGACTTTGCCTGTGGCACATTCACGTCAACGTAGTGTATCTTTTCCATGATAGTTATTTTTTTATTCTTAAGGCTCTATATGTTCTAGATATTCTAGATATTCTAGATATTCTAGATATTCTAGATATTCTAGATGTTCTAGATTTCCAAAAGGGCGGTGGCGGTGGCCTCCAGTTCGTCGTACCACTCCTGTCCGAAACGCCTAACGAGAGGGTCTTTGAGAAACTTGTAGATGGGCAGGCCGAGTTGGTTGCCCAAGGTCACGGCATCACGACAAACTGTCCATTCATTGTAGTTAAGTCCGATGAGGCCACCCGACAATTTCTTCTCACGTATAGGGTAGAGCGCGCAACTGATAGGCTTACAGAACCGAGTCTTCCCACTACGGTATGCCTTTTCGAGTGCACACAGGCAGGTGCCGTTACTGTCGTAGCATGTGAACACACAGTCGCGCCCATTCACGATGCTCGTCACCAGGTCGCCCTCGCTGTCGATGTATGCCACCCCCTGCTTGTCGACCACCGTCTGTGCCGATGCCGAGAGGTCGGGCCACACCGTTTCCAGGCTGTCCTCAATTGCCGCCACCTCGTCAAGGGTGACAGGAGCCCCGGCATCGCCCTCCACGCAACACTGTCCCTTGCACGCTTTCAGGTCGCAGCAGAAATTACGGGTAAGGATATCCGGCGAGAGGAGCACATTGCCCACCTGTACGATGGGAATCATTCGTTTTTCGTTGTCCATGAGCCTACCAGTGGATGGGTGACAGTTGATGAGCCGCGAGGAATGCGTTGGCCTGTGAAAAATGGTGGTTGCCGAACCATCCGCCCCTGTTTGCCGAGAGCGGCGAAGGATGCACCGACTGCAGCACGAGGTGCTTCGAGCGGTCGATAAGTGCCGCCTTGCTCCGCGCGTAGCCTCCCCAGAGGATGAAGACGAGGTGGTCGCGGTGGTCGCTGAGCGCCTTGATAGCAGCGTCGGTAAACGTCTCCCATCCCTGCCGTTGGTGGCTGGCTGCCTGGTGTGCCCTCACGGTGAGTGTGGCATTGAGCAGCAGCACCCCCTGTTCTGCCCACCGGGTGAGGTTTCCCGAGGAAGGCATAGGCTGATGGAGGTCGAGTTCTATCTCCTTGAATATATTGATGAGCGATGGTGGCATAGGTATACCCTCGGGCACTGAGAAACTCAGTCCCATGGCCTGTCCCGGTTCATGGTAGGGGTCTTGTCCGATAATCACCACCTTCACTTTGTCGAACGGGCAGAGGTTGAAGGCGTTGAAAATCAGCCTTCCCGGCGGGTAGCAGGCAAATTGTGCATACTCCCGTTTCACCATCTGCACCAGGTTGGCGAAATAAGGTTTTTCAAATTCCGCCGCGAGGTGCTGTTTCCACGATTCTTCTATCTTTACATCCATAGGGGTGAGCATATAAAAAGTCCCCTCCCGGGCTCCCCCGGAGGAGGGGGGAAGGGGGAGATAGGGAAAACCTCCCCGGAGGAGCCGTATGGGAGAGGATATGGTTAGTCGATGATGAGGTTCTCGCCGGTCATGTCGGAGGGCTGCTCCAGTCCCATGATATGCAGGATGGAGGGAGCCACGTCGGCCAGACGACCATTCTTCACCTTCGCGCTGTTGTTGTCGGTGACATAGATGAACGGCACGGGGTTGAGTGAATGTGCGGTGTTGGGTGTACCGTCCTCGTTAATGGCATTGTCGGCATTGCCATGGTCGGCAATGATAATGGCCTCATAACCAGCGGCCTTTGCTGCCTCTATCACCTCCTGCACACAGTGGTCCACTGCCCATACCGCCTTGGCGATGGCGTTGTACACACCAGTGTGTCCCACCATATCACCATTGACGAAGTTCACCACGATGAAGTCGTATTTCTCCGTCTTGATGGCCTCTACGAGTTTGTCTTTCACCTCGTAGGCGCTCATCTCCGGTTTCAGGTCATACGTCGGCACTTTCGGTGATGGCACGAGGATACGGTCTTCGTTGTCGTAGGGAGCCTCTCGTCCGCCATTGAAGAAGAAGGTGACGTGAGCATATTTCTCTGTCTCTGCAGTATGCAACTGTTTCTTACCGAGTTTAGAGAGATATTCTCCGAGCGTATCTTCCACGTTTTCTTTTGGGAAGAGGATGTGCACGCCCTTGAAGTTGGCATCGTAGGGAGTCATGCAGTAATACTGCAGTCCGGCGATGGTGTGCATGCCCTGTTCAGGCATGTCTTCCTGGGTGAGCACATGGGTGAGTTCCTTTGCGCGGTCGTTGCGGAAGTTGATGAATATCACCACGTCGCCCTCCTGGATGGTGCCGTCTACAGTAGCGTTGTTGATGGGCTTGATGAACTCATCGGTCACACCCTCGTCGTAACTCTCCTGCATAGCCTGTACCATGTCCTGGGCCTGTTTGCCCTTACCCTCCACGAGCAGGTCGTAGGCCTCTTTCACACGCTCCCAGCGCTTGTCGCGGTCCATGGCATAGAACCGTCCCACGATAGAGGCG
>JAEEGF012191334.1_pt1 | contig 21588 bp, 10 predicted proteins | sample 9134171 | NCBI WGS metagenome assembly JAEEGF01 (sample SAMN16246542, study PRJNA631951) | gut metagenome | biome: gut microbiome; feature: rumen; material: AP-attached | host: Bos | place: Iran: Karaj | collected 2018-10 | reverse complement strand
TTTTGGCTACGAAAAGCTTACAAGTACAGGAGTTCTTTACATTATGTGGAACGAAAAGTATATCGCCAAGCTGGATAACTACCTGGCCCAGGCCCAGGCGGCTGGTGGCGCTGCTCGTGTCGATAAGCAGCACCAGTCCGGAAAGTGCACTGCCCGCGAACGCATGGAAATGCTGTTCGACGAAGGTACGTTTGTTGAAGTCGGTGCACTCCGCAAGTCGAGCAACCGCGTGCTCAAGGAAAGCAAAGTCGTCTTGGGTGACGGCGTCGTGACCGGTTACGGCAAGGTGAATGGCCGTCTGGTGTTTGCTTCTTCCCAGGACTTTACGGTGGGTGGCGGCTCCTTGGGTCAGTGCCACGCCGAAAAGATTTGCCGCGTGATGGACATGGCTGTTGAAGCCGGTGCCCCGTTTGTCGCCATGAACGATAGCGGTGGAGCCCGTATCGACGAAGGCGTGTTCTCGCTCGCTGGCTATAGCGCCATCATGGCCCGCAACGTTTGGGCTTCTGGCGTGATTCCGCAGATTGCCGTAATTATGGGCCCCTGCGCTGGTGGCGCTTGCTACTCTCCGGCTCTCAGCGACTTCATTTTCATGACCCAGAACACCAGCCAGATGTTCTTGACTGGCCCGGCTGTGGTGAAGCAGGTGATGGGTGAAAACATCACTGCTGCCGAACTGGGTGGCGCTCCGGTGCACATGGCAAAGTCCGGTGTGGCACACTTCATGTACGAAGACGACAAGAAGTGCCTCGAAGGTGTCCGCAAGCTCCTCGGCTACTTGCCGCAGAGCAACCGCAAGGAATCTGCCGAATGCAACTGCAAGATTGCCGAAGCTGCCAAGAACGACGAAGGCTTCTTCAAGAAGTTGTTCTCCAAGTCCGAATCGAACGAAGTGGCCGCTTCCTTCGACAACAGCGCTTCTATCCAGGACATCGTTCCGGATAACTACAAGCAGGCCTACGACGTGAAGTCCGTGATTGCCGCCTTTGCCGATGCCGACAGCTTCTTTGAAGTGCAGAGCGACTGGGGCAAGAACGTGGTGATCGGCTTTGCCCGCTTGAACGGTGAAGCCATCGGTATCGTGGCTAACCAGCCGAAGGTGCTCGCCGGTTCCTTGGACGTGGACGGTTCCGACAAGGCTGGCCGCTTTGTCCGCTTCTGCGACGCGTTCAACATTCCGCTGCTCGCCCTCGCTGACGTTCCGGGTTACATGCCGGGTTCTAAGCAGGAATACTCGGGCATTATCCGCCACGGTGCAAAGCTCCTTTATGCCTTTGCCGAAGCAACCGTGCCGAAGGTGACGCTCATTCTGCGTAAGGCTTTCGGTGGTGCATACATCGCCATGAACAGCAAGGATGTGGGTGCCGACTACGTGTTCGCACTCCCGATTGCCCAGGTGGCCGTGATGGGTGCCGAAGGTGCCGTGGAAATCATCAACAAGAAGGAAATCGCTGCTGCTCCGGATCCGGTGGCCGCTCGCGCCCAGTGCATCGCCAAGTACGAAGAAGAGCTGATGAACCCCTACGTTGCTGCCTCCATGGGCGTGGTCGACGAAGTGATTCACCCGGCCGATGTTCGTAAGCGCCTCATTACCGCTTTCGATGCCTTGAAGACCAAGGATCAGAAGCGTCACTGGAAGAAGCACGCTAATATACCGCTGTAAAGACCGCTCGCGCCCAATCGGACAAAGTTCGTCCCCCGAGCGCTCGCTATCGCAATCGCGACCCGTTAACACCGGGTCGCTTTTTGCTCACAGAGACCGAATCGGCTAAATTCTCCAGAATCCTTACTCTGGAGCCGATCCTCTCGCAACCGCCCTCGGTTAACACCCGAGGGCTTTGTTGCTCACAGAAGACCGCGCGAGCTGCAAATAAGTCGGTTCTTACGATTGGCTCGCGCTCTCGCCATCACGACTCGTTAAGACGAGTCGCTTGTGGCTCACGTAGCCACGGACGCCGTAGGCGTCCACTCCGAGCTGGGTCCCCTCCCGCATATATTTAATGATTTTATTTACGAACTAACTGTCTGGCAGGACAAAAAAATTTCTAATTTCGCATAAATTGCAGGAAAATCCCATATTATAGGTGGTTTTGCGATGTGCAAATTCAGTATTTTATGGGGCACCTGTATAGAAGATAATTGTGTTTTTTGAAGGTTTAAAACGCTTGTGGCCGGTGGCGACTGTCGCCCTTGCCGTAGGAATCGCCTGGTCCCAGAGCGACTCTGTTTCGGTTGTGTCTGCAAGCGATTCCGAGACTTCTGAACCGGACCCGGCTGAGACCGAGTGGCAGCCCACTTACCAGTACATTTCCCTCCCTCCTTCGGTAACACCGCTTAATGGGCTTCTGCCTTTCGGTGGCATTGGCGCTTCGCCGACGCTCATGAGTACCAGCAAGGGGCAGGTCTTTAGTCACGATATCGATGTGTCGACTCGTGAAATGGACGTGAGCGAAAAACGCGTGAACTCCGTTTCTCGCGATACCACCACCTTGTGGACGGCGCATTACCCTGAACTGGCAGACTACGTGTCGGACATGTACAGCATAGGCCAGAAGAGCCTGTGGTTGAACGACTTGGTCGGTAAGGCCAATGACGGTTACGAGACTCCCGAGACCGGTTCGGTGTTCGACATTACGATTCCAGTAACGATGCCCGCATGGATGCGTGACTTTGGCTTGGACAAGCCGAAGCTGATGCTTCAGGGTACCATGGATATCCGCTTGAAGGGCTACGGTGAAAAGGATGATGCCGAAGGTAGTACTCAAACGAGTCTCTGGCCCAGCCCCACTTTGAACTATACGCCGAACTTCATGGTGAAGGGTAAAATCGGTCCTTATATCACGGTTGAAATCAACAACGTGGAAGAAGGCCTCGGTGCCCGTAACCAGGTTCGCGTGGTTTACGAAGAATCTTACAAGGATGAATTTGAAGACTACATTCTGCAGCGCGTAGAAGCCGGTACCACGAACCTTGCTTTGACTGGTACAGAACTCACGGGTTACTCCGAGAACCACCAGGGCTTGTTCGGTATCAAGGCCGACTGGAAGTTGGGCGACTGGCGCCTGACCACCATTGCATCGCAGGATGGTGGCGACCAGGAAGAATACAGTCTGAAGGCCAATGAATCGACGACGGAATTCCAGATCCTGGATAAGCAGTTTGTTGCATACCGTTATTTCTTCTTGAACTATGCTACGAGAGATTCATACGTCAGAGATGTTTCGCAAACAGGTAAAAGGTCCAAGATTTATAAGGCAACGGACTTGAAACTCTTTAAGCGCGGTTCCGCGAACTCGAAAGACGTAATTGAGGACGTGTATGTTAAATACGTGACACCTAGCGGCAAACCGATCGTTAAAAAGGTGGAACGTCTTGCTCCCATTGAAGACTTTGATTACGATGAAAAGATGGGCGTCGTGAAAGTGAATGGTATAAGCCGTAACACATTGCTTGCTGCAAGCTGGTCTGAAAATCGTGGTAAGTCGTCTGTGAAAAAAGGGGATACGGTTGCCCTTATTCAGTGGGATGCGACTCTTTCGGAACTTGTGGATATTGACAAGCTGATGTTGCGTAACGTGTATTCCATCGGCATTTCGGATGCAAGCTCTTCGAACTTTGTGCTGCGCATGAAAAACAAGTCTGGTATTGCTGGGGACTTCCTCAAGAAACTTGGACTTGTGGACTCCATCACGGGTACTCCGCTGGTAAATGACGCTACCATCTTTACGAAGGATGCTTCGGGTAATTACACGGGTGAAATGTGGCTCCCTTGTAAATCAAGAGACGATGCTGTCTATGCCAATAAATCCAACAAAGACGAGCTGGCCAAGCAGAACTGCTTGGAACCATTGCGTAACTTGGATTCGTCGGCGGCTATGGCGCAGCTCTATACGCTCCCTGTTTACAACCTTTCTCGCTACACGAACCGTTTCTATTTCGAATCTGTGGGTAAGCGCCGCAGCTCTACCTTGAGTGTCCGTGACCCCAGTTCCAGCTATTCCGTGAGCGGTAGTTCCTGTATGGATATTTCGCCGGGTACAGAAAAGGTGACGGCGGGTTCTACGACCCTTATTCGCGGTACCGACTACGAAGTGAACTACGAATTGGGCCAGATTGAACTTTTGAGTGAACGCGCCCTTGACCCGAATAAGGAAATCAAGGTCACTTACGAATGCGAACCCCTGTTTGAAATCGACAATAAACTGTTGCTGGGTGCCCGCGCCGAACTTCCGCTGGACCTGTACGGTATGGGCGCGGGATCCGTGTTCGGTATCACCGCCCTTTACAAGAGCCAGAGTACTACGGCTAAAACGCCGACTCTAGGAAACGAACCTTACTCCAGCGTGCTGTGGGGCATGAACCTGCGCTTGCAAGATACGATCCCGGCTTTGACGGAACTGGTGAACTTGATTCCGGGAATCAACACGACTGCCCAGTCTTCTTGGCGTTATGAAGCTGAATTCGCTGCCAGCCGCCATAATGCAAATACCAGCGATGAACAGTCAGCCCTTGTTGAAGATTTTGAAGCTACCACCTCTGGGCTGATCTATCCTCTTTCCCGTCTTTCCTGGTACCAGGCTTCGCCCCCGGGAGGCGTGGAACCCTCTGGGGTCGGTGGCGATATGAATGCCTTGACTTATATCGAAAACCAGGATTATAGGCACAAGGGTGAATTCATTTGGCATAGCAACAACACTGAACTGTACAAGAACATTTATACGCCGGTGGGAAATTCCGATGTGGACAACCAGCATCTGACTGTGCTCAAGATGACCTTGCGTGCAAATGACAATCTGTCCGGAAATTCCTGGGGTGGTGTCATGCGCCCGAACAGCGAGTATTACCATGACCTGAGCGATATGAAGTACATCGAAGTGGTGGCGCGCGGAAATGTGGGCTCGCTCTACTTGGATTTGGGCCTTATCAGTGAAGACCTTTCTATTAACGGTACTGCTCCTAATGGCCAATATAACGGTGAAAATGATATTGGCTCCACTACGGCACTTCATGACAAGGGCCTTGACGGCTTGACGGGTCTCGACGAATTTGACTCGGTGTGGGATTGCCGTACCAGTCCCTGTAAAGGTACTGAGCGGAGTACGCGCATGGGTAATGTGGATGCTTCTACAAACGATATTGCCCGTGACAATTATGATGACGATTTGGAAGACGAAAGCGATCCGCCCAGACAGATTAACGGAACCGAAAACAACGCTGGTGAACGTACCTACGATACCGAAGATATCAACAAGAATGGGTCTTTGGATCAGGACATCAGCTTTGTCCGTTATCGTATCGACTTGTCCGACACCAACAAGATGAATTTTGAGGAATTGAGGAATGGTTGGCGCAGGTGGCGTATTCCGCTGTACCAGTACGATACGATTGTTTCTCCTTCTACAAATGATTATTTGACGATTCTGTCTGAAGCCCAGTTCAGTAGGCTTTGGATGGGCAAGCTGAATAACGGTGTCGCCGAAGCCAAGGTCCAGATTGTAAGTCTTGGCGTCATCGGTAACGCCTGGGAAGAAACGACGGTGGCCGATTTGTACAGGACCAGTTCTACGGAACAATCGCAGATTGTGGAAGTGAACGGGGTGGAAACCAAGGCCTCTGAAAATGTGGTGGCTCGCGATACGACCTACATTAGCGTAAAGACGATTAACAACCGCGAAGATGCGGACAAATACCACAAGTCTCCCAATACCCGTACGGAACGCGATTCGGATTCTAATGCCCCGCTTAAAGAAACAGCTTTGGTCCTTAATTACCATGGGATGAATCCTGGTCAAGAAGTGGGCGTGACCCGTATCTTTGAAACCGACGTGAAGGACTTCTCGAGTTATCGTTCTGTAAAAATGGAAATCCATTACGAGGCGAAGAGGGGTGTAGACAAGTCTCCGGTGCGCTTTGCAATCCAGTTCGGTGAAGGATCTCTGGAAGGTTCCAGCGATTACTACGAATGGAGCTTCCGTCCGGTTAATACCCCCTGTAAAGATAAGGAACGTCCCCAGGATTGCCATGAACGCAACTGGTTGGCCAACGCCTTCGCCATGGATGTGGCTGACTTCTCGGATCTTAAGCGTGGCCGCCGTCCGCCCTATTTAAACGCTGTTGAAAAAGACTTGGGTGGCGATCGCGAAGAAAAGCTGAAGTTGGTGGGTAACCCGTCTGTTACCAGTATCGACTGGATGCGCTTTGTGATTATTGCCGATTCCAGCGCCTCGAAAGATGAGTTGGATTCCGGTGCGTTCTGGTTGGATGACCTGCGCCTTTCGGATATGGATACGGAATGGGGCTATGCTGCTCGTACGGGTGCCCAGGTGAACTTTGCCGACTTTATTTCGATTTCGGGAACGGTGCGTTATCAAGACGGAAACTTTGCAACCCTCTCTACTTCCAACGGTTCGCCGAAGCCGAAAAAATCTGTGGCTGCCTCCCAGTTGGATGTGGCTAGCGACTTTACCATGAACTTGAACAAGTTTTTGAACGATAGCGCCGGATTCCATATTCCCCTTTCTTTGGGTTATCATAGTTCGACCAAGCGTCCCTACATGAAGCCCACCGATGACATGATGCTTAAGAGGAGCAGCTTTGTAGACCTCACGGGAGACATGTTCCAGAACAAGCTGGAAGTGAACTCCAACAAGGAAGAACAGGGCTTGCGCGACAATGCGGAATCCAAGGGTTACCAGTCCTATGTGCGAGACAAGTCATTCGGTATCAGCTACCGTAAAGATTACCACGCCCATGATTCTAAGCTTGGCGAGGTGATGTCGCAGATATTCCTGGACCGTCCGGCGTTTAGCTATTCTTATAATGAATCCGAAGGCAGATCTACCACCTCTGCCGACTCCACCTATTCTTACCATACGGTGATTGAATATAAGCTGGGTACCTTCAGCATGTTCAAGTTTAGGCCCCTTGAGGGACTTTCGAAGTATGAATGGCTGAAGCCCATTGCAAAGACTGAATTTGAACCGTGGCCCCAGACCTTCGACTTGACGCTTTTCGATTTGAACTATGTGCGCTATGTGAACCAGAGCCGTGACCCGGACTATGTGGATCCGCAGGTCGATAAGATAGTGACCTATACCACGGAATTGAATCACAAGCTGAATATGCGCTGGAACATTTTCTCGTTCCTTTCGACAAACTATTCGTTGAATATCAAGCGTGATATGTATGGTGGTGGAGACCGCGAAGCCTTTGTGAAAAAGAACTTCTTTACCTCAAGGGATGGCGGACTTTTTGCTAGCGATTATATCTTTGATTATGACCATACGGATCGTCGCGTCTATATATCGGGCGACAGTATTGTGGCTATTCCTTACGATACCATTCCGCGCATTAAGGAAAATGGCGATACCTTTGCCATCAACATGCAGAATCCGGATTCTTACGAGATTAGGTACGATACCACAGTGTTCTATAAGGTCGATAGTGTGGGCTCTAGGGAATATGGCCGTGCTTATGGTATTTTGCGTAATGAACGTGCGCGTTCACAACAGTTCAAGATTGGCTTCAATCCGCGACTGATTCCGTTCTTGCCCTTCAGCGCTAACTTTAGTTCTGACTTTAACCAGCAAAAGACCATACCCGATGATTTTGACTTTATGGATGAAACCACCCTGGAGAAAAATTATTGGACCATTTCTCAGACGAACCGCTTTGAGTTCTCGCCGTCTTTGAAGGTGCTGGATTTGGCCCGAAGCTTTGGTAAGGAAAACCCGGTGGCAAGCGCCTTTGATAAGGTCAAGTGGCGCGAAGTCCGCTTTAACTGGACTGCAAGTACCAACACCGTAGGCGAAAACTTTACCTTGGCGCAGCTGTATGAAGACCAGGGTGTGACTCCGCTGCAGTATTATTTGTATGGCCTTGGCCTGGGTAACGGTTACCGTAACCGTGGCTTCTATAACATTGTCACTGGCGATATGGGTCTTGATCATCGAGACGATTATATGCGCTTTGCCCAGTATAGAAACCACCATGTAGATACGGTTGTTTATCAAGGTAACTTTAGACATTCTGTATCCCGTCAGTTCCAGGTGGGGTCGGGCATTACGCTCCCGATTTGGGACATTGGCGTAACGGGTGACTTGCAATGGAAGGAAGACTTCTCCCAGTCCAGAGAATACCCCATGTATATCGACACCACGACGGTGTGGCCGAAGATCGGTGTGGGCGTGACGGTGCCGAACTTTGCCCAGAAAGTGTCCTTCTTGAACAGCTTCCGCAGTGTGTCGACATACCATCGATTTGATTACGCCTATACTACTACGGTTCATCCGTTCCAGAGTGCCGAAGATTCCTGGTCCCAGAGTTTGAATTTCAATCCGCTTGTTCGAATCACCTTCTTGTTGCAGAACAATATGCGTATTGAAAACAGCGTGCGCATGAAGATTGAAAATACGGATCGCCGTCCCAAGGAAGAAGTGATTGGCATTACGACATGGCCGGATTCTTCGGGCAATAGCCGCGATACTTCGGACTACTTCTGGGAAATTCCCTGGATTCATACGTCCCTGTACAATGACTTCATGTTCAACATTGGCGATGACTTCACCATTACCTACCCGTTGAAGCTTGACAAGGCCGTGAAGTTCTTCAAGTGGTTCTTCAAGTTCAAGAATTCCATTGACCTGAAGTTTACTGCCGGTTATGACTACAAGAAGACGATCCGTAAGGAATACGATCCGGTGAAAGGTTACGACAAGTGGAACCCGGAGAGCGGTACCGACGGTATCTTTGAACAGTGGAAGTTCGATGACGGCTTGCATGCGGACTTGCCTGATAGAGTCTATAGTCCGAAACTGGAATTAGTCGATCGCACGGTGCCGTCACGTACCCATGAATGGTTTATACGCCCCAGTGCGGGTTACCAGTTCAATAAGATAGCTTCCATGAGCAGTTACATTGAATACCGCCAGATTCATGAGAAGCTGGATGACGAAACGCCGCACTTGCGTCAGATTCTGCAATTTGAAATTGCTTTGATGCTCCGATTTGATTAGTATGACTAAGAAACGTGTAGCGGTCGGGATGAGCGGAGGCGTGGATTCCTCTGTTGCGGCTCTGATGCTGCTGGAGCAGGGTTACGACGTTTTCGGCGTAACGCTGCGGGTGTTGCCTCCTCTCGCTAACGCCTATGACCCTGAAAAAGACGAAAGCGTTTTGCGGGCTCGTGCGGTGGCGAAAAAGCTTGGCATCGAGCATTATGTGGCGGTGTGCGATGATGCCTTTACGGATCGCGTGCTGAAACGCTGTCATGATGATTTCGCAGGGGCCCGCACGCCGAACCCTTGCTGCTATTGCAATCGCTACGTGAAGTTCGGATGGATGCTTGACTTTGCGTTGGAGCACGGCGCAGACTTCCTGTCGACAGGTCACTATGTGAACGTGAAGGAGGTCGGTGGCGTGCGTAGGCTTTTCAAGGGCCGCGATGCTGCGAAAGACCAGAGTTATTTCTTGTTCGGTGTACCTGATTCTGCCATGGCACGGGTGATAACTCCGCTTGGCGATATGGGAAAGCCCGAGGTGCGTGCCATTGCAGCAAGGCATGGCTTTGAAAATGCCAGCGCCAGCGACAGTCAGGATATTTGCTTCGATATTTACGGCGATGATTACACGAATTTCTTGCAGGAACGTTTCGGTGCGATGACACGCCCAGGAAACTTCGTGACCGCCGACGGCAAGATTTGGAATAGTCACGAAGGTTACCACCGTTACACGGTGGGGCAACGCAAGGGACTTGGCGTTGCGCTGGGCGTTCCCGCCTTCGTGCAAAGAGTGAATCCGGAAACCGGAGATATCTTGGTGACCGCCGACAAGTCGGCCGTCTCTGCTTGTGAAGTGCGCATTCAGAATTGCGAGTGGCATGGTGTGAACCCTGTAACGGGTAGCGCCTACGCCGTAGGAGATACTTTTGAATGCGAAGGCATGGTTCGTTACCGTCAGCACCCGACTCGTTGCATGGTCAAGATTCTAGAAGGTGGCTGCGCACTCGCCAGTTTTGAGCAGTCCCAATTTGCAGTTACCCCTGGCCAGTGCGCCGTATTTTACGACGGCGACATGGTGCTTGGCGGCGGCTGGATTATGCGCTAGGTTAAAGTATCTTCGGGTGTGGACATTTTTTGTAACGAATGTCAACACCTCGAAAGTAAAAGTGTTCAATTAGAGCTTTATTAGTATATCTTTAGGGCAATCGCCCCGAAGAAAGGGTGTTTGAGGAGTATTATGAAAAAATTTGGTTTTGTGGCTCTTTGCGGAGCCTTTTTGTTCGGTGAAGCAGCTTTTGCTGCCCCTGGTCTCACTGTAAATGGCACCGATTTACTTTATAACGGCAAGAAGATTTTCTTCTCGGGTACGAACCTCGCTTGGAGTGACTACAACTCCGACGTGGGTGATGCCCCGCTGAATGAAAACGCTTGGCGCAAGGCCGTCGAAGGCACCCGTGCCGCAGGCGGTAATGCCATTCGCTGGTGGCTCTTTAACAACATGAGCCAGAGTCCTGAAATCGACCAGAGTACACATCTTGTTTCTGGCCTTAAGGAAAATACCATTGCCAACATGAAGAAGGCCTTGGATATCGCCGAAGAATATGGCGTGATGGTTTCCATGTGCCTTTTCAGCCATAACTTGATGGAGCCGAATCAGTGGGGTCTTTACGCTGACGACAAGCTCGACATCACCGCCAATGAAAATCTGTTTGAAGAGGCTGGCACCAAGGCCTTTATTGACAATGTGCTCAATCCGGTGGTCAAGGCAATCGGTAACCACAAGGCTCTCATGACTTGGGAAGTCTTCAACGAACCCGAAGGCATGACGAGTGAATGTAGCGGCTGGACGAAGAAGAAAATGTCGCTTGCCAAGATCCAGAAGTTTACCAACAAGGTGGCTGCGGCGATCCATACGGCAAATCCGGAACTTCTCGTTTCGACCGGTAGCGTGAATATCAAATATCAGAAGTATTGGAATGATGCAGCCCTCGTCGAGGCTGGTGGCGAAGCGAAGGGTACGCTGGACTTTTTCCAGACGCACTATTATCCCTATTATCAGGACAACGCCGTTTCTCCGTTTGTAAATACCGCAGCTCAGATGGCGACTACCTACGGCTACGATTCCAAGCCCATGATTATCGGCGAGTTCCCGGCCAGCGGCTGGAAGGGCGAGACTTACAGGTCGAGTTTTGCTGCCAAGACTGAAATTTCCACCGAAGAATGCTACCGCAAGGCTTTTGATGGCGGTTATGCGGGTGCGCTTGCCTGGCAGTACATCGGTGACAAGACCGAATCTAACTTTGGCGGTTACACTTACACCATCGACCCGGCTCTTGATGCCATGAAGGCCCTTGCCGCTACCGAAGAAGCAAACATCAAGATCAAGGATGTCGCCATCAGCCAGGAAGGCGGTGACGGCAAGATGGCGGTAACTTACGGCGGTGACAATGCCCAGATCGAATACCAGAAGACTTGGGATTTGAGCAAGGCCAATACGTTTACGTTCGAGGTTACTAATAAGAGCGAAAGCGATGCTCAACTGAACTTGATTTTCAAGCTGACTGACGCGTGGACATGGACCGAAGTGGAAGGCCCCTGCGAAGTCGCCGCGGGCCAGTCCAAGACTTGTTCGTTCGATATTTCCAGCTACGCAGACCGTAACAAGACTTTGAGCGTCGTTATCGCAAACTATGCTGCGGGCTACACCGGCACCATCTTCTACGATAATTTCAAGGCCGGCGACCAAGTCCTTTGGGACTTTAACGAAGACAAGTACGACGCTTTTAGCCGCGGCTTCGAGAACACCGAAGAGATGATTCCTGAAATCAAGATTGTCTTCGGAGATCCTTCGGGAATCTGCATGCGTCCGCAAGTTGCAGGTGCCAAGGCTCTGCAGGTGAATGGTAACATGCTGAATCTGTCCCTGGCGCGCTCTACCGATGTAACGGCAGAACTCTTCGATGTCACGGGTCACCATGTTGCAACGCTCCACAGGGGAATGCTCTCTGCGGGTGCGCACCAGTTTAAGGTAGATGCCGCAAAGGGTATGTACCTTGTGAAGGTGGTAGGCCAGAGAATCAATTTGTCACAAAAAATCATGGTGAAATAGGACTTAGGGTCTTAAATCGGCTTTGCAGAAGGCGTTGTCCAAAGGGGCAACGCCTTTAAAATTAGGCCGTAGAATGGTCAAATTTTCAAAATTGTAACAAAAAAGACATTTTTGTGTATCATTTTTATGAGAAGGCCTTTGACGGGGCCTTTTCCTAATATATATTTATTGTAAAGGGGAATTAACATGTCGGTTTCGCAAAACAAAACGATCTTAATCGTGGATGATGATCGTATGAACCTCAGATTCGCTGAGCACATGCTTAGTACAACGTATAACGTTGTAATGGCAAATTCATACGAAGAGGCTCTAGACTACCTATCAAAGGAATTGCCCGCGCTTGCGCTATTGGATGTGCATATGCCGGGGAAGAACGGCTTCGAGTTGCTGGCTGAAATTCGTAAAATGAAGAACTGCAATGACTTACCCGTTGTGTTCTTGACGGCGGACAGTGACCGGGAGACCGAGGTCCGGGTGTTCAAGGAGGGTGCCCAGGACTATATCCAGAAGCCTTTGGTGCCTGAGGTGGTGCTGGAGCGAATCAAGAGGATCCTGTCTTTGCGCAAGCTGCAGGTCTCACTGGAGAGCGAGGTCGAACGTCGGACGCTGGAACTGGAAGAAAGCCGACATAAGCTTCAGGTCCTTTCATTACAGGTGGTGAAGACTTTAGCGTCCACCATTGATGCTAAGGACCGCTACACAAACGGCCATTCCAGCCGAGTGGCCAAGTATAGTAGAGAAATTGCCCGCAGGGTAGGCAAGCCTGTGGAATTCCAGGATGAAATCTACTTCGTCGCTCTTTTGCACGATATCGGAAAAATCGGGGTTCCGGACAATATCTTGAACAAGAATTCGAAGCTCACGGATGAAGAATACGAAACTATTAAGCAGCACCCGAGTATCGGTGTCGAGATTTTGAAGAACATCACCGGTATGCCCAATATTGAAATCGGGGCCCATTATCACCATGAACGTTTTGACGGCAAGGGATATCCGGAAGGCTTAGCCGGTTACGCTATTCCGGAAATTGCACGAATCATTGCCGTGGCTGATGCCTACGATGCCATGACCAGCCGCCGCAGCTACCGTTCTGCCCTTCCGCAGAGCGCTGTCCGCAGTGAAATTCTGAGAGGCCGGGGAATGCAGTTCGATCCGGACTTTGCAGATGTCATGCTTAAGATGATTGATGACGATGTGAACTATGAAATGCGAGATGACGGACAGGACTACTAGAATGAACTTACTGGAGCCGACAATGGATTCGAATGACATTTTCGATGAAAATGACCGTAGGGTCTTGCAAACGTTGACCAGGGTCATGCGTTGGTTGTGGGCCATGTTTCCTTTGATTTATCTTGGAAACATTATTCATTTGTTTAAAATCGACTATTGTGAATTGAATATCTTGACGGCAATCGCTTTTGTCATCTTGTGGCTTCCGACTTTTATTGAACGCATGGGAGCCTCGCTTATGGTGCGGCGATATTTTTGCGTGTTGGGCATGGGATGTATCATTGCGATGCTTGCCACCAATGAAAACATAGGCGTCTACATGACCTATACTCTTGCCATGGTCACAAGCCTACTGTTCTTCAATGCTGCCTTTACCTTCAAGATTTCGATTTTCAGTTATGTATTGATTGTGATTTCCCTTTATTTTAGGGCGCCTGGTGCTAATCATGGCGAATTTTCTTCGGATACGTTCTGGTGGATTTCGCGATCGGCGGGTTTCTTGATTGAAGCCATTGCCATGACGCTTTTGTGCATTACCATTGCAAAACTAACCCATCGATTGCTCGAAAACTTGGACAATGCCCGTAAAAAGGCGCAACATTCCGATGAACTGCGCAAGGCCTGGGCGGAAGCCGAAGCGGCACGTAAGAATGCGGAATCGGCGAATATGGCCAAGAGTTTTTTCCTAGCTAACATGAGCCATGAAATACGTACTCCTATTAACGGCATTTTGGGAATGAATACCATGCTTTTGAAGGAGTGCAAGGATGCGACGTTGCTTGAATATGCTCAGAATATCCAGAATGCAGGGCATACCTTGCTTTCGCTGGTGAATGACGTTTTGGATATTACCAAGATTGAATCTGGCAAAATGGAGCTTTTGATTGGGGATTATGATTTATTTGCCGTATTGAATGACTGCTACAGTGTTGCGGATCCTCGTGCCCAAAGCAAGGGGCTGGAATTCAATATCAATGTGAATCCGAAAACGCCATCTCTGCTCAGTGGCGATGAAGTGCGACTTCGTCAGATTATAAATAACCTGCTTTCAAATGCCATTAAATACACGCCTTCGGGGACGGTTGATCTGCTGGTTGATTTTAAGACATTGCCCGAGGAAAATTCTAATAAGCGAATAGAGTTGGTTGTCATTGTGGCCGATACTGGCATTGGTATCCGTTCTGATGATCGCGGCAAATTGTTCCAGAGTTTTGAACGCATTGACTTGGACCGCAATAGAAATATTGAAGGTACGGGCCTCGGACTGAACCTTACCAAAAAGTTGGTAGAAATGATGGATGGTCGAGTCATGGTAAAGAGCGTCTATGGTTCCGGTTCCGTATTTGAAGTCCATGTTCCACAGCCTGTAATAGGCGATGCCGTCATTGGTAACTTTATGGAGCGCCATAAGGAGTTTATTTCTTTTAATTCTGGCGTCAAGAAGTTCAAGGCGAAAAATGCCAGGTTGCTGGTAGTGGATGATGTGTCCATGAACCTGAAGGTGGTTTGTGGCCTCCTCAAAGAAACGGAAATAAAAGTCGATACGGCAACTAATGGGGAAGATGCTCTAGCCCTTGTCGAAGAAAATCATTACGACTTGATTCTCTTGGACCACATGATGCCCGTGATGGATGGTATTGAAACCCTGCAGTGCATGAAGGATATAAAATCCTTCGACATAAAAAAGACGCCTGTAGTCATGCTTACGGCAAATGCGGTTGTGGGTGCAAAGGACGCTTACATTCAGGCTGGCTTTACGGACTATATTACCAAGCCCATTCGTGAAGAAGTGTTGCTTACGACGGTAAAAAAACTGCTGCCACCGGAATTGATTGATAAAGTGGATGTTGCCGAGAAGAATTCGCCAATGTCGACATCGCATTCGGTGGATGACCTTTCGGGAGTTTTGGATACGGCAACGGGACTTGGTTATTGTATGAACGATAAAGGCTTCTATCGCGAGATGCTTGTAGAATATGTCAAGAATGACCGCCTTGCCGATCTGGAAAGCTCCTTTGCAAAAGGTGATTTTGAGAATTATCGCATCAATATGCATTCCTTGAAAAGTACATCGCTGACGATTGGTGCGGTAGCCTTGTCTGAAACGGCGAAAACCATCGAAATTGCCTGTAAAGAAGGAAATGTTGATTTTGTTCGCAGTCAGCATGAAAAGTGCATGGCTGATTACAAAACGGTCCTAGAAAAACTGTCGAACTATCTTGCTGCAGGAGAGTCGTAACATGAAACTGGTTTATGTTATTCCGGCGTTAATCCTTGCGGTTATCATAGCAGGGTTGCTCACGATTAACGTGAAAAAGAAGAATACCGACGTGACTCGTGAAAAGACGAAAGTCGCGATGATTATGAACGGTTCCATTAGCGACTATAGTTGGGGACAGTCTCATTACGAGGGAATGCGGAAGACGGCCAAGGAACTGAATCTTGATGTTTTTTTCCGGGAAAGAATTCCGGCGAATAAGACATCTGAAGAGGTGATGGAAGGCCTCATTGCGGCCGGAGTCAAAATTATTGTAGCGAATTCTTTCCAGTTGGGGCCATATATTCAGGAAGTTGCGGTTAGGCATCCTGATATAAAATTCTTCCATGCTTCAGGATTGAATTACGCAAAGAATATGTCGACCTATTTTGGACGCATTTATCAGATGCGTTACCTTTCAGGCATCGTCGCCGGCATGCAGACGAAAACCGGTAAAATTGGTTATGTGGCTGCGTTCGATATTCCCGAAGTCGTTCGGGGTATTAACGCCTTTACCTTGGGCGTGCGAAAGGTGAACCCTGATGCGAATGTGATTGTGCATTGGACGAAATCTTGGAACGATGACGATGCCTGCGGGGAGGCGACTCGCGCACTTCTTGCGCAAAATGATTCTATAGATGTGCTTACCTTGCATGTGGATAGCCATGAACCCATGCGTATCGCGGATTCTCTTGGACTGTGGATTGTAGGTTACAATCTGGATAATTCGGGCTTGTACCCGGAACATTTTTTGACGGCTCCAGTGTGGCGCTGGGAAAAGTTCTATACGCCCCATATATTAGAAGTCCTCAAGAAAAAGTTCGTGGGCAAAAATTATTGGAGTGGAGTTAATTCGGGTGTGGTAGACTTGGCACCTTTCACAAAGCATGTGGATCCGAAAGCTATCGAAATGGTTGCCAGTGAACGTAAAAAAATTCAGAACGGTTCCTTTGATGTTTTTTACGGACCCATCGAAGATAACGCTGGAACGATTCGTATTAATGAAGGAGAAAGCATGTCCGATAGTGATATGCTGAATAATTTTAATTGGTTTGTAAAGGGGGTAAAAATAGATGAAGAGTAAAATAACCATTGGGGCGTTGATGGCTGTCGCCGTCTTTTTTGTATTGCTGTATATGGTATTTGAAAAAGTCGATAATGGGGAATCCGTCAAGAAATTGAAATCACAAAAATTCCGTGTCGGGTTTATTCTTTTAAGTGATACGGCTGATAACGGCTGGAATGAAACGCATCATAAGGGAATAAAAGCGGCGTGCGATTCCCTAGGAGTGCAAAGGACTTTGACGATTGATATCCCTGAAGAACGGGATCCCCTTGCAAAGGCGGTGAACGCGATGATTGCCGACAGTTTGAAAGTCATCGTGCTTACGAGTTATAACTATCCTATCTTGATTAAGGATATTATTGAATCGCATCCGAATGTGACGTTCTATGGAATAAATTGGGAATATGATGCTCCAAACTACAAGGCCTATTTTGCCCGCATTTACCAGGCTCGTTACCTAGCGGGAATCGTTGCTGGTTCCATGACCAAAACGGATCACATTGGTTATGTGGCTGCTATGAAAAATATACAGGTATACAGGGGCTTGAATGCGTTTATTTTGGGAGTTCAAAGTGTCAATCCGAAGGCGAATATATATGTACGTTGGACAAATTCTTGGAACGAAGGAAATACGGAAACCGAAAATGCCAACAAGTTGATTGACAGCTCGGGTATTGATGTAATCGCCTTTCACCAAGATAGGGCATTTATTATTGAAGTTGCCGAAAAGCGCGGACTTTATTGCATTGGGAACCATGTGGAAAACAACAAATTCTCTCCGAGAATGTTAACTTCCATCGCGATAAATTGGTCCATTATTTACAAGGATTTTATCCAGGACTATATCCAGAAAAAGGATAATGAAAATATGGATTACTGGATTGGTCTAGAAAAAGATGCCGTGGGACTGGCTTTCTATTCTAGCGAAGTTCCCGATTCCGTGAAGACGCTGGTGAATGCTGCCGCTGAAAAAATCAAGGCGGGCTACAACGTATTCTCAGGAAAGATTGTGGATGTTCATGGGGGAATCCGCTCTGAAGATGGCGAAACCATTAGTGACGAAGTCCTGCATAGTGACATGAATTGGCTTATTAAGGGTGCGATTGAACCATGATAAAAAAGTTTGGTGTAAGGCCTTTAATAGGAATTCTGTTCTTTGTATTGATTCTCCTTTTGGTGGGGGTACTGCTGCGAGTCAAGTTTTCTAGCCTGTTCCAGAACTATGCGGAAAAACAGGTGGCTTACCAGGCCGAAAGCTATGCCAGTGCCGAAGCGGAACGTCTGTTGCTTGAACTGAAATCCTTATCGGGAATAGCTTCTGGTGTTTCCGCCAATTTGACCCATGTAGAAAGAATGCTTTCTACGTTGGAAGATTCGAATGGCGGGTATTACTATGGCTTGGTTGCCTTGAACGGTAAAATCGTGTATAGCGGGGATACGGCAGAAATTCGGACTTCGGATTTCAAGGGCGTTTCGGAATCTTTTCATGGAGCGAGATTCATAAGCTATTCCAAGGGAACGGGGCTTATGTTCTCGGCTCCAGTGTATAGCGGAAAAAATATTAAGTATGTGCTGTTCCGCATGTATAAAGAAGATGCGATTATCAAGAACTTTGGCGTGGTGTGTTATGGTGGAAAGGGGTATGCGACTGTTTGGGGCTCAAACGACGGCATCATTATCAATTCTTCTAACGATTCTTTAGGAACAGACTTGTTATGGGGTGAAAACGGGTATGGTGTTATTCGCGATAAGCTTTCTAGCGGGTTGAATGTCTCTATTGCCGCCGCAACCCATTTAGAAGTAGATGGCTCGGAATATTATTACTTTGTGGCTGAACTCAAATTGTCGGGAGTATCTTTGAAGGGGGTGGTGCCGGCAAGTGTGGTGGCTTCTGAAAAAGACGATATCTCGTTCTTGATTCTTTGGGTGTTCGGTCTTTTGATATTCATGTTCTCCATTGCGATGCTTTATGTGGTACTGTCTGAAAAGAAGGCTCGTGAAAACAAGGAGCTACTCCGGGAAAAAGAAAACGCTGAAAGTGCAAGCAAGGCGAAAAGTATATTCCTGGCCAATATGAGCCACGAAATCCGTACCCCGATTAACGGAATCTTGGGCATGGATTCCATGCTTCTTAAGGAATGTAAAGATGAGACTTTGCGTGATTACGCCTTGAACATTCAAAGTGCCGGACAGACCTTGCTTTCGTTGATTAACGATATTTTGGATATTTCTAAAATCGAATCGGGCAAAATGGAAATATTGCCTGTAACCTACAGCGTATTTACGGTATTGAACGACTGTTACAATATGGTGGCGATTCGTGCCCATGACAAGAACTTGGAACTGGTTATGGATATTTCGCCGGAAATTCCAAGGGCCTTGTTTGGCGATGAAGTGCGTATTCGACAGGTGGTGAATAACCTATTGTCCAATGCCGTCAAGTACACAAATGAAGGCTCTGTCACCTTGAAGGTTTATGCCGAAAAGGTGAAGGTTGATCCAATTCAGGGTGGCGATTCAAAACAGGTGGAACTTTTTATTCAGGTGAAAGACACGGGTATTGGCATTCGTGAAAAAGACCGTGAAAAATTGTTCGATGACTTTGTACGTCTGGATGAAAAGCGTAATCGCAATATTGAAGGTACAGGCCTTGGACTCAATTTGACTAAACAGTTGATGGATATGATGGGTGGTACTGTGCAGGTGGAAAGTACCTATGGTAAGGGTTCTGTCTTTACGGTACGCCTGTTGCAGCAAGTCAGCGACGAAAGACCTTTAGGTGATTTTGAGAAGCTGTATAAAGAACACGTGAATGTGATTGATGCCACTCATGAAAGATTCGAAGCGTCTGATGCAAGAATCTTGGTAGTGGATGACGTCCAAATGAATCTGAAGGTGTTCGCAGGACTCCTTAAGGAAACTAAGATTCATATTGATACGGCTGTTAATGGTGTCGAGGCTTTGGAACTTATTCAGGCGAAACGTTACGATGTGATTTTCTTGGACCATATGATGCCGGTGATGGATGGAGTGGAAGCATTCCGTCGCATGAAAGAGATGGAGAAAAATCCGAATGCCATTACTCCTGTGGTGATGCTTACGGCGAATGCAGTCTCCGATGCCCGAAACAGATATATGGATGAAGGGTTCTCTGATTATATGGCGAAACCTATTCGCGAAGAGGTGCTGTTGACGACGCTCAAGAAATTCTTGCGGAAAGATTTGGTCAAGAATGTGGGCGAAGGCAAGGTGGAGGAACCTGTTCAGGAGCCTTCGGTTAAGCGGCAAACGAAGTTGTCAGATTACTTGGATACGGCTACAGGTCTTGCTTACTGCATGAACGATCAGACTTTTTATAAAGAAATGCTTGACGAATATGCAAAGAGTGAAAAAATCGGAGAACTGAAGGAATACTTTGAAAAGGGAGATTTTGAGTACTACCGCATTACGGTGCACGCCGTAAAAAGCACCTCTCTTACGATTGGTGCCACTAAAGTTTCAGAAGATGCCAAGTCTCTTGAAATGGCCTGCAAAGAAGGCAATAAAGATTTCGTGAAGCGGAACCACGATGCGTTCGTGGCTGAATATGAATCGCTTATTCGGGTACTTCAGGCGGAACTCGCGCGATGACACCCACGGTGGCACGGGTGGCTTTCACCAAGTCGGCAGGAGCGACCTTCAGCTGTAAGCCGCGTTCGCCTGCGCTCACGTAAATGTAGGGGAACTGCATCGCTGTTTCGTGAATGAAAATCGGGAAGTTCTTCTTGAGGCCGAGCGGACTGCAACCGCCGCGAATGTAGCCGGTCAGCGGCGTCAAATCCTTGAGTGGAACAGTATCAATCTTCTTGTTGCCGCTTACCTTGGCGGCCCCCTTCAAGTCCACTTCCAGGTTTCCTGGCACCACGCATACGAGGTAACCGATCTTGTCTCCATGAACGAGAATCGTCTTGAAAACTTGATTGATATCTTCGCCGAGACTGTCGGCTACGTGCTGTGCGCCCAGGTCGTTTTCGTCGACCTTGTAGGGGATGAGCTCGTAAGAAATTTTCTGGCGGTCTAGAATTCTCGCCGCATTCGTCTTCTTGATTTCCATAGCCCAAATATAAAAAGCCCGCGATTGCTCGCGGACTTTTGAATGCTATGTGAGCGTGAGGATTACAGCTTGATGCTGCAGCCCTTGGCGTTCCAGATTTCTTCGGCGTACTGCTTGATGGTACGGTCGGAGCTGAACTTGCCCATGCGAGCGACGTTCAGGATAGCCTTTTCTGCCCAGGTCTTCTTGTCCTGGTATTCCTCGGCGACTCTCTTCTGCATATCCACGTAGCTGCGGAAGTCTGCGCAGAGCAGGTAGTTGTCGTTGGTGAGGAGCTTGTCGGCAATGTGCTTGAAAAGGTCCGGACGATCGGGGCTGAAGAAGCCGGAAGCGATCAGGTCGATCACGCGGCGCAGATCGTCGTCGTGTTCGTAGAAGTCGCGCGGACGGTAGCCCTTGGCCAGGAGGTCGGTCACTTCTTCCACGGTGAGGCCGAAAATGAAGATGTTCTCGTCGCCCACTTCTTCCTTCATTTCCACATTGGCGCCGTCGAGCGTACCGATGGTGAGTGCGCCGTTGAGGGCGAACTTCATGTTACCGGTACCAGAGGCTTCGGTGCCTGCGGTGGAAATCTGTTCGGAGAGGTCTGCGGCCGGAATGATCTTTTCGGCGAAAGACACGCGGTAGTTCTCGAGGAACACCATCTTGAGCTTGCCCTTGCAAACCGGATCGGCGTCGATGATGGCGGCGACGGCGTTGGCGAGGCGGATGATCTGCTTTGCCATCCAGTAACCCGGAGCGGACTTACCACCGATCATGATGGTACGCGGCATGATTTCCTTGCCGTCCTTCAGCTGGATGTACAGGTGAATGGCGTGCAGAATGTTCAGG
>JAEEGF012464089.1_pt1 | contig 21589 bp, 18 predicted proteins | sample 9134171 | NCBI WGS metagenome assembly JAEEGF01 (sample SAMN16246542, study PRJNA631951) | gut metagenome | biome: gut microbiome; feature: rumen; material: AP-attached | host: Bos | place: Iran: Karaj | collected 2018-10 | reverse complement strand
AGAGGCTGCAGAGTCAGCTGGATCATCAGAGCTTACAGACGGTAAGTTCGCTGGCACAAGATCTATCACAGTAGAGATCTACGACAGAGGAAATGACGGCGGATCAGATCCTGAGAACAACATGTACACAGAGTACATCAAGAAGGGAATGCTCGAAGAGCACAACGTAGAAGTTACCTTCAAGAAGGTTCCAAGATGGACAGAGACAGAAGATATCAACAACCTCCTTGCAGCTCAGGAAGCTCCTGATATCTGCGTAACTTACAGCTATCCTACAGTACTTACCTACGCTCAGATGGGCGGCGTTATCGATCTCAGCGAGATGATCGAGACCTACAAGGCTGATACTCCAAATCTTTGGGCATGGCTCGGCGACACAAACATGCTTTGGGACAAGGATCCTAAGACCGGAACAGTTTGGGCTATCGAAGGTAAGAGAGCAGAGCAGCAGAGAATCGTTACTTTCGTTCGTAAGGACTGGCTTGATAAGCTTGGACTTGAAGTTCCTAAAACAACTCAGGAATTCGAAGATATGCTTATCGCTTTCAGAGACAATGCAGATACACTTCTTGGCAGCGACGCTTCTAAGATGGTTCCTTTCTCAACAAGCTATGATATCGGATGGAGAGCATCCAATATTATCACATCATTCATGGATCCTGCTATTACAGACAAAGAGTACTACATCAACGGATTCGACGACAGAATGGTTACACAGGCTTCAACAAAGGAAGCTGTAAAACTTCTTAACAAGTGGTACAACGCAGGCCTTATGTGGAAGGATTTCGTTCTTTACGGAAGTGGAGACACAACTGAGGACGATATGATCAAGGCTGGTTATGTTGGTGCATTCCAGCACAACTGGGATTATGTATTCAGAAACGGTGAGGACAGCATCAATGCTAACCTCAAGAGAAACGTAGGCGAGGACGCTGTATTTATTCCTGTTGACTGCTTCCAGAACTCAGCCGGCAAGTATTCCAAGTGGCTTTACAGCTCAGCTGGTGACAGAAAGATCTTCTTCCCTACAACCAATGATGAGCCTTTAGCATCACTCCTTTACCTTGACTTCATCTCTAAGCCTGAGACAATCAAGTACCTCCAGGCAGGTGATGAGGGTGTTACACACGAAGTTCTTGACAGCGGCGCTATCCAGATCATTGCTGCAACAGGCGATGCAATCCAGAACTCCGGTAAGAACATCGACTACACAATCACATGTAACGGAACATACTTCGGCGATGAGGCTCTTGCAGCTCTTTCACTTGCATATGGCTACGCTGAGGCTGATCCTGAGCTTGTAGATCAGGCTAACAAGATTGCTATGGCTGATGGTCTTGAGCCTAAGAACGTTAACGTTGGTGAGATCGCAGCAGAGGCTGGTGTTGGTGATACACTTTCAGCTAAGAGAGATCAGATCTATGACAACGCTGTAGTTGCTTCAGAAGCTGATTTCGATTCTGTTTGGGACAGCTATTTAGCAGATTACCTTTCATCCGGCGGACAGGCTATCATCGACGAGCGTGCACAGAAGTGGGCAGAGTACTTTGGCGATGCTGACATGCTTCCATAATAGCTATTAAAACCCTGAATTAAGACATAAAAATGGCGCGGCTCCAATTGGAGTCGCGCCTTATTATTATGTTTAACTATTTATCAAAGGCAGCTTGCGTAAGCTTTCTCAGCGCCTTCTGTGTGGATCTTCTTAAGGTCTGCGATAACAGCATCTGTAAGACCGTCGATCTTGTTGAGATCCTGATCCCACATCTTCTCATTTCCAAGAACAGCCTTAACAAGGTCTTCCTCGGAATCATTTCTGTGCTCATAGAAGAACTCGAGAGCCCATCTGTCATCACTTACTGTGTAGGTGTTGCCTGCAGGTCTCTTGTTAACAAGACCGGCATCTGTAAGCTCCTGAACATCATTTGAATAGAATGCGATATATGCTGCCAGTGACATTGTGAGGCAAACAGGAAGATTGCCGTTCTTTTCAATGTACTGAAGGAATGAAGGCATATTTCTTGCCTTCCACTTACTTGTTGAGTTAAGAGAGATGCTCATAAGCTCGTGGTTAACGAAAGGATTGTTGAAACGATCCTTAACAGCAGCAGCGAACTCATTGAGATCGTTCTCGTCAAGGTGATCAACAAGAGTAGGAATAACCTCCTCGCTGAGCATCTTGTTCATGAAGCCTGAAATAGCTTCGTTCTGCATGCAGTCACGAACGATGTCCTGTCCTGAAAGGTAAGCACCAAGTACGAAACCGGTGTGTGCTCCGTTAAGGATACGAACTTTACGGTGCTTATAAGGCATAACATCGGGAACAACGTGTACATTTACGCCTGCCTTCTTGAAAGGAAGTCTCTCCTCAAGCTCTGCAGGTCCTTCGATGATCCATACACCGAAGATCTCACCTACATCGATGAGCTCATCGTGGTAGCCGTTAACTTCCTCAAGCTTCTCAACTTCCTTGGGATCACGGATTCTTCCGGGAACGATTCTGTCTACGAGAGTAGAGCAGAAGATGTTATCGTTGTTAACCCATGCCTTGAAGCCATCCTCAAGCTTCCACTGATCAATGTACTGATTTACACACTTAAGAAGCTCTTTACCGTTGTTGTCGATAAGCTCGCAGGAGAGAACAACAACGCCCTTCTTGCCTGCCTTATATCTTCTGTAAAGAACCTGAGTGAGCTTGCCTGGGAAGCTGCTTGCAGGAACATCCTCAAAGTTGCAGGCGGGATCATAAGCGATACCTGCCTCTGTGGTGTTGGAAGCAATGATATCAAGATCATCGCTCTCGGCGATAGCCATCATCTTATCGTAATCTGCCTGGTTGTAAGGATTGAGGCAGCAATCAACTGCTGAGATAACTCTCTTGGCATCTACCTTCTGACCATTCTCGCTGCCGCGAAGATAGAGAGTGTAGAGACCTTCCTGCTTATTAACAAGATCTGTAAGACCCTGAGCGATAGGCTGAACAAGAGCAACCTTGCCGTTCCAGCCTGCCTTCTCATTACTGATATCAAAGAAATAATCTACAAATGCTCTCATGAAGTTTCCTTCACCGAACTGAAGAACTCTTACAGGAGCATCCTTAAGAACATAACCTTCATAGCCTGACTTGGCCAATACATCATAATTTAATAAATCCATATAACCCTTCCTCCTAAAATGTAAACGCTTACAAAACGTTTTTGATACATCTTTTATCCAATAATGTTATAGCAAATTATGTAAGCGTTTACAATACTTAATTTCTAATTTTTTTATGAATGAAAAAGAGGGCAGCATTGACCTTGAAATAGCGCTGTATTATAATGATTTATGTAATTTTATGCCCTAAAATAAAGGAGATTCTACTTATGGTCTGCAGTATGACTGGTTTTGGCAGAAGTGAGGTTACAGAAGGACAGCGTAAATATATTGTTGAACTTAAGTCTGTTAATAATCGTTATCTTGATATCAATATCAAGATGCCCAAGAAATTCAATTCTTTTGAATCAGCAATCCGTACAGAATTAAAGAGCTATATGAAACGTGGCAAGGTCGACGTTTTCATTAGTTACGAAGATTTTTCAGAATCAGATTCCAGAGTAAAATATAATAAGGCAATAGCTGAGGAATATTTTACATATCTCAAGCAGATGGCTGATGATTTCGGTCTTGATAATGACATCAGGATCTCAGCTCTTTCCAAGTTCCCTGAGGTTTTCACCATGGAAGAAGAGGAGCTTGACGAGGAAGAGGTATGGAGCGGTCTTAGCAAGGCTATTAACGAAGCCGGCAGACAGTTCCTGGATTCCAGAATTAGAGAAGGAGAGTTTTTATCCGCAGATCTTACACAAAAACTTGACGGAATGTATGAAAATGTGGAATATATTACAGAGCGTTCTCCTGAAATAATACAGGAATATAAGACAAGACTTCGAGAGAAGATCGCTGATCTTTTAGAGGACAAGCAGGTAGACGAGAATCGTCTTGCCATGGAAGTTACCATCTACGCCGATAAGGTCTGTGTGGATGAGGAGCTCACAAGACTCCGCAGCCACATTCTGGCTACCAAGGATACTCTTAAGGTAGGAGATGACAAGGACGGCATCGGAAGGAAGCTTGATTTCCTTGCTCAGGAGATGAACAGAGAGGCCAATACTATTTTGTCCAAATCCACAGATCTTAAGATTTCCGACAGAGGAATAGCCCTTAAGACTGATATAGAAAAAGTAAGGGAGCAGATTCAGAACATTGAGTAACGAAGTATTGCAGAAGAATCGTAAAGGTATTATAATCGTTGTCTCCGGTTTTTCGGGAGTAGGCAAGGGAACAATAATGAAGGAGCTCATCAAGAGATATGAAAATTATGCTCTTTCAATCTCAGCCACCACAAGAGATCCCAGACCCGGTGAAGAGAATGGCAGAGAATATTTCTTTGTCAGCAATGAAGAATTTGAGAAGCTTATAAATGAAAATGGTCTTATAGAGCATGCCGGTTATGTCAATCATTATTACGGAACCCCCAGGAAATACGTGGAGGACAAGCTTGCTGAAGGAATAGATGTTATCCTTGAGATAGAAATTCAGGGTGCACTTCAGATTAAAAAGCAGTATAATGATGCGGTGCTTTTATTCGTAATGCCCCCCTCAGCAGAGGTTCTCAGAAACAGGCTCTGCGGCAGAGGTACAGAGACAGAGGACGTTATCAAGGGAAGACTCGACAGAGCCAAGGAGGAATCCCAGGGTATCGAGAACTACGATTACATTGTTATAAATGATGATCTTGACAGGTGTGTGGAGCAGGTCAACGAGATTATTACATCAGCCCACATGACACCCTCAAGGAATCAGGAATTTATAGATACTATCAGAAAAGAGCTTAATGAGTTATAATCATTATAAGCTGATGTGCGGTAATACGCAGGAAAGGAATACAATATTATGATACATCCTTCATATGTGGATCTTATGAAAGTAGTTAACAAGGGAGTTGAAGAGGGTGAGGAGCCTGTAATCAGCTCAAGATATTCAGTAGTTATGGCTACTGCCAAGAGAGCAAGACAGATCATTGCAGGCGACGAGCCTATGGTAAGAGTTAAGGATAAGCAGAAGCCTCTTTCAATCGCTGTTGATGAGATGAATCAGGATACACTCAGAATCCTTACAGACGAAGAGAGAGACGCTCTTACAACAGAAGATGCTCAGGACAGTGTTCAGGATTCAGTAGAAGAGTAATATATGAAGATTTTATTTGTGTCACTTGGTTGTGACAAAAACAGAGTAGATACCGAGGTTATGCTTGGAATGCTTGCTGACCGCGGCTACGAATTTACAGATGACGAGGATGAAGCAGAAGCAGCAGTTGTTAACACCTGCTGCTTTATCAATGATGCGAAGGAAGAGAGCATAAATACAATTTTAGAGCTCTCCGAGAGAAGAAAGGATGGGCAGCTGAAGGCACTTATTGTCACCGGTTGCCTTGCTCAGCGTTATCAGGAAGAAATTCAGACAGAGATCCCTGAGGTTGATGAGATCCTTGGTATTTCTTCCACTGACAAGATCCTGGATGCTCTTGAGGAAACCTTGCAGAGAAATAAGCTTTTTTCTCACAAGAATTATTTCGATGATATCAACAGAAAGCCTGTGGGTGGCCTAAAGAGAGTCATCACCACAGGAGGTCTTTTTAATTATCTTAAGATTGCTGAAGGCTGCGATAAACATTGCACCTATTGCATAATTCCCAAGGTAAGAGGTAATTACAGAAGTGTTCCTATGGAGCAGCTTTTGGAGGATGCAAGAAACCTTGCTGCCCAGGGAGTTACAGAGCTTCTCATTGTTGCCCAGGAGACAACTTTATACGGTACCGATCTTTATGGAGAGAAGAAACTGCCGGAGCTTTTGCACAAGCTCTGTGAGATCGATGGCTTTAGATGGATCCGCGTTCTTTACTGTTATCCCGAAGAGATTACGGAAGAGCTTATCCAGACCATTAAGAATGAGCCTAAGATCTGTCATTACCTGGATATTCCTATCCAGTCAGGCTCCGACTGGGTTCTTAAGAAGATGGGAAGAAGAACCAACAACGCTGAGATCAGAGCGCTGGTACAGCATCTTCGTGAGGAGATTCCTGATATCTGTATAAGAACAACTCTTATAAGCGGATTTCCCGGAGAGACACCGGAGGACCACAACCAGACCATGGAGCTTGTTCGTGACCTTCAGTTTGACAGACTTGGAGTATTTACCTATTCACAGGAAGAAGATACTCCCGCTGCCACAATGCCCAGGCAGGTCACAGAGAGAACCAAGGTGATGCGCAGGAACAAGCTTATGAAGCTTCAGCAGAAGATTGCCTTTGAGGCTGCCGAGAAGATGGTTGGCAGGGTTGTGGATGCCGTAATTGAGGGCAGAATCATGGATGCTGAGTATGATGACGGCCTTTCCTATGTGGCAAGAACCTACAAGGATGCGCCGGATATCGACGGATATCTTTTCATCAGCGGTGTTCAGAGGGAACTGATGACAGGAGACTATGTTAAGGTCCGCATTACCGGATCTAACGAATATGACTTAATAGGGGAGATGGAAGAATGAATTTACCTAACAAATTAACTGTAGCCAGAGTAGTAATGATTCCGTTTTTTGTATTTTTTCTGTTGTTTAGTCCTGCAGACGAATCCCTGAAGGAAATCTTCAAATGGATCGCACTGGCAATTTTCATCATTGCCAGCCTTACAGATATGCTTGATGGAAAGATCGCCAGAAAGTATAATCTCATAACGGATTTTGGTAAATTCATGGATCCTCTTGCGGATAAGCTGTTGGTGTGCAGCGCCATGATAGCTCTTATTGAGCTTGGTCGTATCCCTTCATGGATCGTTATCATCATCATCGCAAGAGAGTTTGTTATCAGCGGTTTCAGACTTATTGCCGCAGATAACGGCAGAGTAATAGCTGCCAGCTATTGGGGAAAGTTCAAGACCACCTTCCAGATGATCATGGTCATCCTCATGATCGCCAATCTGGGTATTCCTGCAGTGCAGATCCTTACACAGGTCATCATGTGGATCGCACTTGCATTAACAATTATTTCGCTCATTGATTACCTTGTAAAAAATAAGGATGTTATGAGCGGCGAGATGTGAGCGATATGCGGATACGAAGTTTCAAGTACGAATGCTTGCATGAGGTTACTTGAAACCTCGTAGACGTAACGTACATGAGGAAGTAGCACGATAGTGCGGATTCCGAATGTACGTAGCGATTCGAGAGCGTAAGCGAAGAATCGCGTATATCGCGGAGTAAATTATAGTTATTGTTTTAGAAGTAAGAGAGTTTTATGAGTAAAGATTTAGAATTAAATGAATTAGAAGTAAAAAAAGAAACAAAGAAGAAAGAAGATGAAGTAAAGATCAGATATGACGAGTCCGGACTGGATGAGCGCATCATAAGAGCGGTTACAGAGATGGGCTTTGAACATATGTCGCCTATTCAGAAGGCGGCTATTCCTGTAATGATGGAGGGCAAGGACCTTATTGGTCAGGCCCAGACAGGAACCGGTAAGACAGCAGCATTCGGAATCCCGCTTCTTCAGAGCATTGATTCCGAGAACAAGCACCTTCAGGCAGTGGTGCTTTGTCCCACAAGAGAGCTTGCCATGCAGGCTGCTGACGATATCAGAGATTTTGCAAAATACATGCATGGAATCAAGGTTCTGGCCGTATACGGAGGTCAGGACATTTCAAGACAGATAAGAGCATTATCTGCCGGAGTTCAGATCGTAGTAGGAACACCGGGACGTGTTATGGACCACATGAGACGTCACACCATGAAGATGAAGGATGTCAAGGTTCTCGTTCTTGATGAAGCGGATGAGATGCTTGACATGGGCTTTAGAGAGGATATTGAGACCATTCTCCAGGGAATGCCTGAGGAGAGACAGACAGCTCTTTTCTCAGCTACAATGCCTGAGCCTATTCTTAAGATCACAAGAACCTATCAGAAGGATGCTGAGTACATCAAGATGACTCCAAGAGAGATCACTGTAGCTGCCATCGAGCAGGCTTACTACAGAGTTCCTCAGAAGATGAAGGAAGAAGTACTCTGCAGACTTATGGATTATTACAATCCTTCAAGAAGCCTTATTTTCTGCAACACCAAGAAGATGGTTGATCAGCTCACAGAGAGCCTTAAGGGAAAGGGCTATCTTGCTGACGGTCTTCACGGTGATCTTTCACAGAATCAGAGAGATACCGTAATGAATCTTTTCAGAAGCGGCAGGATCAATATTCTTATCGCTACTGATGTGGCCGCAAGAGGTATCGATGTAAGCGGCGTTGAGGCAGTATTTAACTTCGATATTCCTGAGGATATCGAGTATTATGTTCACAGAATCGGAAGAACAGGACGTGCCGGAAGAAGCGGCAGATCCTTCACTCTTGTGGGCGGCAGAGAGATGTACAAGCTTCGTGACATCGAGAGAATCTGTCATACCAGGATTGAGGAAAGAAGGGTTCCTTCAGCAAAAGAGATCACAAGAGCCAAGTCTCAGAAGATCTTTGCTGAGGTTATCGATATCATTGAGAATGATGACATCACATCCGTGCTTGAGTTTGTTAATCAGAAGGTTGAAGAGGGCGAGTACACTGCAGAACAGCTTGCAGCCGGATTCATGAAGCTCAAGATGGGTGCTGATATAGAAGATCTTGTTCTGTTCGAAAAGAGCGACAGAAGAAGACGAGACTTTAAGGACGGTTCCGGAAGAGGAAGAGACGGACGTCGTAGCTACGGCGATGGCAAGAGAAATTCCGATGGCCGCAAGAATCGTGACGGTAAGAGAAACTCTGATGGTCGTAAGGACCGCGACGGAAGACGTTCTGAAGAGGGTAAGGGCCGCAGAGACAAGAAGGACCGCGACACAAGATTCAAGAAGGACGGAAAGTTCGGCGACAGGAACAAAACAAAGTCTGAGGAAGTTTTTGAGAAGCCTCGCAGAAAGAAAAAGCCTTCAGAGCAGCCTGCTACAGACACCGGTATCGATGTAAGTCTCATCGAGAGCATCAAGGCTGACAGAAAGAAGGCCGAAAACTCCAAGAAGCCTCAGGATAAAGCACCTTCCGATTCACCAAGAAGAAGCAGACATTCAGAGGGCAAGAAGTCTGATGGCTTTGAGAATGTCGGACGCATCAATATCAAGGGCGAGGGCAAGACCAAGGCTTGGTATGTGGGTGAAGACTCTGACACAATGAACGTAAGTAAGGCTGAGAAGAAGGCCATAAAAGCAGAAAATAAAAAGAGAAGTCTTGATTATCTTCAGGACGTAAGCGATCTTGTTATGGAGAGCTTCGGCAGAAGAAAGCACAAGGAGAAATAATGACCAAATCAAAGGGGAATGATTCTGGGAAACACAAACTGTTTGTTTTAAGTGATCAGCTTCGTGCTAAGATTTTTAACATGGTTAGTGTGGGCGTCATAGATGAGCCAATTAATAAGCTCTATGACGGTATCAGCATCATTGCCCTTTTGCTCAATCTTTTCTGCGCATTTGCGGTAACCTTCGAAGATATGATGGAGCGTTATGGTACGCTCCTTCTTACTATCGAAGCGGTAACCACATTTTTCTTTGCTGTGGATTATGTGCTGCGCCTGGTTTCATCCAAGGAACTATTTCCTCATGAATCCGATGGCAGAGCGGCTATCAAATATGTTCTTTCATTTTCCGGAATAATAGATCTTTTATCATTTTTACCCTATTATCTTCCGGTATTTTTTCCGGCGGGAACGGCAGTTTTCAAAATGTTCAGGATTGCCAGGATCCTCCGCCTTTTCAGAATCAATTCCTATTATGATCAACTGAATGTTATCACCGAGATCCTTAGCCGTAAGAGACAACAGCTCATGGCTTCGGTGTTTATTATTGTTATCCTTATGATGGCTGCCAGCCTTTGCATGTACAGTGTTGAACATGATGCACAGCCTAAGGTTTTCCAGAATGCCTTTTCCGGAATCTGGTGGTCGGCATCAACGCTGCTCACTGTGGGTTACGGTGATATCTATCCTGTTACCACACTGGGCAAGATTCTTGGAATTGTAATAGCTTTCCTGGGAGTTGGAATGGTTGCCATACCTACAGGTATTATTTCAGCTGGATTCGTGGAGCAGTATCAGAGACTTAAGTCCATCGGAGATTTTGCGGAAGAGGAGAATATCCATTTTATAAGGATTAAGCTCTCAGCCAGTGACAAGTGGACCGGTAAGAAAATTGTGGAACTGGGAATTCCCAAGGACATCATGATAGTTGCCATTCAGCGGGAAAAAGAGACCATTATCCCCAGAGGCCAGACTGTTCTTGAAGCAGGGGACCTTATCGTAATGTGCTCTGAGAAGACCAAGGACATTCAGCCTATTGAGATAAAAGAAATAGTGATAAACCAGGGCCACTCCTGGAATGGAACTGCCATAAGAGACATTGATATTTCAAGGCAGAGCTTTATCTTTATGATCCGAAGGAACGGCAGAGCCATGATTCCAAGAGGAAGTCTTGTGATCAAGGCCGGTGATACGGTTCTTTTGTATGGTAAGCATGTTCACAATGAAAATGTGTGATTAAGGAAAAATGAAATAATGGAAAAATATTTTGAAACTACAACAAAACAGGAAATTTTAGACAGGACAGAGCTTTTTGTTCTGGATATGGATGGAACATTTTATCTTGAAAATGATATTCTGGACGGGGCGCTGGATTTTCTGGAAAGCGTCAAGAGAGCAGGGAAGGAATATATGTTTTTTACCAATAATTCCTCCCAGTCTCCCAAGGCATATATTGATAAGCTTGCCAAAATGAACTGTCATATTACAAGGGACATGATCATGACCTCGGGAGATGTTATGATTCGCTATCTCAACAACTTTTATAAGGGAAAGTCAGTATACCTTCTTGGAACACAGTCCCTTATCGAGAGCTTTAAAGAAGGTGGAATCAGTCTGTTCTGGCCTGAAGAGGGAAAAGAAGGGTCGAGGCCTGACATTGTGGTTGTGGGCTTTGACAAGACCCTGACCTATGAGAAACTTACCAATGCCTGCAATTATATCAGGGAAGGCTCGGTTTTCCTTGCAACCCACCTTGATATCAACTGTCCTGTTAAGGGCGGATTTATTCCTGACTGCGGTGCTATGTGTGCTGCCATAGAGCTCTCCACCGGCGTTAAGCCTAAATTTGTTGGTAAGCCTTTTGGAGAAACCGTTGAAATGATCGTAGATGCCACCGGCAAAAACAAGGAGAAGATTGCCTTTGTTGGGGACAGAATCTACACGGATGTGGCCACGGGCGTAAACAATGGCGCTATGGGGGTTCTGGTACTTACCGGAGAGACTCTTCTTACTGACATTCCGGACTCCAAGGTCAAGCCTGATGTGGTTTTTGAGTCCATAAAAGAGATGGGAATTCTTCTTAATAAAGCGCTGTGACTAAAATCTTGAAAAAATAATACAAAGCATTTAAAGTCATGGACACTTCTTTATATTGTTAATAAAATAGTCGTATATGAAAACAAAAATAATATCAAATGGAGGTTATTTGAGATGAAGATAGCACTTATCAATGAGAACAGTCAGGCTGCCAAGAATGAGATGATCTATGGCGCACTTAAGAAGGTTGCTGATAAGCACGGTTTTGAAGTGTTCAACTATGGAATGTATTCAGCAGAGGACAAGGCTCAGCTTACCTACGTACAGAATGGTATTCTTGCCTGCGTACTTCTTAATTCAGGAGCAGTAGACTACGTTATCACAGGCTGTGGTACAGGTGAAGGCGCAATGCTTGCCTGCAACAGCTTCCCGGGAGTTATCTGCGGTCATGTTACAGATCCTCTTGATGCTTATACTTTTGCACAGATCAATGACGGCAATGCTATTTCAATGAACTTTGCTCTTAAGTCAGGCTGGGGCGCTGAGCTCAACCTTGAGTATACTTTTGAGAAGCTTTTCTCAGAGGAGAGCGGACAGGGCTATCCAAGAGAGAGAGCAGTTCCTGAGCAGCGCAACAAGAAGATCCTTGATGAGGTTAAGAAGGTTACCTACAACACTGACGTTGTAGATATTCTTAACAAGCTTGACAGAGAGCTGGTTAAGGGCGCCCTTTCAGGTGAGCACTTCCTTGAGTACTTCGATGCCAATGCCAAGGATGAGCGCATTAAAGAGGCTGTTCACGAGCTTTTGAAATAATATTTTCATATTAAATTCAGACTATGAAACGTGTGGGACTTTTTTTAAGTTTCACACGTTTTTTTCTCTTTTTATATAAAAATATTCGTGGTATACTTTAATTTGTGCGACCTTTTTTCGCATGAAATTTTTTAAGAAATAGAATGATGGCTTTGCCTAGGTTTTGTTTAGAGGGAAGGTTTTTGTTTTGGGTTACAGAAAGAGTAATGTATACAGCTCTGCAGTGAGAAAGAGCTGCAATTCAAAAAGAAAAAGAAAGAAAAAAATAGATATTAAAACAGCAGGTATCATAACTGCAGCATCAGCTGTTGTAATAGCTGCAGGATTGGCAGTTTACAGTCATTTACCTTTTGTAAAAGTCAATAATGCCATAGCAGCCGGCAATAAATATACAGAGTCAGCAGATTACGAAGCAGCTATTGAGTCCTACGAGAAGGCTATTGCCATTGACCCCAAGTCTGTGGCTGCTTATTCCAATCTTGCGGGAGCGTATCTCAGTCTTGATGACAGGGAAGATGCCAAGAAGACACTTTATGAGGGCTATCAGAATACCCAGAATGAGCTGTTGCTGAAGGATTATCAGACTGTGATCATGAATGAAGCAGTCAGTGATATGAATGCAGGTCAGACCAGCTTTGATACAGTGGAGAAGCTTCTGGAGATATTGGAGGAGACCCCTGACAATACTGATGCCATCGAGCTTCTGGATGCTGCCTATGAGAGATGCTTCAATGACTCCTATAATGCGGATTACAATTCTCTTTTCAGAGATAATGCAGGTAATTACAGCAAATATGCAGAGCTGATGGAGCGCATGCTTTCAGTTTATTCTGTAAGTGCTTCTGATGAGTTTAAGAATGTGCTTCTTAAATATGCTGTTCCTTATTCGGATTCTTTTACCATTAATCTTGAGGATGCATATTCATATAGGAGCTTACTGGATAAAATTGTTTCTGCGGTAGGAACTTCCAATGAGATTGATTCCATCAGAAATTGTATCTCCGACGCTGAGAATGTACAGGGCATATTTGCAGATATTTTTGTTCAGCTGGATGTGGGAAATGTAGATGAGCTCAGGGACTTTGTTGTTTCTGATGAATATATTGCTCTCAGGAATGTTTTCCTCAACAATCTGGAGACACCTCAGGAGAATACAACCTATGTTTCCATCAGCAGAGAGGCCATCATCCTTAACAGACGTGATAATGGCTTCACCTATAGATTTTTGAATTTTGAGGAGAATCCCGAAACTACCGGTGTTATAACACTTTGGGCCAACTTCTTTGAGGATGACGGCGTACAGAGGAATTCTATTTCTTATGAGCCCGGAGCTATCAATGGCAACCTTTATCCTCACACCAAGTATTCGGTTACATATCTTCTTAGCTATATCACATCAGGCAAGTCTACCAAGGTTGCCAAGATGAATTACAGACTTGATACCACCATTACCTTTGAGGATGGCTCCACTGAGGAAACAATCGTTGGTGACTGGGGCGGCCCCAATGAGTGGATCATGGATATCGACACCATAGAATCAAGAATAAGAGCTTAACGGAACATTACATGAATTTTGAGAAATCTGAGCCAAAATGCATAATTATCTCTGCGGGACATTTCGTTCCTATGGAGATTCCCATCGCAGAGAATGATCTGGTAATTGCCTGCGATGCAGGATTTATCTATGCTGAGCAGCTTGGGATTCTTCCGGATCTGATCGTGGGAGATTTTGATTCCCTGAGTGAAGCGGGGACCATGGCCATGAGAAGTCTCCGGGAGATTGCAGAGTCAGATCCCGACAGGATAGTTAAGCTCAATGTGAAAAAAGACGACACTGACACTATTATGGCGGTGAAAATCGCGCTTTCCAAAGGCTATCGCAAGTTTATGTTATACGGAAGTCTTGGAGGGAAGCGTATAGATCATAGTATTGCCAATCTTCAGACATTGCTTTTTATTAAGCATAATGGCGGTACAGGGTATATAATTGAAGAAAACAGGGTATTACTGATAGCAGAGAATGAGACCATCAGATTCCACAGGGGAAACAGTGGAATGGTATCAATATTTTCTGTATCAGAGGTTTCGAAGGGGGTTACCATAAGAGGACTTATGTATTCCCTGGAGAATGGGGAACTTAGAAATGATTTTCCTCTGGGCGTAAGTAACGAGTTTATCATCGATGAGGAGGCAGAGATTACAGTCAGAGAAGGAACACTTCTTATTACAGCTGACATGTGACTCTGAGGGGATATGATCTGTTATCTTGCAAGATTTTTTGTAAAAGATTATGAACAGGTTAAACTTCCGAAAGTAAGGCAAGGCTATGGTGTTCTTAGCGGTGTCACCGGCATTGCCTTTAATATTATTTTGTTTATTACCAAGCTGATAGCCGGATTTATCAGCGGTTCCATATCAATTCTGGGTGATGCCTTCAATAATCTTTCAGATGCAGCATCCTCAGTGGTGACCCTGGTGGGATTTAAGCTGGCAGGGCAGGAGGCTGACGAGGAGCATCCCTTTGGGCATGGTCGTATAGAGTATGTTTCGGGGCTTATTGTATCTCTTTTTATAATCATAATGGGTGTGGAGCTGGTTCATAGTTCTTTTACCAGGATATTCAATCCTGAACCTGTCGAATTCAGTTTATCCATAGGTTTGATCCTTGTTTTTTCTATAGTTATCAAGCTCATAATGTTCCAGGGAAATTTACAGGCAGCCCGTAAGATTGATAGCGCTGCCCTTAAGAATACAGCTATTGACAGTATTTCTGATGTATTTACCACTTCTGTGGTCCTGATTTCTGCTATTATTGCATATTATACGGGTATCACCATAGATGGCTACGTGGGAATACTGGTGGGACTTCTCATTATAAAAGGCGGCTTCGGAGCGGCCAAGGATACCATCAACCCGCTTTTGGGAGAGCCTCCCAGCAGGGAGTTTACTGACGAAATAGAGAAACTGGTGCTGGCTCACGACAATATCATCGGAGTTCATGATCTCATCATCCATAACTACGGTCCCAGCAGAATATTTATGTCCCTTCACGTGGAAGTGCCATCTAACAAGGATATTGTAACGATCCATGATATTATTGATGATATAGAGAATGAACTCAGGACCAGATATCATTGTACAGCTGTGATCCACATGGATCCTGTCATCGAGAATGATGATGAGGTCAATGAGGTTAGGCATTATGTCAAACATGCCTTCAAGGAGCTTGATCCCGAGCTTCAGATTCACGATTTCAGGATCATCAGGACCGGCGGCAAGGGCGAGAGAATAGCTTTTGACGTTGTTGTTCCATATCATTATGATCTTAAGGATTCCGATATTATAGATTTTATGGTAAAAAGGATAGAGAGTATCAGGCCTTATGCGGACCTTGATATTACAATAGATAAGGCTAATAAGGCCAAGGAGGAATGAAAAATGTTAAAACAGATTTCTATTTACGCTGAAAACAAGAAAGGATGCCTTCAGACCATCACAGGTATTCTTGGGGAAAACGACATCAACATCTTAGGTTCTGTAACCAATGATTCTGCTGAGTACGGCATTATCCGCATGGTTGTTTCAGATCCTGACAAGTGTCTTAGCGTACTTAAGGAAAAAGAGTATATCTGCAAGACTACACCTGTACTTGCCATTGAGTGTCCCGATGAAGTAGGTGCTCTTGATAAGATCCTTAAGACACTTTACAGCAGCAATATCAACGTAAACTACACATATCTTTCTTTTAACAGAGAATCAGGCCTTCCTATTATGGTTATGCATACAGACGATACCAAGCAGGTTGAGAACATCCTTATCAACAAGGGTTACAAGTGTCTTTGATAAAACTTTCTAATAAATATAAAGGTTTTGTTAAATACTTGTCATATTAACCTTTTATTGTGTATACTATGCAAGGACGAATATAAAATGCCCTGTAATTTCGGGCTTTATAAAATGGAGGATATAAATAATGAGAGGTTCTAAACCTACACTTCTTTTGATTCTTGATGGATACGGACTTAACGACAATCCGGAAGGTAATGCTATTGCAATGGCTAACACTCCTGTAATGGACGGACTTATGAAGGATTATCCTTTTGTTAAGGGATATGCCAGCGGACTGGCAGTAGGTCTTCCTGACGGCCAGATGGGTAACTCCGAGGTTGGCCATATGAACATGGGTGCTGGCAGAATCGTATATCAGGAACTTACAAGAATTACCAAGTCTATTGAGGATGGCGATTTCTTCACCAATGAGGGCCTTATGGCTGCCATCAACAATTGCAAAGAGAAGAATTCAGCTCTTCATATGTATGGTCTTGTTTCTGATGGTGGTGTACACAGCCACATTACACATATCTATGGACTTTTAGAGCTTGCCAAGAAGAACGGACTTGATAAGGTTTATGTTCATTGCTTCCTTGACGGAAGAGATACTCCTCCGGAGAGCGGAATCGACTTCGTTCAGCAGCTTGAGGACAAGATGAAAGAGCTTGGCGTAGGTCAGATCGCTTCAATTTCAGGCCGTTACTACGCTATGGACAGAGATAACAACTACGACAGAGTAGAATATGCATACAATGCACTTACCAAGGGTGAGGGCAACAAGGCTAACAGCGCTCACGAGTGCATGGAGCAGAGCTACAAGGATGGCAAGACAGATGAGTTTGTTATCCCTACAGTTATCATGAAGAATGGCGCACCTGTAGCTACAATCAAGGATGGAGATTCAATCATTTTCTACAACTTCCGTCCTGACAGAGCAAGAGAGATCACACATTGCTTCTGCGATGATGAGTTTGATAAGTTTAACAGAGGTAAGCGCCTTGATGTAACTTATGTTTGCTTCACAGATTATGATCCACTTATCCCTAACAAGGAGGTCGCCTTCAAGAAGGTTCTTCTTAACAACACCTTCGGTGAGTGGCTTGCAGCTAAGGGAATGAAGCAGGCAAGAATCGCTGAGACAGAGAAATATGCTCATGTAACATTCTTCTTTAACGGCGGTGTTGAGCAGCCTAACGAGGGCGAGGACAGAGTTCTGGTTAACAGCCCTAAGGATGTTCCTACCTATGACCTTAAGCCTCAGATGAGCGCTCCTGAAGTATGTGAGAAGATTCTTGATGCTATCAACTCACAGAAGTACGACGTTATCGTAGCTAACTTCGCTAACCCTGATATGGTTGGTCACACTGGTGTTATTCCTGCAGCTGTTAAGGCTATCGAGACCGTTGATGAGTGCGTAGGCAAGATCGTTGACGCCATTAAGGCAGTTAACGGAACAATGTTCATCTGCGCTGACCACGGTAATGCAGATATGATGATTGATTATGAGACAGGAGAGCCTTGGACAGCTCACACAACCAATCCTGTTCCTTTCATCCTTGTTAACTATGATCCTGCATATACCCTTAAGGAAGGCGGATGCCTTGCAGACATCATTCCTACACTTATCGAGTGCATGGGAGAAGAGCAGCCTGCAGAAATGACCGGAAAGAGTCTTCTTATCAAAAAATAATATTGGATTTTTATCGAAAATTGACTAGTAGCGTCATATATGGTATGATGAATTAGTTAGAGAAAACGATAATAATCTGGGAGGTTAATTTCGTGAAAGTATTGTTAATCGTTATCGGTGTATTATTCATGTTAGTTTGTGCTGCTTTAGTTGTTCTTGTGCTTGCACAGGAAGGCAAGAGCCAGGGACTTGGAGCAATCCAGGGAACAGTTGAGAATACATATTGGGGCAAGAACAAGGGCCGTTCAAGAGAAGGCGTTCTCAAGACAGTTACAATTGTTTTGTCATTCCTTTTCGTTATCCTTGCGATCTTACTTAATATGATGGCTTGATCATAAGCGGCAGGATAAATATGTATTTTTAAGGCACTCTTTTTACAGAGTGCCTTTTCTTTTACGAGGTAATAATGAGTAAAGGCAAACGTTTAAAACGTATGGAAGAAAGCCTTAACGGCGGAAAAATAAAGAAAAAAGACATGCTTGTGGGCACTTTCATTGGAAATGCCAGAGGCTTTGGCTTTGTACAGATTGAGGGCCGTGAAGAGGACATCTATATTCCTGAGGAGTATGTGCATGGTGCTTTTCATTCCGATACTGTAGAAGTGGAGCTGCTTCCTGATTGCAGCGGGAAAAGACAGGAAGGCAGGATCAGAAATATTCTTGTAAGAGGCCTTGAAGAGGTTGTAGGAACCTACCAGGCAGAGAAGAATTTTGGCTTTGTGGTTCCTGATAATAACAAGCTTCAGGATGATATTTTTATACCCATCGAGCATCATGGCGCCGCTGTTACAGGCGATAAGGTTGTAGTTAAGCTCACCTATTATGGCAGCGCAGCACAGAGGCGTAAGCCTGAGGGTAAAGTTCTGAGGGTTATCGGAAATATCAATGATCCCGGAGTGGACATTTTATCTATAGTTGAGAATTATGGTATTCCCAGTGAGTTTCCTGAGAAGGTCATCAATCAGGCCAACAGATGTCCTGATTTTATCAGTGAAGCTGATATGTACGGCAGAACTGACCTGAGGGATGTTCAGATGGTTACCATAGACGGTGAGGACGCCAAGGATCTGGATGATGCAGTCAGCCTTCATATAGATGAACAGGGCTTTTATCATCTGGGAGTTCATATAGCGGATGTGACCAACTATGTTCAGGAAAGTTCAGCCCTGGACAGAGAGGCTCTTAAGAGAGGCACCAGTGTTTATCTTGTGGACAGGGTTATTCCCATGCTGCCCCACAGGCTTTCCAACGGTATCTGTTCCCTTAATCATGGAGAGGACAGACTGGCTCTCAGCTGCCTTATGAAGATTGATAAGAACGGCGCTGTTGTGGACCATGATATTGTGGAATCAGTTATCAATGTCAATGAAAGAATGTCTTACACCAGTGTTGCCAAGATCCTTCGTGATAAGGATGAGGAAGAGATAGAGAAGTACCGCGATCTGGTGCCTATGTTTGAAGAAATGGCTGAGCTTTCCGCGATACTTCGTAATAAGCGTGAGGCCAAGGGTGCTATTGACTTTGACTTCGCTGAGACCAAGATCATCCTTGATCCTGAGGGCAATCCGATAGATATCGTTCCTCATGAGAGAAATGTGGCAACCAAGCTTATCGAGGACTTTATGCTGGTGGCCAATGAGACCGTGGCTGAGCATTTTTACTATATGCAGAGTCCCTTTGTATATCGTGTTCATGAGCAGCCTGATCCTGAGAAGATTGCTTCTCTGGCGGCCTTTGTGAATAATCTTGGTCATCATATCAGGACCAGGAAGGATGAGGGTGTTAGGCCCAAAGAGCTTCAGAAGCTCCTTAAAGGTATTGAAGGAACCAAGGAAGAAGCAGTTATCAGCAGGATGACACTTCGAAGCATGATGCAGGCTAAGTACAGCACAGAATGTACAGGGCACTTCGGCCTGGCATTTGATTTTTACTGTCACTTTACATCACCTATAAGACGTTATCCAGACCTTCAGATTCACAGGATCATCAAGGATCACCTTAGGGGAAGAATGACTGAGGCCAAGGCTTCACACTATGAAGATATTCTTGATGAAGTTGCTAAGCACTCCTCTGAGACTGAGAGAAGAGCTGAAGAAGCTGAGAGAGAAACCGATAAACTCAAGAAGGCTCAGTATATGGAGAATCATATCGGCGAGCGCTTTGAGGGTGTTGTGTCCGGTGTAACAGCCTGGGGACTTTTTGTGGAGCTTGATAATTCCTGTGAGGGAATGGTGAGAGCTGCGGACATGAACGATGATTTTTACGTTTATGACGAAGTTCATATGAAACTTGTTGGCGAGAGTACTCGCAAGGAGTATACTCTTGGACAGAAGGTTTGGGTTAAGGTTACAGGCGCAGACAGACTGACCAAATCCATAGATTTCAGGCTTATCAGCGATGAAGATTCTGAAGAGGATGATTTTGATTATGATGGCTATGAGGACTACGGCAGAGTTCCTGCTGCAAGGAAGGTAGCCAATGAGAGAGCTAATAAGCTGAGAAAACTCAGGGATATAGCTGCTTCTGAGTCTTCTGAGGAAGAGCCGGAAGAGCCTGTAGTCAGGAAACATAAGGACAAGGCTGAGAAGGTATCCGGGGATAAGAAAGCTAAGGATAAGACTTCCAAGGATAAGTCTTCAAAGGAGAGAAAATCAGGCAGCAAGAAAAAGGAAGGTCGTCTCGTGGAATTCGAAGGCGAGATGATCGACCTCAGTGAGTATGAGCCGGACTCCAAGACCGGCAAGTTCAGAAAGAAGAAGTCTTCCAAGTCCGGCGACGAAAAGAAGAGTACCCGCAAGGTGTACAAGGTTCATAAGTATAAGAAATCTGCCACCAGCAAGGCCGCCAGAAGCGCTCAGGGCAAGGGCAGAAAGAGAAAATAAAGAAGTCAGGTAACAGAAATGGCAGAAGATAAGGCAAGAAAGCTGATAGCCAATAATAAAAAGGCTTATCACGACTATTTTATCGAAGAGAAATACGAGGCAGGAATTGAGCTGTTTGGCACTGAGGTTAAGTCCATGCGCCAGGGTAAATGCAGTATCAAGGAGTCCTGGATCAGCATCGACAAGGGAGAAGCTTTTATCATGGGAATGAATATCAGTCCCTATGAGAAGGGCAATATTTTCAACAAGGATCCCCTCAGGGTCAAGAAGCTCCTTCTTCACAAGGCTGAGATCAGGAAGCTGGATCAGCAGAAGATGGTTCAGGGCTACACACTGGTTCCTCTTGAAGTATATTTCAAAAACGGCAGAGTTAAGGTTGAGATCGGTGTTGCCCGTGGTAAGAAGCTCTACGACAAGCGTGCCGATATGGCCAAGAAGGACCAGCAGAGAGAGGCTCTAAGGGATTACAAGGTTAGTTTGAGATAATGAAAAACTAAACCTGAAGTATATTGAAATTTGCTCACTTAGGTTATATACTAAGTGAGCAATAAAACTTAATAAGGGTTAGTAAAGGTTTCGACAGGGATTTTGAAGCTGGAGAAGCTATCCGCAGGACGGTGCGTCAAACCTCAAATTAAAATTAAACGCTAACGATAATTTAGCATTTGCTGCCTAATGGCGGCTCGTCGACCTGAGTACACCTACATATTCAGCAATCGGCGTCAAAACTTGTAGGAAACGACATAGCTTAAGCTTTGCGGTTATGGTCGTATCATGAAGCTACTGATCTGTTTTGGTTGTTAATTTCCGGGACAGTGAGGGAACAGAGGTGCAGAACCTCAGAATAATTAACTATGATAGTAGAAGGACAGGGGATGAATTTTTGGACGCGGGTTCGACTCCCGCCTAATCCACTAGATTCCAAAAAAGGCTACGCACGTTTGTGCATATCCTTTTTTCATATCAAAATT
>JAEEGF010161012.1_pt1 | contig 21590 bp, 22 predicted proteins | sample 9134171 | NCBI WGS metagenome assembly JAEEGF01 (sample SAMN16246542, study PRJNA631951) | gut metagenome | biome: gut microbiome; feature: rumen; material: AP-attached | host: Bos | place: Iran: Karaj | collected 2018-10 | reverse complement strand
GCAAGGAATACAGGGTTTCTGTAGGCGACGGAGCAAAATTCGCCGATGGAGATAATACCTATGATTTTATCGCTCCAATCAGCAATGGCGGTAAGTTCGTCGCCAACGAGTGGAACGAATATGAGATCGCCCTCTCCGACACCGGACTTGATTACACGGCCCCGGCTGCCGAAGAAGCAGGTCAGAATATCTTCTGCGGCCTGAGTGGCAGCGTTGCCGGCACTCTCCTGCAGATCGATGCAGCGTTCTTCTATAAGAAATAATTGATTTTCAACGGGGGCCGGGCCCCGGCCCCCTATTATCAAACCTATGAGAATGAATCCCGTACTGGTAATAGTGGCTCTCCTGATGGCGGCTTGCCTGCCATTGAATCCCCATAACGGCCAAGGCACAATCTCGGACGATAATCCCGTTACGCCCACGCCTGAAAATCCTTCCACACCCAATGAGGAGGGAAGCGGCGAAACCGACGGCTACAAGCTTGTCTGGGCCGATTATTTCAACGGCGAAAGCCTGTCGGCCGATGACTGGAACATCGAGGTGAACGGCAACGGCGGCGGCAATAATGAATTGCAGTATTACCGTGCGGAGAATGTCACTGTGGGAAAGGAACCGTCGACAGGTGCGGGCTGCCTCATCCTCACGGCTAAAACCGAAAAATACAGCGGGAAGAGTTTCACTTCCGGCCGCCTGAACACCAAGAACAGGCATTTCTTCACACACGGAAAAATAGAATCCAGCATTATGATGCCCTCCACGGCCAACGGCCTGTGGCCGGCGTTCTGGCTGCTGGGCAACGACATCGACACAAATAACTGGCCCAAGTGCGGGGAAATCGACATTGTGGAAATGGGTAATTCCGCCGGAATCAAGAATGGCACCCAGGCCACTTATTTCAACGGCGCCTGCCACTGGGGCTTCTACAAGAACGGGGCTTATCCCAACTACGCCAGGTCGCTGAACGCTCCATATAGCCTCCAGGACGGCCAGTTCCATCTGTTCACGCTTATCTGGGACGAGGAGTCCATCACCATGTATCTGGATTTGGACAAGAACCCGTCGGCGGAACCTTATTATAAGATGAATATCGTGGACAACGACGGCGACTGGGCCGTGGCCAAGTATTTCCACCACGATTTCTTCATCGTCTACGACCTTGCCGTGGGCGGAAACTTCCCCGGCATACATAATGCTTCGGGCATCACGGCTCTGGCCGACGGCCCCGCAAGCATGTACATCGACTTTGTTAAAGTGTATCAGAAATGAGACGGGCATTGATACTGCTTGCCGTAATCGGCCTTCTCGCCGCCTGCGACAAGGATAACCCGGAGCAGGAAAACGTCACTTACACCCTTAACCAGGCCAAGAGTGCCAAGAGGGGCGTGAGCTTTAATTTCGGCACATTGCCGGAACAGGACGTGCCTCTGCTGCAGAGCGCCATTTCCTGGTCCTACAACTGGAGTTCACAGGTCCCCGGGGACGCTGTGGACGCCCAGTTTACCAAGTACGGACTGGACTGGTGCCCTATGATATGGAATGGAAATTACAGTCCGGACAACATTCGCGCATACAAGCGCAAGCATCCGGAAGCACAATATATTCTGGCTTTCAATGAGCCCAATCTCAAGGACCAGGCCAACATGACTCCCGCCCAGGCGGCGGAGCTCTGGCCCCCTGTCGTGGCCCTGGCAAAGGAACTGGGGATGAAAGTGGTTTCTCCCGCCCTTAACTACGGCACGCTGGAGGATTACCACGACCCCGTGAAATGGATGGACGAATTCCTTGCCTGCGACGGAGTGTCGATTGACGATATGTGCGCAATCGCGCTTCACTGCTATATGCCGTCGGCCGGCAGCGTGAAGGGCTTCATCGACCTGTTTGAAAAATACGGGAAGCCAATCTGGCTCACGGAGTTCTGCAACGGCAATTCCAACAATATCTCCGAGGAGTCGCAGATAAATTATATGTGCGAGACCCTGAATATGCTGGAAGGCCACGCCAACGTGGAGCGCTATGCCTGGTTCATGCCCCGCGGCGGCTTCAATTCCAAGTGGCACGACAATCTGCTCACCTCGGAGGTCCCGATTGAACTGACGACTCTGGGCAAGGTGTTCGTGAACTTCTCCACGCAGGACAAGAGTATTTTTTATAGTGTCGATGACGTAATTCCGGCGGAGCAGTATTCATCGGCCTCCGGCACCGTACATCTCCGTCCATCTTCGGACAAATCGGGCATCCTGGAGATATCCGAACTCGGCAAAAACGGCGTGGTGGAGTATCAGCTGAACGTTGCCTCGGCCGGCACATACAAGCTTGTGATGCGCTATAAAACCTATATGGATTCGTCGTTCGCCGTGTCCCTCAATGGCGCGGAGGTGGCTTCCAAGGCCCTCCCGTCCACTTCCAAGGAGTGGACCACCGGCCACTTCGCCATCGACCTTCCCTCCGGAAAGTCCACGCTGCGCATTACCGGCACATCCGGCGCCTCGACAGCAATCAACTGGATGAAAATTACCAAATAATACCACATATGAAAAAAACTTATTTTACACCACTGTTGGAAGTGGAACGCTTAAAACTGGAGCAGGACTTTGCTGCTACCAGCAAATGGAACGACTCCGGCAAAGGAACGTCGGACGTTAATTTCTTTCTTGAAGAAGATGAGGAATTTGCTTAACAGGAGGACAAGTATTATGAAAAAGATTAATTTGATTTTTGCAGCACTATTGCTTGCTTTCATCTCCTGCAACAAGGAAATCGACAACAATTCAACCAAGACTCTCACGTTCAAGGTGGCTCAGAGCGAGCTCGCCTCCAAAGCTACCTGGGTGGACGGCCAGGGCTTTAACTGGGTTGCCACGGCGGATGCCGAAGAATTCGGAATCGGCACAAATGAGGGCCTGGCACATTCTTCAACTATGGCATTAAGCGGCAAGGATGCTACCCTGACTGCCACCGTGCCCGCCGCAGCCACACAGTTCTTTGTGTTCTATCCTTATTCGGAATCCCGCAATCAGGTATGTAATACCAGTATTGCAGATATGTGGTTCGACATTGACGCCAATCAGACACAGGCTATTGCCGGTACAATGGAAGACATGAATGGTAAAATGGTGTTTTCCAGCACTACTGCCGGTACGGTTGGAACGGATGATTACACAGCTCAGATGTCGGCCTGGACTTCCTTGGCCCGTTTCATCGTTTATTCCTCCGCGGCAACGGATGAAACTGTGGAATCTGTGTCATTGACTGCAGCCGCCATCAAAGACGGGACATCCGTACCTGCCCTTAACGGCCAGCTTCACCTTACCTTGAATTTCGGCGGTGGCAGCGGTGCCGGCTATATCGCAGGCACTCTCACCAGCAAGGTTACCCTGGGCACCGCTTTCTCCCTTTCCGGCGTTACCTCCAGGGAGCAGAGCGAAGGCATTTATATGGGCATTCTTCCCGCAACGCTCAGCGGTTACACATATGCTGTCACAACCAGCAAGGGCACATATACCTTTGTCAGCACCAATGACAAGGCTTTTGCCGCAGGTACTGTCAACAATATTTATCTCGATCTTGAGAAGGCAACCACAAAGCCCGGCGCATCATCCGGCGGCACCGACGTGCTCACCTTCTCTTATCAGAACAACGGACCTTTCGCCCTGGCAAAGGACGGTTCCAGCATCGCATACACCGGAGCCATCGTTTCCCTGGTGCTGAATGGAGTAGATATTACCGATGCTGCAAAGGCCAATTCCGCGGCTTGGGATCTTGCTTATGACAGCTGGCTGACTCCGTCATACGAGAATACGACCAATTTCCAGGTAAAGGTTATGGCCAGCAAGAATATGACGGCCGACGCCCGCCAGGGTAAGATCTATATCGTTTACGACGGCGTTCAGTCGGAGAACTATATCACCGTCAATCAGGATCCGGGTCCTTGCAATGAGGTTGTTCCCACGCTGACCAAGCTTTACACCACCAACATCTCCAAGGACGGCGAAACCATCGCCCAGGCCGCAACCCTGTCGCTTACGGTTAACGGTTCTCCTTCCACGGATGTTGCCGCAGACGTGGCCACTTATGGCGTCACCTTAACCTGCGGTGCCGCAACGGCAACCGTAACCGACGCTGCCGGTCACGTTCAGATTGTATTCCCCGCCAACAGCACCACGGACGAAAAGGAATACACCCTGAAGGCCAAGTTCGAATCCAACGAGAGCACCGTCACCTTCACCCAGGCAGCCGGCACCGGCGGCGGAAGCAGCAGCCCCGTCTACTCTTATACCTTCAATAACATTATCGGCTGGACTGACGGTACGATTCTGTCTTACGGCGCCCCTTGGGATCCCAACGGCAATTTCTGGAATCTTAAGAACGTTCAGATTGACGGTGTAGATATCGATTATTCCGACGACGCAGTTGTAACGGCCGTTCTTGAATATGTCTTCCAGATAACCGATCCGGGTTCTGATCCCGCCGGATATGAGTCGCGTACCTGGAGTCCCGGAGCATTTGGTGTGCACAAAGTATTTGCAAATGCTATTGACGGAATTGCAGTAAGTCCTATTGTCAACACAGCAAACTGTAAGTCACGTTTCGCATGGAGAGCCGGTGACGGCACAGAGCTGGGATATGTATATATGATGTCCAACCCGTAGTCTATTATAGAATATAGTTCCACAAAATACCCGGCCGGGAAGGTCGGGTGTTTTTTTAATAATTACCACAATAGTTATTGTAATTATGTAATTTTTGTGTAACTTTGCAAAAAGAACGGGTGAAATGATAATCGTTGCAGAAGGAGACTTGAGAGAACTGATAACTACCGGGAGCAACCGGAAGTATAAGGATATTGTGCAAAATGCAAAACTGTTTGACGGGTTGATGAGGGCAGTAAAAATTATGGCAAATGCCGAGAGTTTGGATGAAATGAAGAAATACAGTTTTCTGCATTATGAGCAATTGCGTTACCAGTATTCTGGATTGTCATCGGTTAGATTATCCAACAGTTATGTGCACCGGTTGATATTTGAGGAAAAGGAAGACAAGATTACATTGAAGTTAATAGAAATAGACGATACCCATTATGGAAACAAAAAATGATGTTGAGGCGGTGGTGAATGAAGAGCTCTTCACCTATGCCATTCATCCCGGGAGCATTCTGAAGGACGAACTCAGGGCCAGGGGCATTAAGCAGAAGGACTTTGCCGAGTCGATAGGGATGAAGGCCACACACTTGAGCGCACTTATTCATGGGGTGAGAAACATTTCTGCCGGAATAGCTGCAAAGCTGGAGAAAGGCCTTGACATCCCTGCGCGGATGTGGATGAGTTTACAGAACGACTATAACATAAATAAGAAGAAACTGGAAGACGCCCGTCCTTCTGCATTAGTTGCTGGGTATGGCGTGCAAAACACATCTTTCGCGGCTTTGCGGGAGCCGGAATTTCAAGAGGATTATGGGCTGAAGGAGACGGTTGTGCTCACTATCCCATCAAAAGACAAAAAGATGCTGCTCCATCTTGCTTCCAGGATGGGGTGGGGTTTTTCCGGATAAACACCTAAATTACCGACAGGATTTCGTCTTCGGTGACCAGGTTGAAATCGCCGATCACCGAGTTCTTGAGCATGGCGGCGCCAAGGGCGAAGTCGAGGTGGCGCTGGGGATCTGCGGGCCATTTGAGGGAGGCGTGGATGTAGGCGGCAACGAAGGCATCGCCAACGCCCACGGAGTCTACGATGTCTTCGATATCGTAAATGCGCGTCTTGTATATCACGCCCTCGTGCCAGAGGAGAGCCGTGAGCGTGTGATGGGCCGTTGTAATCTGGTTGCGAAGGCCCAGCATCATGCTGCGGCAGTTGGGGAACTGGCGGTGCATTTCGTCGAAGTAGGCGCTGTAGGCGTCCATGTCCAGGACGGAGCCTGCCATCATGTGGTCGATGGGCACCTGGGGCACTCCGGTAGCCATTTCCCATTCGTCCTGGTCGCCGAAGATGTAGTCGCTGTACTGCATCAGGGCGTGGGTGGTGGCGTGGGCATCGGCCCCGGGATAATGCCATAGCGTTTTGCGATAATTGATGTCGCAGGTGATGCGGAGTCCCTTGTCACGGGCGGCTTCCACGGCTTCGAAGGTGGCGGCGGTGGCCGATGGCGACAATGCGCAGGTGATGCCGGAACAGTGGAAGACGTCGGCATCGGCAAAGATGTCTTTCCAGGGGTACATGCCGGGGGCCGATGAATAAAACGACGACTCCTGCCGGTCGTAAACCACCTTGGATTTGCGCACGTCGGTGGCCGATTCGAAGTAGTATACGCCCAGCCTTTCGCCGCCGCGCACAACGTGGTTCACGCTTATGCCCCATCGGCGCAGCTCTTCCAGGCAGGCGCGCCCGACGTCGTTCTGTGGGATGCGCGAGACATATTCCACGTTGTTGCCAAGGTTAGCCAAGGACACCGCGACATTGGCTTCGGAGCCGCCGAAATGCCCTTCCCAGTCATAGCCCTGGCTGAATCTGCGGGCTCCGTTTTTGGACCAGCGGAGAAGGATTTCTCCGAATGTGACTATCTTCTTCATTATTTGAAAAGGCTTTTTACGGCTGCTTCAACTTCGTTTTCGCGCCCGGCGGGGATGACGCCGGAGAGGAAGGAGAGGGCCTGGAGGGCGCGGGCTTCCTGCTCCGGGATGCCGCGGGAGCGCATGTAGAAGAGTGCGGCTTCGTCCAGGCGGCCGACTGTGGCGCCGTGGGAGCACTTTACGTCATCGGCATAGATTTCCAGCTGGGGGAGTGTTTCCACCCGGGCGGCATCGCTCAGGAGGATATTGTGGTTTTCCTGATAGGCTTCAGTTTGCTGGGCGTCGGGGGCTACGACGATGGTGCCATGGAAACTCACCTGGGCCGCCCCACCGGCAAGGCCGTTGAAAAGCTGGGTGGAGTGGCATCCGGGCGCGCGATGATGCACCAGAATGCGGAAATTCACGCGCTCATCGCCGCTACAAAGGTACAGGCCGCGCAGATTCACTTCAGCCCCCGGGCCGATGAGGTCGATCCGCAGGTCGATGTCTCGGCTTTCGCCGGGCATCACCACGAAGTCCAGGTTCAGGACTTCGCCCCCGGAGATAGATTTCTCGACTACGCTCGAAATGACAGAATTGTCATCTCGACCAAGGCCCATCGGGCCGCGTGGAGAGATCTCAAACGGATCTATATACTTGCCGTGTCCCATGCCGCTAGAACTGCTCAAAGCCCTTGGATTCGATTGCCGCGATGAGCTCCGCGCCGCCCGTGGCCACGATGCGGCCATCTTTGAGCACGTGCACCACATCCGGCTTCACATACTCCAGGAGTTTGTGATAGTGGGTGATTATGATTGCGGAACGCTCCGGGCTGCGGAGTGCGTTCACGCCATCGGCCACGATCTTGAGGGCGTCCACGTCCAGGCCGGAATCCGTCTCGTCCAGGATGCTCAGGCGCGGCTCCAGCATTGCCATCTGGAAGATTTCGTTGCGCTTTTTCTCGCCGCCGGAGAAACCGACGTTCACTTCGCGCTTGGCAAAATCGGCCTTCATGCCCACCAGGGCCATCTTCTCCTTCATAAGCTTGAGGAAGTCTCCGGCTTTCAGTTCGGGGAGCCCGGCGGCCTTGCGGCGCGCATTCACGGCGGCTTTCATAAAGGCCGTGATGGTTACTCCGGGGATTTCCACGGGATACTGGAAGCTTAGGAACAGGCCCGCCCAGCTGCGCTCTTCAGGTTTCAAATTCAAAAGATTGCGGCCGTCATACAGCACGGTGCCCTCGGTAACCGTATAGTCCGGTTTGCCGGTGAGTACAGCGCTGAGCGTACTCTTGCCCGCACCGTTGGGGCCCATCACGGCGTGCACTTCGCCAGGCTTGATAACCAGGTCGATTCCCTTGAGTATTTCCTTGTCGCCGATTCCGGCGTGAAGATTCTGAATCTTAAGCATCCTTTTTATATAATTTAATCCAGGTCCACAGCGACCAGATTCCGTTCACAAGGTAGAGCCCGCACACGATGGGCATGAAGATGTTGCCCACGCTTATGTGCAGTATGATCTGCGTTATGTTAACCAAAAGCCACACTATCCAGCATTCCCACTTTTTCATGGAGCTCAGCAGCTGGGCCAGCAGAATGAGCGCCGTAACAACCGAGTCCAGATAGGGGTGGGGATCCGCCGGGAAAAGACTGTTCAGGGTCCATCCCCAGAGGCCGGAGAGCACCAGCACTGCCAGAATGCAGTACACACGCCCGGGCCATCCCAGGCCGCTCACCTTGAGGGCCTTGGCGTCGCTGCTGGACTGCTCGCCTTCCCGGGGGTGAGTCCAGCGGTAGTGCCCCAGGATGTTTATCGCCAGCGACACCGGCTGCAGCAGCAGGTTGGCGTACAGGTTCTTGTTCCAGAAAAGCAGGAACAGCGCCGCCGTGTACAGATACCCCACCCAAAAATTGTACTTGGAATTTCGGCCCGCGAGGAAAACGCAGGTGAGCCCAAGTACCGACGATACTATGTCCAGCCAGTTAATCATCCCACAGACCCTTCAAGTGATACTTGCAGAAGCTTCTGCGCCTCCACGGCAAATTCCATGGGCAGGCGGGAAAGCACTTCGCGTGCGTATCCGTTAACGATAAGCCCCACCGCATCTTCCTCGGGAATGCCCCTCTGGCCGCAGTAGAACAGTTGGTCCTCGCTAATCTTCGAAGTCGTTGCCTCGTGCTCCACGATGGCCGATGTGTTAGCGCTCTTGATGTCCGGGAAGGTGTGAGCGCCGCAGGACGAGCCGATGAGGAGGCTGTCGCACTGCGAGTAATTGCGGGCTCCATCGGCCCCCTGGCCCATACGTACAAGCCCCCGGTAGCTGTTCTGGCTCTTTCCTGCCGATATGCCCTTGGACACGATGCGGCTCTTCGTCTCCCGGCCCAGATGGATCATCTTGGTGCCGGTATCGGCCTGCTGATGATTGTTGGTCACGGCCACCGAATAGAACTCCGACGAGCTGTAGTCGCCCTTCAGGATGGTGGAGGGGTATTTCCAGGTAATGGCCGATCCCGTCTCCACCTGAGTCCAGCTCAGGTGAGAGCCGGTGCCCTTGCAGATGCCGCGCTTGGTGACGAGGTTGAGGATGCCGCCGCGGCCATCCGCGTCGCCGGGATACCAGTTCTGCACGGTGGAGTATTTCACATCGGCATCCTTCTCCACGATAATCTCCACCACGGCGGCGTGGAGCTGCTGCTCGTCCCTCATCGGGGCGGTGCAGCCTTCCATATAGCTCACGTACGAGCCTTCATCGGCCACGATAAGCGTGCGCTCGAACTGGCCGGTGCCGCGCGCGTTGATGCGGAAATAGCTGGAGAGGTCCATGGGGCAGCGGACGCCCTTGGGGATGTAGCAGAACGAGCCGTCGGAGAACACCGCGCTGTTGAGCGCTGCGAAATAGTTGTCGCCAGAGGGCACCACGCTGGCCAGGTATTTCCGCACCAGGTCCGGGTGCTCCTTCACCGCCTCCGAGAATGAGCAGAAGATAATGCCCTTCTCCGCCAAAGTCTTTCTGAATGTGGTGGTTACGGAAACCGAATCGAACACGGCGTCCACCGCCACGACTCCGGCAAGAACCTCGCGCTCCTGAAGCGGAATCCCCAGCTTTTCGAAGGTTTCCGCGAGCTTTGGGTCGATTTCCTTGTTTGTGGGCTTCTTTGGTGCGGCGAAGTAAATGATGTCCTGAAAGTCGATCTTCGGCATATCCAGATGCGCCCAATCCGGCATGGGCATCTTCTGCCACTTCCGGAACGCATCCAGCCGGAAGTCCAGCAGCCACTGCGGCTCCTCCTTCCTTGCCGATATCATCCGTATGATATCCTCATTCAGCCCCTTGGGAACAAATTCCTGCTCCACATCCGTCACAAACCCCTCCTTGTACTCCCCCTGGGTGAACTCCTGTATGATCTTCTCGTCGCTCATTTTATCGCACAAAGATACTCTTTTTCCCGGTTTCATCCATGATTTTGGCCTTTTTCGTGGATGAGTTGCTCGTTTTCCTGGTTTCGGCATCATTTATGGTCCGATTTTGCTGCCGAGTTGCCGGTTTTGCCATTTCGGCATCATTTATGGTCCGATTTTGCTGCCGAGTTGGCTGTATACCGCGATTCGTCCATGATTTTGGCCTTTTTCGTGGATGAGTCGGGTGTTTCTCGTGATTCGTCCATGATTTTGGCCTTTTTCGTGGATGAGTTGCTCAATTTTCTGGGGTTCGTCCTAGATTTGTCATTTCGAGCGAAGTCGAGAAATCTCATGACTATCCTTGTTTCTTTTTCGACGGGAGTAACTCTTTTTCTACCCCACGAGGGGGAGCGAAAAAGAGTTCTCCCGTCTGTTTTGGCCAACGCACAGGCTACACCGTCTTCCACAGGTCCACGAGGGTGATTGCTGCCATTGCTTCCACGATTACGGGTGTGCGGAGGGCGAAACAGGTGTCGTGACGGCCGGGGATGCCGGCTTTGGCGATGCTGGCGGTGGGCTTGAACGCGGTGCGGAACACGATGGGGTTGCCGTTTGTGATGCCGCCGTTGATGCCGCCGGCATGATTCGTAACGGGCGCCTCGATATGGTTTCCGTGGCAGCATCCGCCGCCGTGGCAGCCGCCCTCTTCGTGGTGGCACTCGTGGCCCTCTTCGTGGCATCCGCCATCTCCGTGACAGCAGCCTTCGCCTTCGCCGTGGTGGCACTCGTGGCCCTCACCATGCCCTTCCCCGTGGCAGCAGTGGTGCTCCGGGAACGCGTCGTTATGCTCGCTGCCCTTCATGCGCGAGGCCTGGAAGCCGTCACCGAACTCGATGCCGCGAACGCCCGGGATGGCGAAAATGGCGTGAGAGATGCGCGATTCCACGCTGTCCCAGAAGGGTTCGCCAAGGCCGGCGGGCAGCCCGCTCACCACGCACTCAACGATTGCTCCAAGGGAATCGCCATCCGCCATGGCATCGGCCAAAAGCCCTTCCCAGGCGGAAGAGTCGGCATATCCGCCCAGTTCCACAACCCGCGCAGCGCAGTCAAATTGCTCCCGCCCGCGCGTCATGGCATATACGTATCTTGCCAGAATGTCCTTTGCAACGGTACCCGCGGCCACAATGGGCAGGGTGAGACGGCCGCTGAAATGGCCGCCCCCGCGGGGATCGTTGAAGCCGCCGAACTTGAGGTTGGCGGTGAAATCCGCATGACCCGGACGCGGGTGCTCGCGGAAATCCGCATAGTCTTCCGAGCGAACATTGGCGTTCTTGAACACCAGCGAGAGCGGAGCACCGGTTGTGCGGCCCTCATACACGCCGGAGAGGATTTCCGGGAGGTCTTCCTCCGTGCGGGGCGTGGTGCCGGCGGCGCCAGGGCGGCGGCGGTCGATATCGGCCTTGAAATACTCAGGGCCGATGGGAAGGCCGGGGATAACCCCGTCAAGGGTAACACCCACAAGAGGGCCGTGGGATTCGCCGAAAATGCTTACGCGGAAATTGTTGCCAAATGAGTTCATAGGGAATGAGATTTTAGCTAAAGCTATCTTTCGTAAACTCAGGTCTCGACAGGCTCAAAATGACAAGCCCTGTCGAACAGTTTGTTAAAGGAAGGGAAGGATTTTGCGACACAGGCGGTGTCGTCGATAATGACGGGGGCCGATGCGCCCAGGGACGCAACGCGCAGTGCCATAACCATGCGGTGGTCGCCGTGGGAAGTGAAGGAGCCGCCCTTCAGGAGATTGCCCGTGAGAAGGCGCTGGGAGAGCGACATGCCGGCAATAGTCATACAGTCGCCGTCTACGGAAACATCCACGCCCATCTGCGTGAGCATGTCCTCGATGGCGGCGGCGCGGTCCGTTTCCTTGTGGCGGAGCCGCTCCACGCCCATGATATGGCTCTCGCCGGGGCAGAAGGCGGCAAGCACCGCAACGATGGGGAAGAGGTCCGGGCAGTTGTTGAGGTCGGTCTCGAATGCGTTCAGGGGAGCGCGGGAGATATGGATGGGGCCGGTTTCATCGCCGTCCTGCGACATGCTTGCACCGGCGTCCATGAGGATGTCCATGATGGAAATATCGGCCTGGAGGGAACGGGTGTCGAGGCCGGAAACCTCCACCTCGCCGAAGATGGCACCCGCAACCATGAGCGGCGCGGCTCCGGACCAGTCGGCCTCTATTGCGAAATCCGCCGGGGCATAGCGCTGGGGGCCGGGAATCTTGAAGGTAATGCCGCTGCAGAGGCTCCAGTCCTGTGTTTCAAGGAAGTCGTCACCGCCCTCCATTTCAGAGCCTATGCGGATCCCGAACTTCTTGAGCACATCCACCGTGATGAACAGATACGGGATGCTTTTTGGCTCATGAACGTACAACGTGGATTTCCCGGCGGTTAGAGGCAGGGCATACAGCAGGCCGGAAATGAGCTGTGAGCCGCCGCGGCCGGATACGTCGGCCCTTCCCGGAAGCAGCGGACCCGCCACTTCCAGCGGCACCATGCAGTCCCCGGGGCGCGGGGCAGGCTTCTCGGAGTACAGGCGCACCCCGAACGACGCCATAATATCGTGCGCATCGGACAGCGGCCTTCCGAGCAGCGTCCCTTCGCCCTCAATCCTCGTGCGCCCCTTGCCGATAGCCGCCATAACCGGCACCGTGAGCCGCGTGAGCAGCCCCGACTCGCCGGTATTCAGCGTTACAGGTGCAACAGGGCCCTGTTTTGCACCTGTAACGCCGTTTTTCCCACACTCAGGTGCAAATGAGGGTGTTTTTGCACCCGGGGCGGCGGCGATGCCGGTGATGGTGAGACGATCCCCGTCCACATCGACGGCGGCGCCGAGCGAGCGGGCCAGGCCGATGGCGGATTCATTGTCGCCGCAGGGGGAGTAGCCGCTCAGGTGCGACACCCCGTCGGCAAGTGCCGCGGCCAGGATGGCACGCTGGGCAAAGCTCTTGGAAGCGGGAATCGTAAGCGGGGCGGCGGGCTTGATGAAGCGGAATCCGCGGCCGGGGTGAAAACCGGCGCCAGGGCCCGAACCGCACTCTGCGCCATACACCGCTTCCCGCATCTCGTCAAAGGTCCACTGCCCGGGGGCCACGGATTCTTCCGCCGACAGGCATGCGTAGGTGAACGGCGCGCCAAGGCGAAGAGCTTCAAGCCTGCTGCCTCGGCCCTCGTCGCCCATGCAGAACGCCACGAGCGTGCCGGGTTCCGCTTCCTGATACAACCGAAGAACGTTGTCAACATCGGCCTTAGACAAGGCTGTGGTTGCGATTTTAACTATTTCTCCGCCGAAGTTGCGGGCCTTTTCCAGGGTGGACAGGAGGCTGCCGAACGGAGGCGTTCCCTTGAAATCGTGATACGAACGGATTAGCACCGTACCCCACTGACGGCAAGCCTGGCGTATGCTGCGCCCCATCCACGGCGGGGCCTCCATCTCCAGGTCTACGTACTTGGCCCCGGCCTCGATGGCAACGCGCAGTTTGCGCTCCGCATTCGGGTCGGCAATGCGGCAGGTGGCGATCAGCGGTACGTCGGAGCAGGAGAAAAGTTCTTCGATGTCCTCGTCGTCCAGGGGGCACAGGTCCAGGCGGATTTCCGCCATCTCCAGCCCCTTGAGCGCCTGGGCAATCTGCTCCAGGTTCTTATCCCGTATTGAAGTACAAATCATCGGCTCAAAATATCAACGGCCTCGGCGGGGGCCAGCATTTCAAATATGGGTTTGCCGATATCTTCCAGCAGCACGAAGCGCACTTTCTCCCCGGCAGCTTTCTTGTCGCGGGCTATGGCGGGAACAAGCTCTTCCGGCGTATACGGGCATTTAACCGGCAGGCCGATGCGTTCGAAATCGGCCTTCAGGCGCGGCGCAAGCGCGGTCCCGCGAAGCCGGTCTCCCAGTTTTGCGGCGAGTATCATGCCCATGGCAACGGCCTCTCCGTGCGCCACGTCGTCCCCACGCTCCAAAGCCACGTGCTCGATGCCGTGAGCAAAGGTGTGACCGAAGTTCAGCACGGCGCGTGAGATCTCTCCACGCGCATCGCTTGGTCGAGATGACAAGGGGGCTCTCTCATACAAGTCTTCCGCCACGATGCCCTGCTTTATGGCAGCGGCTTTCAAAACCATTTTAACCGCCGATGTCGGAGAAGTGCAGCGGCAAAACTCTTCATACGAAGCCCTATCCGCTATAAGGAACGTCTTCACCAACTCCGCCACGCCACACAGAAGCTCGCGGCGGGGGAGAGTGCGGAGGGCATCGGCACAAATATACGTTACGCGGGGCTCCACAATGACGCCCAGCATGTTTTTATACCCATCCAGATTTACGCCCGTTTTCCCGCCGATTCCCGCGTCTACCTGCGCCAGAAGCGTTGTGGGCACGTTCACGTACGGAATCCCGCGCTTATAGATCGAGGCGGCGAATCCGCCAAGGTCGCTGGTGATTCCGCCTCCGACGCATATAACTTCCCCGCCCCGGGTAACCCCGGCTTCCATCATGCTGCGGCAGATCAGGAGTACAGTGTCCATCGTCTTGTTCTCCTCCGTGGCTTCCACGGCAACGGCTCCCACGGCACCCCGCGAGATAATCTGCTCCGCGATCCAGGCTACGTTCGCGTCATACACCACGAACGCCTCGCCCCCCACGGGAACTTCCGAAAACGATGAAATCTCCTTTATCATATCTTGTGCTTGAAAGGTACAATAACATTAAACGCCGCGGGAACCACTTCAAGGTGCAGTTCTTCCTCCAGCCACAGAGGGTCTCCGTCGAAATGTGCGGGCCCCGGGGCGCTGCGGCGGATCACAACTTCCCGCCCGCGGAAATACGTTACCCGCTTGCTGGTGTGGGTTCGGCCCGCCATAAGTTTGGCGGCCAGCTGCGGAATCTCCAGACTCTTGAACGGCTGCACAACCGCAACGTCCAGCATGCCGTCGCAGATACTGGCCCTGTCCGTGATCCGGGCTTCGTTGCCCCACTGGTTGGCATTTCCCACCGTCACAATCACGGCCGGAAGGCGGTGCTCAACCCCATCGACAATAATAGTATATGTATCCGGTTTATAGCCTTTCCAAAGGTCCCAGCTGATGTGGATGTAGCGGGCCAGACCCCTTTTTTTGTCCGATGCGAACTTCCACGCCACTTCCGCATCCAGGCCCACGCCCGCGGTGCAGAAGAACGGCCGCCCGTTCACCGTGGCGTAATCCACTTTTTCAGTGTGCCCATGGATAATCTCTTCCAGCGCCACAAGCGGAAGCCTGCTTATCCCAAGATGCAGCGCAAGCCCGTCTCCGCTTCCCTGGGGAATGATTCCGAGGGTTTTTTCCGTGCCGATAACCCCGCGCGCCACCTCGCTCACGGTGCCGTCGCCACCAACCGCCACCACAATCTGCTCCGGGCATTCGCGTGCGAGTGCCTCGCCGTGCCCCGGACGTTCCGTGAACACGACACGGCTCTCCGGACATCTTCCCCGGATGAGCGCTTCTACGATGCGTTTGTCCTTTCCTCCCGAAAGAGGATTGATGATGAACAGTTTTTCCTTAGGCACCGGCAGGGGCTATTTAACGGTTAGCGTTACGGTCTTGTGCAGATGGAATCCGTTCACATTGAACTGGATGCTCACTTCCGACTGTCCCCTGGCCGTGGCCTTGAGCACGAGGCATTTTTCACCCTTGAACGTGCCTTCCGAAGCTTCCGCACAGATGAGTTCGCTGTCTTCAACCGGCCTAACATCGGCAGAATATGCGCCTTCCTGGCCGAAACGGGTTCCGTCCTGCTCGGTTGCGATAATGTACGCCGTGGAGCCCATTTTCATGGAATAGTTGGAGCGCATCGTTGTGAAACTGCCGCCCTTGCTTGCCTTGAAAACATTGGTGCTGGTTGTGAAAGCATGCTTTTCACAGCCCGAGAACAAAAGAATAGAAGCGAGCAGCACCGCTGCGATTGTAAAAAATCTCTTCATAATAATAAGGTTATCTTGCGAGCCACTGCACCGGATTCTGCGGCGAGCGGCCATCCCAAAGTTCAAAATGCAGGCGGCTTTCCCCATCGACGGTTTCCACCACCCCTATGGTTTGCCCTGTTTCCACGCGGTCTCCCTTGGATACGCTCACGGATTTGAGTTTGCTGTACAGGGTAAAATACTTTCCGTGCTGAACCAGCACGCACTGGTTGAAGCCGGGAATCACGGCAACCCTCGAAACCGTGCCGCCGAATATGGCCTTCACTGCAGTCCCTTCCGCCACGGCCATGGTTATGCCGTTGTTGAAGGGCATGGTAACGTTCTGGTACACGGGGTGGGGATTCTGGCCGAAGGGCTCCACGATGGCTCCGCGTGCGGGCCATGGCAGGCGGCCCTTGTTCGAGGCGAAATCGGACGATAACGCCACATCCACGGCAGTGCTTCCGGAACTTGCCGATGCGCGCCTGATGGCCTCCGCTATCTGGCGGTTCAGCTCCGCGATCTGCTTGTTTTTCTCGCGGATGCTGCTCTCCCAACGGGTCCGGTCCTTGTCTATGGACGCGATGAGGCGTTGCGACTGGGCTTCCTCCACCTTGAGGGCGGCGTAGCCCTCCATGAGGGCGCTACGGTGCGCTTCGGCATCGGCCCGTAAATCCCTGATGCGCAGCATCTCCTCCTCCAGAGAAGCCGTTACCTCCGCGATTTTGGCTGCCTGGGCGTTGAGGTTTCGGGCAAAGCCACGGAGATATGCATACCGGCGCATGGCCTGGCCAAGATTCTCACTGCCAAGGATATACATGTACCAAACCCGGCTGTCGCGGTTCACATATGCGCTCCGTATCAGACGCGAATAATGCGCCGAGAGGGTATCCCTTCGCCGGGCCAGCCTTTCCGCCTCCTGCTCGCGCACTTTGATCGAATCGTCCAGTGCGTGGATCAGTTTTTCCGTTTCCGAAATCAGCTCTTTTCGTGCCGATATTTTGCTTCGCGTGAGCTCCAGCTCCCCCATGGCGCTTTCCTTCTTTCCGGAAAGCCCCCTGATCTGGCGGTTAAGCTCCGCTATTTCCCTCTCCAGCTGCGACCTCCTGGCCTCCATGGCCGATGTCGACGACCCCTGCGCCCGAAGCCCAAGGGGCAGCGCCGCGGCAAGAATCACTATGAGGAGGAACTTTTTCATCGGGAGGAGGACATCGCTTTTTCTCGTTTGGCAATCCGCTCGTCAAGGTCCGGAACCTCTCCGGACGAATTCTTTTCCCGGGCCTGCTGCCAGTATACTCGCGCCAGATCATATTCTCCGAGGGAGAACAGAACTTCTGCGTAATGGTCCAGTATCACGGCGCTGTCCTTGCCGCCGTAGACCATGGTTTTCTGGTAGAGGGGCTTTGCCTGGGCGTCCTTTTTCAGCAGGTGGAGAATCCACGCGTAAGTATCCAGGTATGTACCTTCGTTCGGCGACAGCTCCACGGCCTTTGCGGCCATGGTTTCCGCCTTTTTCAGGCAGCCGCCGTTAATCGCAAGGTAGTAGGCGTAGTTGTTCAGGGCGGGAACATAGTCCGGATCCGCCTTCAGGGCCTTTTTGTATGCGCTGTATGCCTTGTTCCGGCGGCCCATGGAGTAATACATGTCGCCCACAACCGTCCAGCCGCTGGCTTTGTCCAGAGGTTCTTCGCTATTATTTATCTTAATGGTGGAATAATCGATAACCGCCTGATAGTCTTTCTGCTGGTATGCCGCGTTGGCCGCATATTCCAGGAACCGGCCATCGCCAAGACGCCGGTAGGCCTCCTCTGCACGCCGCCGAAGTGCCGTCCAGTCCCCGCTCATGCCCAGGAGTTCCTCGTACATGGCTTCCAGGCGCGGGCTGTCCGGATACAGATCCGCATTCATCTTGAAGAAGCGGGCGGCTTTGTCCGGGCGGTTTGTGGAGTAGCAGTACATCCCGGCCGTTTGCAGGAGCGTCGTGTCCGAGGGATGTGCGGCCACGGCCAGGTTCACCAAAGTGTCGAAACGAGGCTGCATCTGCCCCAGATATCTGGGATCCAGCGCCTTGAGGGCATTGGATATGTACATGCTCTTGCTGCTGACAGGTACCACCTGGCTGGACATGAATTCGCCCATCGTGGCAAAATACTCGTCCGTGCGGTTTCCCTTCCGGTATACTTCGCTTTTGCCAAGCAGCGCGGGGATGTATTCCGGGTCCAGCCGGAGCGATTCGGAGTAGCGTTCCAGCGCCAGGGAGTCCTTGCCGGCTTCAAGGTAATAGTCTCCCAGCATGGATAGGGCCGATGCCGACGGCTCCACCGCCGAGAACTCTTCCAGCGCCTGAGCGGCTTCATCCTCGCGGCCCATGCTTCGAAGGAGGTCGTACCGGGTGCGGACCGTTTCTTCGCTCTCTCCCATGCCTTTTTCCACCTCTTCAAGGGCGGCAAGGGCATCGTCGAACCGGCCGGCATCGATGTACAGGTTCACAAGCTCGTATGCGGTGGAAAGCGTTTTCTTGGGGAAGTCACGTTTTATCGCTTCCAGCAGTTCCAGCTGCTTTTTATGGTTGCCGGTTGCCCCGTACAGGGTTGCCAGCCTTTGGCGGTACCAGTAATTCCCGGGATCCAGTTCCGCGGCCTTGGAAAGGTGGGCGATGGCACCCAGGGCATCTCCCAGCTCTACCTCCGTGAGGCCAAGATAATACCACACCGCATCGTTGTCCGGTGCCGCTTTGGCCAGGTCCTTCAGCTGCTGTTTGGCCTGTTTGAACTGGCCGTTCTGGTACATCGCCACGGCGTCCAGCATAAGATTGTCTATGCCCTGGGCTTGAGATACCCGGGGCAGCAGGAAAAGAAGGATTGCAGCAATCCACCTGAAGAGTTTGAACTTTTTCATCTCTTACGGACGCTTCTTCTGCAAAATTACGGAAAAAATTACGAAATTTGTGTGCATATTAAAAAAACACGTGCCGAGTTGAAACATTTGCGGTACAAATTGCATCTATTTACCTGGGTTGACAAAGATGATGCCCAACAAGGAGGAGACCCGTGGAAAAGCTTGATCGAGGGTTGCAAAAACGGCAACCGCAAAGATCAGAAGACTCTTTTCGACCGTCTCGCTCCCAAAATGATGTCTGTGTGCCTCCGCTACATGGGAGACCATGAAGCGGCGCAGGACATCCTCCAGGAGGGCTTCATCACGCTGTTTACCCGGCTGGACAGCTATTCGGGGGCAGGCTCCTTCGAAGGCTGGGCGCGCAAGATCTTTGTTAATACCGCACTGATGCAGCTTCGGAAAACGGATGCGATAAAACTTAGTGACGATATTTCCGAGGCCAGGTCCCTCTCGGCCGATGAAGCCACGCCCGTCCAGAAGATGGGCTACAGGGAACTGATGGGGCTCATTGCACAGCTTCCTCCGGATTCCAGGACGGTCTTCAACCTCTTTGTGGTGGAAGGCTACTCCCACAAGGAAATAGCGGAGATGACCGGAATGGCGGAAGCCACTTCACGCTCAAAGTTGCAAAGGGCAAGGCTAAGGTTGCAGGAATTGATAAAGGAGAGGTATTGAAATGATTTTGGAAGACAAAGACATAAGAGAGATTCTGCTCGGCGGCGAGGAAAAGGTTTCCCCGCTCGTTTGGGCAGGCGTAGCCAGGGGGCTGGACAAAGCTGCCGCCGCATCAAGGCGCAGGGTTGTGGTCCTTTGGTCTTCGCTGGTGGCGCTCGCAGCGGCTGCGGCGGTTGCAGCCGTGGTGGTATTCACCCCGGCCGGAAAGCCACAACAGGCGCCTTCTTCGCCCGTTGTGGCAACGGTAGAGAATACGCCGAAAGCCGAAGATGCTCCTGCGGCGGTGGATGTTCCGGAAGAAATAGAGGCGGTGGAGGCTCCCGAAATTCAGGATATCGCCGTCCAGGTGGCCCGCACACAGGCTGCAGGTACGGCAGTGGCCCGTGCGGAAGAGCCGGCCTCCAGTCATTCAGGGGTTAGCCCCGAATCCGCACCGGAAGCCCCGGTGGCAGGCGTCTCCGCGCAGGATTCTCCCCGGGAGCCGGAAACCCCGGTAGTGGCGGAGCCTGCATCCGATGCACCCGTGAGCACATCCCCGGCCACATCGGCCCCCACATCGTCTTCCACGGCCTCTTCGTCGCAGCCGTCATCGGCCCCCACGGTTGGCAGCATGGATCCTTTCGCCCTCTTGATGGCGGAGGAAAACAGGATAGGCAATAAGCCCACGGCAATTACCTTCAGCGGTCTTGCACAGGCCAACAAGGTTTCCCAGCCGTCGTATAGCGGTTCCGGAAGGCTCGGAGCTCCTGCCGCGCCCATCACCGGGGTCAAGGAAACCGGGAACAACCGGTTTGAACTTCCCGTTTCCTTCGGAGTGGGCCTTCGTTTCCCGCTGGTGGCCGGCCTCAGCATCGGCGCAGGCGTGAACTACACCCGCCTTGCCCGCAGCTTCACCGGCAACTATGCGGAATACGACGAGAATGACATCCTCCGCTGCTACATCTCGGATGTAACAATTTCGGAAACGCAGCACTACATCGGTCTTCCCGTCAATCTGTATTATGATTTCGTAAATAGCGGAAGGTTCTCGGCCAGCGCATTTGCCGGCGCCACGGTGGAACGCTGCCTTGGCATCAAGTACCGCATCCCGGATTCCGGCACCACCCGCTACTATTCCCGCGATCCGCAGGGCCTCCAGCCCTCCGTCGCCGCTGGTGTTAGCCTGCAGTACAGCATCCTTCCCAAATTCGCCCTCTACGCAGAGCCCGGCATCCGCTACTACTTCGACGCCAACCAGGCCACATCCATCCGCACCATGCAGCCCTGGATGATCAACCTGGAACTCGGCCTCCGCTACAATCTGGGGAAATAATCAGTCTTCCCAGCTGAGTGTTCTTGAAAGATCCGGGTTCACGGTAATGTGAACGCGCAGGGTTTCGTCCGGAAGAAGCGGCTCTATGTTTTCCGGCCATTCCATGATGCACAGGGCCCCGGAATCCAGATAATCATACAAGCCGATGTCGAGCGCCTCTTCCGGGCGCTCGATTCTGTAGAAATCGAAATGATACATGGGCTCGCCCGTTCCCGTGCGATACTCGTTCACTATCGCGAAGGTGGGGGAGCTCACGGCGTCTTCCACCACGCCGAGCTGTTTGCACACCGCCGTGGTGAAGGTGGTTTTGCCGGCGCCCATGGGGCCGTAAAGGGCGACAAGCGCGTCCCGGGGAATCTCCCGAAGGAACTCCGCGGCCGCTTTGTCCAGCTCTGAAAGGCTGCCGATATGGATTTCTTTCTTCATTTTTTTCTTTACAAAGTTAAAGTAAATTTTAACATTATTAAGAAATCGATACCAAAAGACATAAAAAACATAAAAATCTGCATCCGGAGGCAGCGGGGCATGTGCGTTTTTCATACATTGCGGCAAAAAGATTTGCTTATGAAACGCATTATTATTCTGATTATTCTGTTTGCCCTGTTCGCCTGCGACAAGTCTCAACTCCCCGGCGGCCGCCGCGACCTCTGGGATCCGCACAGCGACCACTCTTATCAGCGCGAACCGCCTGCGCCTGCCAAAGACAGCGTCCTTCTCACTGGCGTAGAATACCCTTCCGGTTACGACTGGGTGCGTGACACAGCACACAGCGCCG
>JAEEGF010039153.1_pt1 | contig 21599 bp, 17 predicted proteins | sample 9134171 | NCBI WGS metagenome assembly JAEEGF01 (sample SAMN16246542, study PRJNA631951) | gut metagenome | biome: gut microbiome; feature: rumen; material: AP-attached | host: Bos | place: Iran: Karaj | collected 2018-10 | reverse complement strand
TCCGACAAGCAGACCGTTGAGTATACGAATCTGTGATCGATACGCCCCCTCATCCGTCATCCGGCTTCCGTGAGACGCCGGATGCCACCTTCCCCCCGAGGGGGGAAGGCTCTGTCGGAGCCCGGGCAAGCTGGCCGCACCGCCGCTTCGGCGTTCTCCTATTGCCTATTGCCTGCTGCCTATTGCCTCGACTTATCCCATTTGCTTTCGACGGAACAGTTACCGTTACGGATACAGTTTATCGGAATTCGTCCCGGATTGCAATGCTTTTTTTCCGCCGGCCCGGCGATTCTTGGAAGGGCTTGCAGGATAGTTGACATTTCAAAAAATTTTTGCTATAAAGAAACTATCAGAGGATACGGAGGTGTTCACGGTTGAAGAAAAAACTCTTCTGTCTGTTCAGCGCGATCCTGATCGTGCTGTGTCTGGCAACGCCCGTCCACGCCGAGAATGCAATGGGCACCGGCGGCTATCATCCGCCGATGGTGACGATCATCACCCTGAACGGTCCCAGAGACCTCCAGCTTACCATGCGGCTGCATCTGCGCGACGGCAGAGTGATCCCGGTCAAGATGGAGAAAAAGACCCGGGGCTGGGAGCAGCAGTACCGGATCTACCGGGAGGACGTCTACGCCGCAAAGAACTGGTACGGCAACGCGTATGACCTCCTGGACGCGGAGCTCGTTTTGATCTCCGGCGGCAGGGAGCGGGTCATCCCGCTGGAGCAGACGCTCACGGATCAGATGACGATGGACGACGTGCTGATGCTGAACGTCAGGAAGGGCAGTCTCAGCCTTGGCGCGCCTGCCTGGCGCGTGCCCCTGCTGGCCCTGATGCGGGTGCTGATCGCCGTCGGGCTGGAGCTGCTGATTTTCCGGCTCCGGGGCTATGTGCTGCTGCATACCCACGTCACGGTGGCGATCATCAGCGCCGTGACCTTCGGGCTGCTGTCTGTGTTTACGGCAAACTGGCTGAACTACGACTCCAGATCCGAGGGAATCTTCTGTATCTTCCTTTTGGTCATTCTGGTGGCGCAGATCCTCGCCGGAATCATCTTTACCGAGGAAGACACCAGGGATCGAACCCTTTCCACCCTGGTCATGGCGGACGTTGCCGCTTCCGTGGCGACGGTTCTCGCGCTGACCTTCCTGCCGGTGTAGCGCCGGGCGTCCGAATCAAACGCAATCAGCCGGAGGCTGTCTCCCCGTACCCGGGCGAGCCTGGCCTCCGGCCTTCGTCTGAGCTGCGGCGATCGGGTAAACAGCCGCAGGAGCTTCATGATGCGCGGACTTGACAAACGGGCGGGGCGGAATTATAATAAAAAACCGCTTGAGCCGGACCCGCGCCCCGGATTCCCGCAGACGCAGGTCCCGCCAGCCGTTTCCCGGGCGTTTCCGGAAAAGAAAGAGGCGATTGTACTTGAAGAAAAAGGTATTGAAGGTTTTGCAGATCCTGTTCGGCAATTTTGTCCTCTCGATCTGCGCGTCGCATTTCATCGTGCCCGGGGGCGTCATCTCCGGCGGCATCACCGGTCTTTCCCTGGCCGGACACTCCATTTTCGCCAACGTCCCCCTGGACGTCTTCATCTGGGGCTTCAGCATGCTGTTCCTGCTGATCGGCCTGATCTTCCTGGGCAAGGAGTTCTTCTTCTCCACCCTGCTCTCCTCCGTGGCCTACCCGCTGTTCTTCTCCCTGATGACCCGCGTGGGCCGGGCCTATCTGCCGCTGACGGACGACATCGTGCTGAACATGGTCTATGCCGGCCTCACCTTCGGCCTGGGCGTCGGCATCGTCGTCCGGACCGGGGCCTCCACCGGCGGAGCGGACGTCTTTGCCATGATCCTCAATAAGAAGTTCGGCCTCCCCGTCTCCCCGCTGGTCTACGTGACCGAGGCGCTGATCCTCCTGTCGCAGATCCCCTTCTTCTCCGCCGAGGAGATCCTGTACGGCCTGCTGATGGTCCTGATCTACTCGATCACGATGGAAAAGGCGCTGATCTTCGGCACGGGAAAGATCCAGATCATGATCTACTCCAAGGAGCACGAGGCCATCAACGCCATGATCCTGAAAAACATGAACCGCGGCAGCACGATGTTCCACGTCAAGGGCGGCTTCACCGGCGAGGAGACCGAGGTCGTCTCCACGGTCATCCCCAAGCGCTCCCTGTTCGCCATGCGCGAGCATATCCTTGCCATCGACCCCAAGGCCTTCGTGGTCGTGACGCCGATCTCCGAGGTCAACGGCAGAGGCTTCACGATGAACAAGAACGCATAGCGCTGCGCCCGATCCAAAAGCAGGCTGCTCCGGCGGCCTGCTTTTTGCGCGGGCACTTGCTCAAATCGGGTGATATTTTACAAGACTTTTAACAAAAAACATCGGAAATTTTAATAAAACGCTTGATTTTTGTAGCGTTATGATTATAATGGTATCAACGGGTGGTATGCCCGCCCGCGAAAAATCTGTTTCCGGTCAGTCCTTCGGCGGCGGCGCAAGTCTGAACGCGTCCGACGCGCCGGGCGGGACGGCACGGGAAAGCATTTTTACAATCAGGAAGGAGTCAACACAATGAAGAAGTTAATTGCAATCGCATTGGCCGCACTGATGCTGTTCGCTCTGGCAGCCTGCGCCAAGAAGGACGACGGCAACAGCGGCAAGACCGAGCCCGCAAAGCCCCTCGTTGACGAAGCCCACGCCGCATGGGTCGCCCACGGCCAGTATCTGCTCGCCGACGGCACCGAGAACGGCTGGAACGGCAAGGACACCGCTCTGTACGAGGCTTCCGCTCTGACCGCCATCTCGATGGACGACGTCAAGGGCATCAGCGAGGACGTGTACAAGGCCCTCTCCGCCAAGGAAGTCAAGTATCTGTACAAGATCGACCTGCTCTTCGGCACGAACGACGCCGGCTGGACCACCGACTTTGTGAAGGACGGCAAGCTGTTCCGTGCGAACGGCTCCTACGCGTTCAAGATCGCGCAGTGCACCGTTGACGTGGACGGCGACAACAAGGTCTACGCCGAGGATCAGTGGATCTCCGACCCGAAGACCGCCTACGCCGAGTCCCTGACCCCCGACACGATGTTCATGCCGGTGTGGCAGGAAGAGCCGGATGAGTTCGGTCTGTCCTGGGCCAGCAACCCCGTCGTGACCGGCGGCGCCGGCCTGTACACCCTCGTGATCGCCCAGTATGCCAACGCTTCCGCCCCCGATGCGCCGGGCTACGGCATCGCGCTCGTGCAGAAGGAAGCCAAGGAAGGCATCGCCTATGAGGAAGTCCTGGAGTTCGTTCCCGCCGATCACACCTACGGCATCGTCGGCAGCTTCGAGGGCTCCAACTGGGCCGACGGCGCTGACGTCGCAATGGAGAGCGCCGGCGACAACGTCTGGACCGGCGAAGTCGAGCTGAAGGCGAACGACGAGTTCAAGGTCCGTGCGGACGGCAAGTGGGACTACAGCTGGGGCGACGGCGAAGGCAACTTCGTCTGCCCGGCCGACGGCACCTACGTTGTGACCATCAGCTTTGACGGCGCGAACGGCTCCGTCACCTTTGAGGCCAAGTAATCAGCACAGCCAGATCAGCAGGGGGCTTCCGGTTTCGGAGCCCCTCTGCTGATCTGCGTTTCTGCGGGTCAATTGCCGTCCGGACGGGACGCGCACCAATACGGCAGAAGAGACTTCTGCGGACAGGATCGGGTAACGAGGATGAAAAAGCTGCTCTGTATCATGCTGGCGCTGCTGATTGCAGCCGCCCTGACCGGCTGCGGGGACCGCGGCAGCGAAACCACGGATTTTGAGGATACCTACGTGGACGCCCTGCCCGAAAACGCTGCGGACGGTCTGACGCTGCACACCTTCAACTGGACCTACCGGGAGATCGAGACCAACCTGGAGGCGATCCGGGACGCCGGGTTCAAGAACGTGCTGACGATGCCGGTGCAGCAGCCGAAGGGCGGCGGCTCGGCCTGGTGGGCCTTCTACCAGCCGCTGAGCTTCTCCATCGGCGACAGCTCCGCCCTCGGCACGAAGGAGGAGCTTGCCTCGCTTTGCGCCAGGGCGGAGGAATACGGGATCTGCATCCTGGCGGATATCGTGGTCAACCATATGGCGACCACCGACGACGAGGGCAAGGAGCCCGACGGCACGCCAACGGTCTCGCCCGCCGTGGAGGCCTACGAGCCGCGCATCTACGCCAACCGCAACGAGGATACGGACGGCACCGGCCTGACCTTCCACCACAACAAAAACGCTGCCGGCTCCGGCTCGGAGACGCAGTATTACGCCTACGGCAATCTGCCGGATCTGAACACCGCGAACCCCTACGTGCAGGAGCGGGTCCTCGCCCTGCTGGAGGAATGCATCGACGCCGGGATCGACGGCTTCCGCTTCGACGCGGCAAAGCACGTGGAGACGGAGGGCGACCCGGACTATCCCAGCGATTTCTGGGAGAACACCCTGGAGCAGGCCAAGCTCTATTACCGGCAGAAGACCGGACGGGAGCTCTACGCCTACGGCGAGATCCTGAACGCGCCCGCCGGACGGAGCCTGGAGCTCTACACCGCGCATATGCGCGTGACGGACGACGGCTACGCCGCCCAGATGAAGAACGCCTTTGCGAAAAAGGACCCCACCGTGATCCGAAACGCCGCCCTCAAAACGGCGGACGCCGCCCAGCTCATCGCCTGGGTGGAGAGCCACGACGAATACGTTACGACCAACACGCACTATTCCGACGTGCGCGTTGCCAAATACTGGTCCGTCATCGCCGCGAAGAAGGGGCTCGGCGGGCTGTATCTGGCCCGCCCCACGGAGGAGCTGACCGTAGGCAAAATCGGCTCCTACGCCTTTGAAAGCGAATACGTTGCGGTCTCGAACCGCTTCCACAACCGGTTCTACAACGCGGAATCCTATGAATCCACGGCGGGAACCTGTTATATCAACGAAAAGATCGGTGACGGCGATCAGGGCGCTCTGATCCTGAACGTCGGTGAAACCGACCCCGAAAAGACCGTGCAGGTGCCCGTTCCGCACCTGGAAACCGGCAACTACTACGACGCGCTGACCGGAACGAAGGTCCCGGTCCGGGACCATATCGCCTACGTGCAGTTCGAGGCCAACGGCATGGCGATCCTCACGCGCACGAAGGAGGTCCATCCGCGGCTGAGCATCTCCGAGCGGGACCGCTCCTTTGTCGGAGACCTGACCGTGACCCTGCGCGTGGAAGACTGCGACGAAGCATACTACTATCTGAACGGAAACGACGCCGACCGCCGGGAGATCCGGGACGAGACCCGGGTTTCCCTGCAGGGGCAGACCGTGGACGGACAGGTCCGGCTCACCGTCCACATGAAGACCGGCCGAAACGAATGCGAACGGACCTTCACCTATACCGAGGTGCAGCTCGTTCCGGGCGGCTTCAACCTGATCAATTTGAATGAAAAATACCTGAACGGAGACTACGAGCTCTATATCTGGAGCTGGGAGCCCGGTCGCTGGAGCAAGGATTACGAGATCCGCGACGGCGTGGTGGTGGTGGATACGCAGGGCATGGACGGTTTTCTGATCGCCGTCTTTGAAAAGGGCTGCGAGATCACCGACCCCACCCGCTGGGACCCCCGCGTGCTCAAGCAGAGCGCCGACTTCAAGGGCGAGGACCTTGCGGCGGGCTTCGCGGATCTGTCCGGGTTTTGATCCATAAGACGCAGACGCGTCTGCCCCGGGAAAGGAGAATTCGGATGAAATCACGCAGCTTATTCCTTGCGGCCCTTCTGCTGCTCGCGCTGGCGCTTCTGGCCGGCTGCGGAGCCGGAAAGACGGCTGCGGACGAGGGTCCGGACGACGAGCCGATCGCCCTCCTGCCCGCGGGCAAGGTGATCGACCTGTATACGAAGGACGAGACCGACCACGCGCAGGAGCCTGCGGCCGCCACGGCCACCGTGCGCCTGCATTACCGCCGCAACGACGACACCGCCAACGACCGGAGCTGCTACGCGCCGTGGAACGTATGGGCCTGGGACGCGACGAACGGCGGCGACGGCGCGGCTTACCCCTTCACGGGCTATGACGACTACGGCGTCTATGCCGATCTGGACCTTGCCGCGATCTCCGGCGGGAAGGGGCTGGACCAGCTCGGCTTCATCATCCGCACCGACAACTGGTCGAAGGACCCGGACGGCGACCGCTTCATCGAAATTGCGGAGACCTCGCCGGGCGGCATCCAGAACGTCTACGTGCGGACGACGGAATCCACGGTCTTCGATACCCAGGAAAACGCCTGCAAGTCCATCGTCAGCTACGCGATGCTCCGCAGCGATAAAACGATCAGCGTCTATTTCAAGCCCCTCGCGGCGGACTTCAAGCCCTACGCCCCGCGCTTTTCCATGACGCGCAACGGGGAGCCCTACGCGGATTTCACGATGGGAGACTACGACGCCTCTCTGAAAATGGTAAATCTGGAGCTGAAGGACGCGATCGACCTGAGCGACGTCGTCACGGTCAGCTACCGCTTCGACGCAAGCTGGATCAATCAGGTGAGTCTGATGATGACAAATTACTTCGACACCGACGAGTTCAACGAAAAATACGCCTATGACGGCGACGATCTGGGCGTGACCTTCGACGACGCGGAGAATCCCACGGCAACCACCTTCAAGGTCTGGGCGCCGACCAGCACGAAGCTCGTGCTGAATCTCTACCGCAGCGGCGACGATCAGGCCGAGACGGCGCCCTATGCCACCCACGAGATGCAGAAGGGCGAAAAGGGCGTCTTCTCCTGCACCGTTGCGGAGGATCTGGACGGGGTCTACTATACCTACACCGTCACGAACGCAAAGGGAACGAACGAGGTCGTCGATCCCTACGCCAGAAGCGCGGGCGTCAACGGGCGGCGCGGCATGGTCGTGAACTTTGCGCGGCTGAACGCCGGTCTGCCCGGCTGGGATTCGGACGACCGGCCCTTCCGGGGCAAGAACGTGGACGCCGTGATCTACGAGGCCCACGTGCGCGATCTGACGATCAGCCCGACCAGCGGCCTCCCCGAAGCCGTCCGGGGCAAATTCCTCGGCCTTGCGGACGAATCCGGGACCTATACCGAAAACGGCGTGACCGTCTCCACGGGCCTTGCCCATCTCAAAGAGCTGGGCGTCACCCACGTGCAGCTTCAGCCCTTCTATGACTACTCCTCCGTGGATGAGCGCCGCTCCGGCAGCGAGATGTCCGACGACAACTACAACTGGGGCTACGACCCGCAGAACTACAACGTCCTCGAGGGCAGCTATTCCACCGACCCCTATGACGGCTACAGCCGCATCCGCGAATGCAAGCAGATGATCCTGGCGATGCACCGGGCGGGCATCTGCGTCAATATGGACGTGGTCTACAACCACACCGCCAGCTCGGAAAACTCCAACCTCAACCTGCTCGTCCCGTACTACTATTACCGCACCAGGGCAAACGGCGCGTTCTACAACGGCTCCGGCTGCGGCAACGAGGTCGCCTCCGAGCGCTTCATGGTGAATAAATTCATCCGCGAATCCTGCCGCTTCTGGATCGAGGAATACCATCTTTCCGGCTTCCGCTTCGACCTGATGGGCCTGATCGACAACCAGACCATGATCGACGTCTACCGCGACTGCGTCGCCCTCGATCCGCAGATCATGATCTACGGCGAGCCCTGGACCGGCGGCGCCTCCAAGCTGAAGGCGGGCGTCAGCGATACGCAGCTCCGGGAACAGACCACCGTGCAGGAGTCGCTCGCGCAGGACTTTTTCTGCGGGAGCGGCGTCCGGGTCGGCGCGTTCAACGACGTGATCCGCAACGCGATCCGCGGCTCGAACAACCCCGGCAAGGGCTACGTCCAGGGCAGCGCCGCAGACGCCTCGCAGGTCGCCATGTGCGTCGCGGGCCTGTTTTCCAGATCGACCGTGAAGACGCAGGAAATCGACCCCAATCAGGTGCTGAACTACGTATCCTGCCACGATAACTACACCCTCTACGACCAGCTCGTTCAGACCATGCCGGAGGCGCGGCTTGCCGCGGCCTATACGCAGGCGGACGCCGTCGTCTTCCTCGCCCAGGGCGTTCCCTTCCTCCAGGAGGGCGAGGAGTTCATGCGCAGCAAGTACGATCCCGAAACCGGGACCTACGAGGGCAACTCCTACAACGTCGGCGACCGGGTGAACGCCATGGACTACGCGCTGAAGATCAGGCATGCGGACGTCTTCCGCAAGACGCAGGAGCTGATCGCCTTCCGTCTGGCGCGGCCGGAGCTTCGTCTGGCGACGCGGCAGGAGATCACGGACGCGCTTTCCGAGGTCGAAACGGACGGCGGAAATCTGCGCTATACCGTCGGCGGCCTGACCGTGATCCACACGGTCTCCGGCATGACGGCGGAGCTGCCCGGCACCTTCCGGGTCCTCTATTCCAACCTCCGCGCAGCGGGCGAGGAGGCGGACGGCTCGATCACCCTGCTCCCCAACGAGTCCGTCGTATTGGAGGAGGTCAAGTAATGTTCCGACACGGAGAGATCAGCACGGAAATCGACCGGGGCCCGTTTTTCTTCACGCTCGCAGCCCTGATCTGCTGCCTGACCGGAGCGGTGCTTTGCTTCGTCCTCGGCGGCGCCGCGCTTGCCGTTTTCGCGGGCGTCCTGCTGGCGATCGTCGCGGCTGCGGCCTTTGCCGTTCTGCTCGCCCTGATTTCCGACTTCGCCTTCATCCGGGACGGGGTGCTGCACACGCGCTATTTCCTGAAAAAACGCGCCATCCCGCTCCGGGAGATCGGCAAGGTGACGTATCGGGAGGAGCTCTATACCGTCTATGACAAAAAAGGAACGGTGCTGGCCTCGGTCAACGGTCGGCTGACCGGAATTGACCGGATCCTGTCCGAGCTGGACAGAAGCGGCGTCCTTTTTGAATAAGAAGAACTCAAATTGCATCCAAAACTGCAAAGGAAAGAGAGGGGAACATATGGCAAATTTAAGGCTTTCCCACATCTACAAGGTCTATGACAACGGGCACAAGGCGGTCAACGACTTTTCCATTGACATTGCCGACCGGGAGTTCATTGTCTTTGTCGGACCTTCGGGCTGCGGCAAATCGACCACCCTCCGCATGATCGCGGGTCTGGAGACGATCACCGCAGGCGACCTGTTCATCGACGACGTCCTCGTCAATGACATGGAGCCGAAGGACCGCGACATTGCAATGGTTTTCCAGAGCTACGCCCTGTATCCGCACATGACCGTGTACGAGAACATGGCCTTCGGCCTGCGCAACCGGAAAATGCCGGAGCAGGAGATCCGGGAGCGTGTTCTGAAAGCGGCAAAGATGCTGGACATCGAGGACTATCTGGAGCGCAAGCCGAAGGAGATGTCCGGCGGTCAGAGGCAGCGCGTTGCCCTCGGGCGCGCCCTTGTCCGCAATCCGAAGGCGTTTTTGCTGGACGAGCCGCTGTCGAATCTGGACGCCAAGCTCCGCGCAACGATGCGCACCGAGATCACCGCCCTGCACAAGAGCCTGAAAACGACCTTCATCTACGTGACCCACGACCAGGTGGAGGCCATGACGATGGGCACGCGCATCGTCGTCATGAAGCTGGGCTACGTCCAGCAGATCGACACGCCCATGAACCTCTATAACGAGCCCTACAACAAGTTCGTTGCGGGCTTCATCGGCACGCCGCAGATGAACTTCTTCGACGCGACCCTGAAGCGTCAGGGCAGCGAGGTGCAGGTGGACTTCCCGAACGGCGGCAGGATCACCCTGCCCTATGAAAAGGTCTCCAAGATCCACGCCCGCTATCTGGACGGCAAGACGCCCGTGATCTTCGGCATCCGTCCGGAGCACGTGGAGCTGCGGCGCGAGGGCGGCGGCCTGCAGTTCGTCGTCACGAACGTCGAGCGCCTCGGCAACGAGACCATCGTCTATGGCAAGCTCGGCGACAAGACCGGCGAGTTCACCATGAAGGACGAGGGCAACCAGATCACCGTCAAGGTCATTGACCGGGACGATATCGAGGTCGGAGACGTCGTCTATGCCGTGCCGAACCCGGAGAAGGTCCACTTCTTCGACGCCGAGACCGAGATCACCCTGATGAACCGCATCCCGACCTACAATTCCATCCCCGTGCAGACCGCCGGCGGCAGGATGCAGCTTCTGAACACGCAGACCGCGCTTCCGCCGGTCTACGCGGCCGCCCTGTCCGGCGCAAAGAGCTTCGAGCTGACGGTCCCGCCCGCCGCGATCGTCCCCGGCAGCGATTTCTGCCGCAGGATCGCCAAAATCGAGAAGGTGGACGACAAGCATCTGGCCTATCTGGAAAACGGCGACAGCTACCTCTTCGCCCTCGTCGGCGCGGACGCCAAGCCCGGTCAGGACTACCGCTTCGGCCTGCTGTATGACAAGCTCGGCGTCATCGCGGACGGAAAGACCGTGCTGGAGCCCCTCGGAGATTCCGAGAGCCTGACCGGCACCTTCACCAGAACCGAGAAGAAGGAGAAGGGCGAACGGGTCCAGCACTTCTTCTACTGCATCGGCGACTACGCGGTGGAGGCCCTCCCGGAGCACGGCTACAAGATCAATTCCATCGACGGCGACGCCTGCTACAAGAAGACCTACCGCTACAGCGTGCCGCGTGACCGCATCCGCATCGCGGACGAGGCCGAAAACGCGCTCTCCGGGCGCGTGACCGCCCTGATCGACTACGGCAGCGCGCGCTTCGCCCGGGTCGAGGCGGCGGGCCAGACCCTCACGGTCAACGCCTCCGCAGACTGGAAGGAGGGGCCCGTGCGCCTGGCCTTCGACAGCGCGGACGTCTCCGTCTATTCGACCTCCATCGACATGAAGATCTGCTGATATGGAGGTCCTGATCCGAGGCAGGCGCGTTGAGCTGGAGCCGAATTCCAAGCCCTACCTGCTCAAGCGGCTTCTGGCGGACGGGCTGGATACGGTGCTGATCCTGGCGCTCTTTCTCCTGCTGAGCGCCCTGGTCCTGAAAACGCCGCTTGCGAACACCTACCGTTCGCACTTTGAGCGCAGCCGCCAGATCGAGACCGAGACCGTCAAGCGGCTGGAGGGCGACGCCGGGGCAATCAGCGCGGCCCTGTCCGGGAACGACGAGTACCGCAGCGAGCGCTTCGCGGCGGAGCTGCACGGCTATCTCCTGCATGCCGCGGCCTGCCTCGGGGCGGAGCTGCTGGTCCTGCTCCTCGTGCCGCTGCTGAACCGGGGGCGCGCAACGCCCGGAAAGCTGCTGACCGGGACCGCCGTCTTCGTGGAATCCAGGCAGACGCTTGCGCTCCGGCGGCACGCGCTGGGCCGCTTCCTGTTCGTATTCCTGCTGGACAGCCTGTTTCTGTACCTGCTCACCGGGATCTACACCTTCCTGCTCGTTCCGGTCCTGCGTCTCACGGTCCTGCTGCTCAACCGGAAGAACAAGACGCTCTGCGATTATGCGACCCGAACGATGGTCATTGAAAAGTGTAGCTATCAGGGTATAGGGATCAGGGATCAGGGATCAGGGAATAGGGATCAGGGAATAATCTGACCTCAAATTCTCAATTCTCCATTCTCAATTCTCAATTCAGCCGCAGGACGGCGGCCAGAGTCTGGCCGCCCTACGCTGATCCCTAATCCCCAGTCCCTAGTCCCTAATCCCTACCCCCCTAGTCCCTAGTCCCTAATCCCTAGTCCCTAATCCAACCACACAACACGTTCGGCCAGCGCGCTGCGCGGCCGAGAAGGGAGAACATTGATATGAAAAAACTGATTGCTATGACGCTTGCGATTTTGATGGCGCTCGGCCTGTTTGCGGGCTGCAGCGGAAGCGGCAGCGACGGCGGCAAGGACGACGGCGTGATCCGCGTCTGGGTCGGCGAGGAGTCGGCTGAATTCTACCAGAAGATCTGCAACGAATACCTCTCCGCCCATACGGACTTCGGCTACAAGATCGAGGTCAAGGGCATGGACACCGGCTCCGTCGCGGGTACCATCACGAACGACCCGACCGCCGCCGCCGACATCTACACCGTCGCCCATGACAATATCGGCAAGCTCGCCTCCACCCAGTGCGCCAAGCCGATCACCGACGAGAGCCTGATCGCCCAGGTCAAGGCCGACAATCCGGAATCCTTCCAGAGCGTCATCTACTCCACGCTCAACGGCCAGACCTATCTCTACGGCGTGCCCTACATCTCCCAGGCCCTGTTCCTGTACTACAACAAGTCCCTCGTGACCGAGGAGCAGGCCGCCTCCTTCGAGGGTCTGCGCGAGGCCGCGCAGGCGGCGCAGACCAAGGCCGTCACCGTGACCGGCGACGACGGCTACAATATGTCCTTCGCTCTGCTCGCCCGCAAGGTCAGCGATAAGAGCACCACCGTGAAGATCTTCGAGGGTGCGGAGTCCGTCTCCGGCGGCTCCAAGGGCGAAAGCAACTGCCAGGGCGACGACACCGTGGCGATCGTCCGCTGGCTCCAGGCCTATGCCGCCGACGAGAACGGCTTCAAGTGGGCCTCCCCCGACGGCTGGGACGCCGATCTGGACAAGGATAACCGCGGCGTGCTCGCCGTCATCGGCGGCGCCTGGCACTATAACACCGCGAAGGCCGCCCTCGGCGAGACGAACCTCGGCATTGCGATGATCCCGACCTTCACCCTGACCAAGGAAGCGGTGGAGGGCCTCTCCGGCGTGCAGGCGGGCGACGTCTACCGCGGCGGCACCTTTGCCGACTGCAAGTGCTTCATGATCAACGCCAACTCCGCCGCGTCGAAGTACGCCAAGGAGCAGGAGCTGATCAAGTACCTCTCCGGCAAGGACGTGCAGAACGCCTCCTATCTGGAATGCATGAACGTTCCCGCCTACGTCGGCGCTTCCGAGTTCATCAAGCAGTGCTATACTGACGGCAAGGTCTCCGAGAGCGAATATAACCTCGCCGCCGCGCAGGTGGATATGGCGGAGTGGGGCATCCCCCAGCCCTTCATCACCGGCACGCTGAACACCTACTACTACTCCAAGAACGGCCCGCAGGTCTTCCGCGCCATGATCGACCAGACCGCCTATCCGACCACCGGCGACCAGATCCTGAGCGAGACCTCCAGCCTCGAAGGCGTCCGCAAGGGCCTGTACCTGATCGAATACCTCTGGAACCACGGCGTTGCGCCGAAGGAGTTCCCGGCTGCTCTGCCGGAGAAGGCCTGACCCACGCGCCGTCAATTGACGGCATGCTTCCAGCGCATGCACAAGGAGGGATATGATGAAATCGACAGCGATCCAACGCCCGCTGACGCCCAAGCCTGCCGGCGGCGGGAAGCTCCGCCGCTTCTGGTCCAATCTCTGGAAGCGCTTCGCGGACGGCTCCGCCGGCACAAAGCTCTCCCATCTGATCTTCGGCGCCGGCAACGTCTATCACAAGCAATATCTGAAGGGGCTTCTGTTTTTCCTGCTCCAGGCGGCGATCCTCTGGGTCATGATCGCCTGCCCCACGATCAACGGCACGCCCTACGGCTACAAGGCAATTCTGAATCTGTCGCTGAAAAACGTCCATGAGGGCGGCGAATTCGACCCGCTCACCGGCCATTTTCTGACCGGCTCGGACTGCAAGCTGATGGTTCTGTTCGGCTTCGTCTCCATCGCCCTGATCGTGATCTACCTTCTGCTTTGGAACGCGAACGTCGCCTCCTCCTGGAAGGCGGATAACGACCGGAAGATCGGCAAGAAGCCGACGACCTTCAAGGAAGACCTCAAGGAGCTGCTGGACGGCAAGTTCCACGCGCTGATGCTTTCCCCGACCTGCATCGCCGCCCTGGTCTTCACCATCCTGCCCACGATCTTCATGATCTCGCTGGCCTTCTCGACCTACAACGACCAGGACATGAACAACCTCGGCACGAACCTGTTCCACTGGAACGGCGTGCAGAACTTCGTCTCGGTCTTCACCGGCGAGGGCTCTCTGGGCGTGGAGATCCATAACCGCTTCCTGCCCGTCCTCGGCTGGACGTTTATCTGGGCGATCTTCGCCACCCTGACCTGCTACTTCGGCGGCATCATCCTGGCGCTTCTCATCAACAAAAAGGGGCTCAAGGGCAAGAAGCTCTTCCGCACGGTCTTTATCCTGACCATCGCCGTTCCGCAGTTCATCTCGCTTCTGGCCGTCCGCAACCTGCTGGGCGAATACGGCCCGATCAACGCCCTGCTCCAGGACCTCGGCTGGATCTCCAAGCCGATCGGCTTCCTGGGTCTGCGCGTGGGTGACAGCGAGACCCTGGCAAAGCTCATGGTCATCCTGATCAATATGTGGGTCGGCATCCCGTATACGATGCTGATGACCTCCGGCATTCTGATGAACATTCCGACGGATCTCTACGAGGCCGCCCGCGTGGACGGCGCTTCCACGCTGAAGATGTTCTTCAAGATCACGCTTCCCTACGTCATCTTCGTTACGACGCCCTATCTGATCTCCAGCTTCGTCGGCAATATCAATTCCTTCAATACGATCTACCTGCTGACGGGCGGCGGCCCGACCTACACGGGCTATCAGGCAGGCGGCACGGACCTTCTGGTCACCTGGCTCTATAAGGTGACGATCGACCAGGGCTCCTATAACACCGGCGCGGTCATCGGCATCTTCACCTTCCTGATCACGGCGACCATCACCCTGATCACCTATCGGCGGAGCCGGGCCTACAATGAGGAGGATACGTTCCAATGAAAAAGACAGGAAATCCCGTAAAACACAGCAGCCTCTCCCGGAACCGCAGGGTCAGCCTCGGCGTCACCTACACCGTTCTGGTCGTGCTCGGCGTGCTCTGGCTGGTCCCCCTGGTCTGGATCCTGCTCTCCGCCTTCCGCTGCGAGTATCAGCCCGACGGGACCTTCATCGGCCGCGTGACCAGCAGCTTCTTCCCGAAGGCGGTCGGTCTCAAGAACTTCTCCGACCTGTTCACGGCGACCTACTACGGCGTTTCCAACGCCTTCCCGCGCTGGATGCTCAATACGCTGATCATTGCCGTCATTGACTGCATCATTTCCACCTTCCTGGTCCTCTCGGTCGCCTACTGCATGTCCAAGCTGAAATTCAAGCTCCGCAAGACCTTTATGAACGTCTCCATGATCATCGGTCTGTTCCCGGGCTTTATGAGCATGATCGCAATCTACTTCCTGCTCAAATCCATCGGACTCACGGGCAACCCGTCGCACCCGGAATCCTCCGTGATCGGCCTCATCCTGGCCTACAGCGCGGGCGCGGGTCTGGGCTTCCAGGTCGCCAAGGGCTTCTTTGACGTCATCCCCAACGCCCTGGTCGAATCCGCCAAGCTGGACGGCTGCACCAACTTCAAGATCTTCCGGCAGATCATCCTCCCTCTGGCAAAGCCCATCATCATCTACCAGGCCCTGATGAGCTTCACCGGCCCCTGGATGGACTTCATCTTTGCCAAGGTCATCATCGGCGCGGACAACGCCCCCTACTGGACGGTCTCCGTCGGCCTGTATTCCATGCTCTTCGGTACGCACCCGGATACCAACCTGTTCACCCAGTTTGCCGCCGGCTGCGTCATCGTTGCGATCCCCATCGTGACGCTCTTCATGTTCCTGCAGAAGTATTACGTCGAGGGCGTCACCGCCGGCGCCGTGAAGGGCTGAGCATCAGGCAACAGGCAGATTAGGCAATAGGCAGCAGGCAATAGGCAATAGGAGATCGACAAAGCCGCGGTGCGGGCAGCTTGCCAGGGCTGCGGCAGAGCCTTCCCCCCTCGGGGGGAAGGTGGCATCCGGCGTCTCACGGAAGCCGGATGACGGATGAGGGGGGTATCGACCACCGATTCGTATATTCAACGGTCTGCTTGTCGGAACGTCCCCCTCATCCGTCTCGCTGCGCTCGACACCTTCTCCCCAAAGGGGCGAAGGCATTGCGTTCGGCAAATCGGGATTTGTCGGTCAGGCAATAGGAATTAGTCCCTAGTCCCTGATCCCTAGTCCCTGATCCCTAGTCCCTGATCCCTAGTCCCTAATCCCTGATCCCTGGTGCCTGCTCGCTGTCCACTGTCTCCGATGGGCCGAACTGTTACAATCAAACAGGAAAACGCAACCGGGGCAAAACCCGGTTGCGTTTTCCGTCGCATCAGGGATCAAAAAGCAAAAAAGGAGGATCGTCCCATGAAACAGGAGCCTGAGCTCCGGCTGGAGCTGGAGGATACCCAGTGGCCGCGCACGAGCGTCGATCACGACCGGCTGATCGTCCGGGCGATCGTCACGGACGCGGAGGGGTACTATTATTTCGTCCGCGCCGAGCGGGACGACGAGTTCGGACGGGCGACGCTGATCGAGACCTCCGGCGGCGGCGTGGAGGCGGGGGAGGACCTGCAAACCGCCCTCCGGCGCGAGCTGCGGGAGGAGCTTGGGGCGGAGGTCGAGATCTGCTGCAAGCTCGGCGTTGTGAGCGACTATTACAATCTGATCCGCCGCCATAACCTCAACCACTATTACCTCTGCCGCGTCGTTTCCTTCGGGGAAACGCATCTGACGGCGGACGAGCTCGCGTGCTTTCACCTGTCCACCCTGCGCCTGACCTATGACGAGGCCGTCCGGGAATACGAGACCCGGGCGTCCACCCCCCTGGGCCGCCTGATCGCCAACCGGGAGCTGCCCATCCTGCGCCGCGCCGCAGAGGTGACTGATCCCTAATCCCTGATCCCTAATCCCTGATCCCTGATCCCTGATCCCTGATCCCTGATCCCTGATCCCGAACCGGCAGCGGACGCCGGAGACTGCATTTGCAGTCTCCGGCGTCCGCTTCGTTTACACCTGAAAAACCTCGATATCCAGCGCCTCAAACGGGGCGATCAGCTCGGAGGGAGCGCCCTTGTCGGTAATCAGCTTGCTGACGTAGTCGATCGGGCCGCTGACAAAGTTGGAATCCCAGTTCAGCTTGACGTGGCTCGCCAGCAGAAAGACCGGCCCGCTGACGTTTTGCAGCATCTGGTTGTTTACGCCGACCTCTGAAAAATACTCCGTCGTCATGCCCTTGTCCACCGAGAGGCCGCTGCACCCGAGAAAGGCCTTGTTTGCCCGGATGGACTGGATCGTCCGCTGCGCCACGTCTCCGACCATCGCGTATTTCGGATAGCGGACCTCGCCGCCGGTCAGGATCAGCGTCATGTCGCTCCGGTGCGGGATGCTGGTGGCAAGGACGTTGTTGGTGATCACGGTGACGTTCGGCGCGTCGATAAACCGCAGGACGTGCAGGGCCGTGCGGCTGGTGTTGATAAAAATGGTGTCTCCCGCCTCTACGAACTGGGCGGCCTTGCGCGAGATGCGCTGGATCGGCTCCGGGATGTTCGTCACGCGGCTGCGGTCGCTCTCCTCTACGGCGGTCACTCTGCCGTAGCTCCGCTCCACCAGACCCTCGGCAGCCAGCGCAGCCAGATCCCGCCGCAGCGTCACCTGGGAGATCTTCAGCAGCTTTGCGGTTTGAGGAATATCAAGCGGCGAGCCTCCTGCGTGGCGGATCATCTCCAGCAGCCCGGACCGGCGCTGCCCGATATCCCCCTTTTTTCGATTCATCTTCCATTCCTCCTGCTCATTCGGACGGCCCGGCGGCGCGCGCGTCAGCCGGCGCTCTGTAGTTATTATACTACATATTCGCATAAAAGTCACGATGGATTTTTACACCGCCGTTTCTGGTTGATTTTACAAAAATGGGGAAAATTCTTTGTGAGAAATGCTGAAGACAATTATCGTTTATTTGATAAAATAATCAAATAAACGATTTGACAATGAAAAATCAATCATGTATAAATATACCACCATCAAATAACACGACCGAATGTTCAATAAATGATCGTGCTTCTGGAGGCCTTATGAGTAAAGTATCCGAAATGACCCGTGAAAAGTGGATCATGTCCACCTTCCCCGAATGGGGCACCTGGCTGGTTGAGGACATTGAAAACGCCGTCGTGCCGGAGGGCAACGTCTCGATGTGGTGGCTTGGCTGCACCGGGATCTGGATGAAGACCCCCGGCAACACCAACCTGACCATCGACTTCTGGAACGGCAACGGCAAGCGCACCCACGGCGACAACAAGATGAAGGTCGGCCACCAGATGGCCAACATGTGCGGCGGCCGTCTGATGCAGCCCAACCTCCGCAACGTGCCCTTCGTCTGCGACCCCTTCGCCTTCAAGCACGTGGACGCCGTTCTGGCGACCCACTACCATCAGGATCACATGTCCGCCGAATGGGCGGCGCACGTGATCCACAGCGGTATGACCACCGTGGAAGACGGGAAGGAGATCCCGGTTCCCTTCATCGGCCCGCAGAAGAGCGTGGACACCTGGATCAACTGGGGCGTTCCCGCGGACCGCTGCCGCGTGGTCAGGCCCGGCGACGTCATCCGGATCGGGGACGTTGAGATCGTCGTGCTCGACAGCTTTGACCGCACCTGCATCGTCACCACCGATTCCACCGGCCCCGACCGGGAGGAGCTGACCGGCAAGTGCCCGACCGATATGGACGAAAAGGCCGTCAACTATCTGCTCCGGACGCCCGGCGGCAATATCTACCACTCCGGCGACTCCCACTTCTCCATCTACTTTGCCAAGCACGGCAAGGACTACGACGTGGACGTGGCCTTCGCCTCCTTCGGCGAAAACCCCATCGGCATGCAGGACAAGATGACCTCCGTCGACGTGCTGCGCATGGCGGAGAATCTGCGCTGCAAGGTCGTGATCCCCATTCACTGGGACGTCTGGACCAACTTCCAGGCCGACTGCGAGGAGATCCGGCTGCTCTACGATTTCAAGAAGGACCGCAACGAATACAGGTTCCATCCCTTCTTCTGGCAGGTGGGCGGGCACTACACCTACCCGCTTGACAAGGACAAGCTCTATTTCCACCATCGCCGGGGCTTTGAGGACTGCTTCGAGCATCCGCAGAACATCCCGTACAGGAGCTGCCTGTGATGAGAGCGGAAAAGAAGGTTTTGGGCGAGCTGACGCTCTGCTACTGCGTCGCGCCGCTGGAATTCCGGGGAAAGCGCCATTTTCTCGTGGCGTCGGAAAAGCAGCACCCCTGCCTGCTCTTTGACGAGCAGGGCTTCTGCGTGGATCAGGTCTGGGACGGGCCGGGCGGCACGATGACGATGGTGCAGCTCCCCGGCGCGGACGGCGCGTTCCTGGCGACCCACCGCTTCTATTCGCCCAACGATAACAAGCAGGCCTCCATCGTCCTTTGCCGCTGGGCGGAGGGAACGTGGCAGGTCCGGACGCTCCTCGACCTGCCCGGCGTCCACCGCTTCGATCTGCTGGAGCGCGGCGGCGTGCGGTATCTGATCGCCTGCACGATCAAGTCTGACTATGCATACAAGGACGACTGGCGCTTCCCCGGCAAGGTCTGGGCCGCTGTCCTGCCCGACGACCTGACCGACCGGCCGGAGGACTTCCGTCTGGAGGCCAGGGTGATCGCGGAGGGACTGACCAAGAACCACGGCTATTCCCGCCACGGCGGCTCCGGCATCGTCACGGCGGAGGAGGGCGTCTTCCGCTTCACACCGCCCGAGACTCCGGCAGGGGAGTGGACCTGCGAAAAGCTGCTCGATCAGCCGACCAGCGACGCCCTGCTTCTGGACTTCGACGGCGACGGCGCGGAGGAGCTGCTGACCCTCTCGCCCTTCCACGGCGATACCCTCACCGTCTTCAAGCGCACGCCGGACGGCTGGCAGCCGGTCTTCACCTATGAAAAGAAGATCGAATTTGCCCATGCCATCTGCGCCGCGGTCTTCGGCGGCAGACCGATGGCGATCGTCGGTCACCGCAAGGGCGACCGGGACCTGCTGGCGATCCGCTATGACGGCGGCTACCGGGTCGAGCTTCTGGATCACGACGTCGGCCCGGCGAACGCGCTCAGCTACGAGCTGGCGGGCAAGACCTGCATCCTCGCGGCGAACCGGGAGATCAACCAGATCGCCCGCTACGTCCTCGACTGAATCCATGCACCCACCTGGCGCGGTCAGGTAACAATAGAATCCAAAAAACAAGAAAAGGAGAAGCATCAATGGATTACAAGCAAGTAGCCAAGAGTATCCTCGACAACGTCGGCGGCGCTGACAACGTCAAGGATGCAACCCACTGCTTTACCCGTCTGCGTCTGGTTCTGCGGGACCCCGCCAAGGCCAGCAAGGACGCGGTGAGCAAGCTTGAAGGCGTCATCCAGGTCGTGGAGGCCGGCGGTCAGTTCCAGGTCGTTCTGGGCGGCAAGGTCAACAAGATCTATGACGAGTTCCTGCCCATGGTCAACGTCAAGGGCGGCGTCGTGGACGCCGACGGCAAACCCATCGAGGAGGTCAAGGGCGACAAGGGCTCCGTCTGGAACTACATCCTCCAGACCATCTCCAACATCTTCACGCCCATCGTTCCGGCCATCGCGGCCTCCGGCCTGATCAAGGGCCTGCTCTCCGCGGCGGTCAAGCTGGAATGGCTTGCGGCGGATAACAGCACCTACGTCATTCTGAACGCTGCCTCCAACGCGATCTTCTACTTCATGCCCATCTTCCTGGCCTACACCACCGCCAAGGCCCTGAAGTGCAACCGGGTCATCGCCATGATGCTGGGCGCATTCCTCTGCATGCCCGCCATCGGCTCCATGATGACCGCCGTGAATCCGGAAACCGGCGAGCTGCTCAAGAACACCATTTTCGGCTTGCCCGTGGTCAAGATGGCCTTCAAGATCGGCGAATCGGTCAAGTTCTTTGAGTATACCGAGTCTGTCATCCCCATCATTCTGGCAGTTATCGTTCTGAAATGGCTGGAAAAGGGCCTGGTGAAGATCATCCCCGAGATGCTTCAGATCATCCTGGTTCCCGGCCTGTCCCTGATCATCATGGTTCCCGTGATCCTGACGGTCGTCGGCCCCGTCGGCGCCTACATCGGCTACGGCATGCAGTGGGTCTACAGCCAGGTCATGGGCTTCAGCCCGCTGGTCGGCGGCGCTCTGGTCGGCGCTCTGTGGGGCGTGTTCGTCATCTTCGGCGCGCACCGTGCCCTGCTGCCTGTCGGTCTGAATGACGTATCCGTCTCCGCTGCCGCCCACAAGTGCGGCGCAGGCCACAACACCCTGATGTGCTATGCCGGCGCGGCCAACTTCTCCCAGGCCGGCGCTGCTCTGGGCGTCATGCTCAAGACCAGGAGCAAGAAGCTCCGCCAGGTCGCCGGTGCGGCTACCATCTCCGCCTTCCTGGTCGGCATCACCGAGCCCGCCATCTACGGCTGTAACCTCCGCAAGAAGCGCCCGATGATCTGCGCGATCATCGCCGGTGCGGTCGGCGGCGCCATCATGGGCATCGGCGGCGCCTCCAACCACGGCTTCGCCAACAACGGCATCCTGACCATCCCCACCTATCAGTGCGCGGACAACACCACCGGTCAGTTTGTCGCCTACCTGATCGGCATTGCGGTCGCCTTCTTCGGCGCTGCCGTTCTGACCTACATCGTCGGCTTCGAGGACGATAAGGACGAGGAGCTCCGGGTCGACGCATAATTCAACGAATTCAACCGTTTCTTTCTCTCTCTCTTTTCTCTCTCCCATCGGCCCTTCGGCGGGTTCCCCTCCGAAGGG
>JAEEGF012377871.1_pt1 | contig 21600 bp, 17 predicted proteins | sample 9134171 | NCBI WGS metagenome assembly JAEEGF01 (sample SAMN16246542, study PRJNA631951) | gut metagenome | biome: gut microbiome; feature: rumen; material: AP-attached | host: Bos | place: Iran: Karaj | collected 2018-10 | reverse complement strand
GGACTGCGCGGAAGGCGATGCCGCGGGGCGCGACGCGGCGGCGCTTGCCGAGGCGCGCGCGGCGCTTTCGTCCGTTCCAGGCGACCTCGTTCTCCTCGCGAACGCGCTGCGGACGGCTTCCGAGGCGATTGGCGAGGCGATTGGCGCGGAATACTCGTCAGATCTGCTGGATGCGCTCTTCTCGCGCTTCTGCGTGGGTAAGTGATCGTCTGAAAAGTTAGGGCGAACAGTTGCCATAACCGCCAATAGGTGGTATAATGCTTACAAACTAGAGGAAGGTCTATTCCGACATGGCGACATTTCAGTACATTGCAAAGGACTCCGCGGGCAACGAGACCCGCGGCACGGTAGAGGCTGGCGACCGCAACTCCGCGATCGCGGCCGTAAGGGCGCAGGGGCTTTTCCCGACGGCGCTTGGCGAGGTGAGGGGCGCGAGCGCTCCTGCGCCGGCGGCCGCGGCGAAGAAAAAGCCGGCGAAGGGCGCTCCCGCGAAGGCGGCGGCCCCGAAGAAGGGCGCCGGCATGCGCAAGGAGATCAACATAAAGCTTCCGAGCTGGATGCGCGGCAAGGTGAAGACGAAGGTCCTCACGCAGTTCACGCGCCAGCTGGCGACTCTGGTGAACGCGGGACTTCCGCTCATGCGCGGCATTGAGGTCCTCAAGCGCCAGATGAAGGACGCGCAGATGAAGGAGGCGCTGGAGGGAATCTCCGAGAACATCCAGTCCGGCGGCACGTTCTCCGAGGCGCTGACGGCGTATCCGAAGATATTCGACAACCTGTACGTCAACATGGTGAAGGCCGGCGAGGCGGGCGGCGTTCTTGAAGTCGTGCTCGGCCGACTCGCGGAGTTCGCCGAGAAGAGCGAGAAGATCAAGAACAAGGTGAAGGGCGCCATGATCTACCCGATCGTCGTCCTCGTTGCGGCGATCGGCATTACGGTGTTCCTGCTCGTCGCGGTCATCCCGAAGTTCAAGCAGGTGTTCAACGACATGCTCGGCGGCGCTGCGCTCCCTGCGATCACGCAGTTCGTCATCGACGCGTCGGAGTGGGTGCAGCACAACTACATCACGATCGGCATCGGCGTCGTCGTGTTGATCGTCCTCAAGAAGGTCTTCGGCAAGACGGAGAAGGGCGCGAAGTTCTACGACTGGCTGGCGCTCAAGATGCCGGTGACGGGCACTCTCGTGCAGCGCACGGCGGTCTCTCGCGTGACGCGCACGCTCGGCACGCTGCTTTCCTCGGGCGTCCCGATCCTGCAGTCGCTCGTGATCGTTCGCGACACGACGGGCAACAGGATCGTCTCGGACGCGCTTCAGGACGTCCACGACGCGGTTAAGGAAGGCGAGGGCATGACGGCTCCGCTGGCGCAGTGCTGGGTGTTCCCGCCGATGGTCGTGTCGATGGTCGAGGTCGGCGAGGAGACCGGCGCTCTCGCGGAGATGCTTACGCGAATCGCTAACACGTACGACGACGAGGTCGACAACGCGGTGGCGGGCATGACGGCGGCGATCGAGCCGGCGCTCATCATCGTCCTCGCCGTGGTCGTCGGCACGATCGTCATCGCCATGTTCCTGCCGATGATCAAGATCATTTCGTCCGTTTCCGGAGCGGGCGCCTAAGGAGGTGCTGTGATGAAGAGGGGCTTCACCCTGGTAGAGATGATGATAGTCGTCGCGGTGCTCGTGACGCTGATGGCCATCACCATGCGGATCGGAAACATCGGCGCCGAAACTGAGGCTCGCACGATGACGATAGCGAGAATGCAGCGCCTGGAAAACGCTCTTTCGGGCTTCCACGCGGCGTTTGGATGCTATCCGCCGGTCAAGGTGCACGGCAACCGGAGCCTCGAGAACCAGGAGCGGACAATAAACTGGGGCAACGAGGGCGAGGCCTCGCGCTGGGTCAGGGAGGTTTGCCGCTCGCAGCCTCTCGGCTGCCGTTTCCCGTTCCCGCCGAACAGCCAGGTCACGGAGGCGATCAACACGCTGAGCGACCTCGTCAAGGAGGCGTCGACGATGGACGAGTACAAGGACGTGTTCGACCAGAGGGACAACCGGGAATGGGCTCAAGTGGGCTTCATGTCTCCGGCGGAATCGGCCGTCACCGGCAAGCTGCACGGCAAGATGCAGGAGACGCTCTGGAGCGAGATCAAGCTCTTCCAATACGGCGTCATGAGCTTTCTGCTCCCGCGATACCTCGTTATGATGGGCGGCGCGCGAGAGTACTACGAGGGCGACGGCGGCGAAGGCGGTTACGCGCAGTGGTCGAAGAACAACCAGAACCCAAGCGATCCGTATACCGGGCACCAGGTTTCATGGGGCAAGGTGTACGACTGGGTGCAGACATACGTCAACGGCAACGAGAGGATGACTGAGGACGTGGCGAAGCTGAGGATGATGCCGTCGCAGGCGGCTTCGGCGAGGTGGATGCCGAACCTCGAGGGAATCTGCAAGTGCAACCGCAACATCAGGCTCTTCGGCGTCGACATCAAGGCGGTTCCGGGACGCGGCAACAGGTTTGACGGCGGCATATTCGACGGACTGGGCATAGCCCATCTCGTGAACGCGCTCAGGGACACGTGCTTCTCGCCGAACGACGACGGCAACTACAAGGACCAGTACCTTCTTGACGAGGTAACGGTGAACGACGGCTGGGGCAACGAGTTCTACTATTACTCGCGCTCGCCGTACCAGAGCTACACGCTGTGGAGCTCCGGGCCGGATGGCAAGACCTTCCCGCCGTGGATCTCGCGCGACAGTCTGCAGTCGAACGCAAATGGCACCGGCACGGGCGAGGCGGCCTTCGCCGCGAAGTGGACCAAAGACGACATCACCCACCTAAGCAACTGACGAAAATGAAAAGAAAAGGCTTTACACTCATAGAAATGCTCGTCGTGATCGGAATCATCGCGACGCTCATGGGCGTCACGATCGCCTCCGTCTCGAAATTTCTGAAGTCCGCCGAAAAGGCCCGCTGCCAGGAGCTCGTTTCAAATGCGGCGACGGCGCTCACGGCCCTTTTCCAGAAGGAGGGAGCGTGGCCGCGTGCGCTGATCTCAAACAACAACTCCGAACAGGGGCTCGACAGGAAGGCGGCGCTTCCGCTCGCGAAGGGTGGCTACATGACGCTCACCGTCAGCTCGTCCGGGACGGAGCTCTCCGGCTTCGACCGCTTCGGCATAGTCTCCCCGTGGGCCCTTGCGGTAGTCAAGAGCAGGGGCACCTCCGCGAGCGAGTCGACGCCGGTCCCCGGCGGCGGGACGATTCGCGACCATGTGCTGAGGTACGCAGTCGACCTCAACGGCGACGGGGTTATCCCGGGCGTCCAGGTAGGCTCCGACACGATCGACATCCGCGCTACCGCCGCGGTGTGGTGCTGCGGCAAGGACGGCAAGATCGAGGCGTATGCGACGGGCCTCAAGAAAGACGACGTCTACAGCTGGACGATTGGACAGACGAGGGAGGTGCAGAAGTGAGGCGGGGCTTCACCATAATCGAGCTCGTGATGGTCATCGCGATCCTCGGCATTCTGCTCGGGATCGTCACGACCGCCGCGGCGAACTCCATAAAGCAGGCGCGCTCGCGCAAGGCGGATGCTTGCTGCCAGGTCGTCCAGGCGGGCTTCGAGACGTACTACGCGCAGAAGGGCGAGTGGCCCGGCGGCATCGACGCCAAGATCAAGGGCGAGAAGACGAACAGCGAGGGCAAGAACTACAACTCCGACGACGACCTGTATGTCCTCGAGCCGGGCGATGTCGACGAGATGATGCGGGATATCCTCAAGGAGTACAAGAAGGGGAACCCTTGCCTCGACATCTCCGGGCTCTTCGTCTCGCGCAAGCAGGGCCTCCCAGGCTCGAAGGACCTCGGGCTCGACTTCATGACTGCGATCCGCGGCACGCCAAGGGAGAAGAACGGACAGCGCATGTCCACGAGCGAGATGCACTTCGGCTATCCCGAGACGAGCCACGGCTACTTCAGGCACTTCAAGGTCGTATACTCCAAGCCAACGGACCAGATGAAGGTTTCAAAACAGTGAACAGAAAAGCCTTTACATTGATCGAGCTGCTCATGGTCGTCCTGATAATGGGCATCCTCGGCTCCATCACAGTCGGCGGATACCGCGCCATGCAGCGCGGCATGGAGGAGCGCGGCGTGATGGAGAACGTCAACCACTTCATACGCTCGGCCTACCGCAGGGCCCAGATCGACCGGCAGCCCGTCGCAGTCTTCTTCTGGAACGAGATGCTGCGCGCCGAGACAGACACCGACCCGATGATCGTCGTCGGCAAGGCGGTCGCCGTGCGGCGCGCGGGGCGCATTTCTCGCGTCAGCGGACCGCAGCTGTACGACGAGTTCTCCGATCTGGACAAGGACCGTCTCATAGTCGACACGAACGACGAGGAGGAGGACAACTCCTCGAGCGGGTCGACCGAGAAGGACAACCTCGTCCCGCTCTACAAGATGAACTCGCGCTCCGGCTGCGGACGCTCCCTCGTCAGCCAGACCACGGTGAACGTGAGCACGCAGAACAAGGACACGCTGCTGTCGTCGATGCAGGTGAGGGAGATTCCGTGCTACGCGTACGTGCTGCAGGACGCAGGGACGTCCGGCGGATGGCAGGCGGGCGACGCCTACGGGCTCGAGTTCGAGGAGATACAGCTTCCGCACAATTACATATTCGGCAGCTCCTATCCCAAGCAGGCGGGCGGGCGTCCTCAGACGACCATGATCTGGTTTGACGTGAGCCTCAACTCCGGATCCGGCTCTGCCGGCGGCGCAACGGGCAACTCGACGATTCAGGTCTACAGTCTGAGACCGGGAGAGTCCGGTACGCTCGAGCCGCAGGTCGTGGCATCGTCAGACAAGCCAACGGAGGGCATACACTGATGAAAAGGGCATTTACGCTTATAGAGGTCAACCTCGCCATCATGGTGATGGCGGTGGGCATCCTCGGCATCATCTCGCTCTACGCCTTCGGCTACCGGGAGGAGCGCCAGAGCCGCGAGGACGTCGCGTCGGCTGCGTATGCAGACGCGGTGATGGGGCCGCTCGTCACGGCGCTCACAGCGACGAACGTCAAATGGTCCGCATTCAAGCAGATACCCGACTCTCCCGGTGCGGAGGGGTGGGGGCACTATCTGCAGAACAGGACGACGGGCAGGGTCGTCTCCAATCCGGAAAGCCTTGCGCAGTCCGCCTACTCCAGGACAATCGGCGCGCTTAGCCTCGGCGGCTTCCCGTCCTCCTGGCCGGTGACGCGCTCGAAGGCGGGAGACCTCAAGGCCGCGCTCGTCATCATCCATGACGAGGACAGCGCGGTGGTCAGGATCGCATTCAGGGCGGTCGACAAGGAGAATCTCCTCTTCTCCGCGCCGCTTTACTACACAGAGGCAAGATTTCAGGGGGTTATGGACGAATGAAACGCGGCTTTACGGTACTTGAGCTACTTGTGGCGTCCCTTCTCCTCGGAATGCTCGTCACGGTGCTGACAATGATATTCAACCAGTCGTCGATCGCGTGGCGCACAGGCGTCGCCGGGCTTCTGGACATGGACGAGGTGCGCGACAACATGGCGGCCGTCCGCGACGAGGCCGACAGTCTCTACGTGTGGAACAAGGAGCTCCACCGCACCGTCTCTATCTGGAAGGAGGGCTCCGGCGGGTCGAGGGCGCAGCTCAGGCAGCGTGCGATAGACGCTTCCGACAACGCGGACGTCTCCGAGCGCGAGAAGGTGCAGATACTCAAGGGCGAAAGCGAGCTTAGAAAGGACGAGCCGGACGCGAGCAGGTCGTTCGGTCCGGTCAACGTCAAGCAGGGCGACGCGCAGTCCGGCAGGAACTGGATAGTCAACGTGAAGAGCTGCGGACCAAACCGCGTTCTCAACGACTACGACGACATTTGGAGCAACCCCGATGACTTCGAATAAAAGAGGATTTACGCTCATCGAGCTGATGGTCGTGATCGCGATGATCGCGATCTTCATGACGGCTGTCGGAACTTCCGTCGGCAAGACGCGCGAACGCGCGAGGATCGAGAAGGCCAGGAGCGACGTGAAGGTCATCTCCCAGGCGATTCTCGCGTGGGAGAACTACGACCGCGGAGGGAAGAGCGAGCTCGAGGAGATGAACGACCAGGAGGCGGACTCCTCTTCGCTCAAGTTTCTGCTCGGACAGGGCGAGGCGGCGCGCTCCGGGCAGATTCCTGGGCTGCTGATGGCGCAGTTGGCAGCCGGCGGCAAGATGCGGGACCCCTGGGGTACGCCGTACCGCATCCGCATAAAGGAGGGTGCGATCACGAGGCCTGACAACCTCAACCTCTCCACTTGCTATTTCATACCCAATCTCTACAGACTGTCCGCGGAGGAACGCAAATGAAGCGAAAAGGTTCCGCACTGCTCATCGTCCTGGGCGTCCTGTCGTTTCTGGTCGTCTCAGCCGTCGCGTTCTCGGCCTTCATGCGCCGGGCGCGTCTGCCATCGAGCTATCTGAGGCGCGTCGTCGCATCCCGTCAGCTCGCCAAGGCAGCGCTTTCGGAGGCGATAGACCAGATCGACCGGGCGATTGCCGACGGAGTCCACCCGGGCGTAGGAGGCACACAGCAGAACACGTGGAACGACCGCGTGTTCTTCAAGGGCGGCGGAGAGCAGTCCGTCGTGCTCACTGCACCAACCCTCACGCTCGAGGGGCTCGCCTACATCCCGCCGCCGCTCGTCAACGAGGCGCGCTACTGGTCAAGGAAGACGCCTACCGCCGTGTGGCAGAACATCCCGTATGACGTCGGGCGCTACGCGTACTGCGCGATTGATGTCTCCGACTACTTCGACGTGAACAGGCTTGTCGCGGACTATCCGCGCTCCTCGGCCGCCAACCGCCGCGTCACGATCGCCCACCTCTTCGAGGACGTCAACCACAGACAGGCACCCACTGGAGCGGACCAGTGGGACGATTTCATGGAAAAGTTCCGCACCATCGACAAGGACACCCTTGAAATCGACTTCGAGAGCGCTTCGAAGATTCCCCTCGTCTCGCTCGCCGACTTCAACCTCGCCCTAGCGGACAAGGGCTCCGTAGGCGACCTTAAGAGTCCCTTCGGAGAGTACATCAAAAACGCGAGCGGGAGCTTCTATCCCGGCAACTCGCAGAAGGAGCTCGAGACCTACGCCGCCATGACGTTTGTCACGGACGGCTGGTTCCCCAAGGTCAAGAAGACCGGGGCCGACGGCAAGGAGACGACGACATACGACCTCTCGAACGAGAAGTACCAGCCTTTCCAGATGACGTCGCTCAAGAAGAGCAATCCCATCAAGCTTTCCGGAGCTGCGCTCTCGACAGGCCTCAACTCCCAGAGCGCGGAGACGAAGGACCTCTGGTTCAGGAGGCTTAGCGGACTCGGCTGCGCGGTGCTCGCCGACTACCTCGACGCCGACCGTGTGCCGATCTCCCTCGCCATCCCCACGGCGGAGCGCGTCCCGATGATCTGCGGCATCAAGCCCGAGATCGCCCAGCAGGCCTCCCTCGCCGTCGAGAAGTCCGAGGGACAGATGACCGGTCCCAACGGCGGCGCGCTGGACGAGGGCGGACAGGCGACGGAGCGCGAAGTCGAGCAGCAGCTCAAGTGGAAGATCAAGGTCGGCGAGTTCAGGAAGTTCTTCCTCGGCTCGAAGCTCAAGACCCTTGTCGCGTTCCCGTTCCTCCACGAGGACGAGGGCGACAAGTCCTTCACCCTTGACGGAAAGATGTCGCTCTTCCTCACGTCCGACGCCGAGATTCCGCTCCGCACGGAAAACCAGGGCGACGTCCTCCACCTCGACAGGCCGATGCTGCCTAACTCCGACCTCAACACCGGCACGGGCGTCATGAACGTCAAGCTCGAAGGCGGCAGGCCCAGCTTCAACAAGACGATCACGCAGGAAAGGGACGCGGTCTGGAGCGGAGCCCTCCCGCTCAACGACGGACAGGAGGTCGCCGGACGCTTCGCGCAGGACGGCAACGAGCTTCTTTCCGTCACCTTCAGGTGGAAGCAGACCCGCCAGAAGAACCCCAACGGCGGCTTCAGCGAGTGGAAGCCTGACTTCCAGACGGTTCAGGAGGATCCGGGCGGCAACGGCGCAAGTGTCGTCAAGGCGCACACCGTGCTCCCAGCTCTCGGCGGACGCGGCTCGCGGAGCGCCGGAGCTCCCGACGAGGACTTCTCCGACGCCAGGCTCGCCCAGAACCTCACCGGAAACGCGAACTGGAGCAAGAAGGTGTTCCTCAACGTCGCCGTTTGGCTTCGCATAAAGGACAGCGACGGCAAGATCGTCGACATGGCCCCCGCGAGCATAGCCGATGACTCAATCCAGAATCAGATTAACGATCCACTTGCGAGGGTGTTCTCGCAGACCGGCTCCCAGAAGATCGACGGGCAGCCATATCCCGTGCTTCGCTTCTCCACGGGCGTGAGCTTTGACTTCGGCATCAAGGGCATGAGCGCACTTGAGGGCGAAGGGCAGCAGATCGACCTCTCCCCGAAGGCCCTCATGGCCGGCGACCCGCGCTTCAACCACGCGCCGGAGAACTGGTTCTCCGAGGCGGGCGGCGAGGTAAGCGAGGAGACGTGGCTCCAGAAGAACGGGACCAGCGCCGACGGACGCGATGGAGACATCTTCATGGCGACGAGCGACGCCGGCTATCTCCAGTCGATCTACGAGCTCGCGTTCCTCCCGAGGTTCACAGACCTGCGCAACTACGGCAACAGCCAGATCGCCGGCAACTGCGCGGTGCCGAACGGAAGCTTCAACAACGACCAGTACGCTGATTCCGTCGCGCGGACACTCAACTACGACATGATGTGGCGCACGTACGATCCGATCGACATGGACGAGCAGGCGTTCGAGGACTTCCCGTTCACGAGCGAAGGCACGGGCATGAAGGTGAACCCGTACTCGAATTCCACCAACGTCCTCATGGCCGCGTTCGCCAATACGCCCGTCGACTGGCGCCGCGCGTCGACGAACGCGATGGACGGCACCACGGACTATGCGGCAATGGACGTGAAAAGCTTCAACCAGAAGTACGCCTGGAACGAGTACTCGACTGGCGGGGCCATCGCCTGGGAAGACCTCGAGAAGGTCGCCGGCAAGTTCATGGACCGCGTGCGCGCCTCCGGCAACGCCGGATGGAAGAGCGTCTGGAACGACCTTGGCTGGTACAACGACGGCGAAGGCGAGTTCCTCGGCGTCAAGACGACCGGCAACACCGACGAGATGTGGGATGCAGACCGCAAGTTCCTCTACGGATTCTGGCGCGACTGCTTCGACGCGAAGCAGCAGCTCTTCCTCATCTTCGTCCGCGCGGAGCCGCTGCTACTCGGCGGCGGCATGGCCGATCAGCTCCCACCGCAACTCGGCGCGAGGGCCGTCGCGCTCGTCTGGCGCGATCCCGCGACTTCGAGCAAGTCGACTGGTGGATATCCGCACCGCACTCGCGTTCTTTTCTACAAACCACTTGACTGAGGTACATTATGAAAAAGGGATTTACCCTCGTAGAACTTCTCGTAGTAATCGGCATCCTCGCCATCCTCATGGGCGTGCTCATCGCGACGATCGGCGGCGGAACGGAGTCCGCGCGCGCGGCCAGGTGCCTCACGAACATGCGCAACCTGGCGACGGCCTGCAACGCGTGCGCCACGTCCGGCGGGGTGTATCCGCTCGCCGGAGGCGTGGAGATTCGTGACATCAACCTCAACGGCGGCACGGGCGGGAACAACTCTACCTACCACGAGGCGAAGGCGTGGCTTAGCTGGAACTCGAAGGGCGCCTATCCCGGCGGCAAGTCCAGCTCCCATGCCTCCAGCGGCAGCTGGTTCACGTCCGCGTACTGCGACGATGTCGAGACCCGCATGTATGCGCTGACGAACAGCGCCATATGGAGCGCGATCTCGGGCAACACGGATCTTTTCGTGTGCCCGTCGCACCGGAAGCTCATGAAGAACAAAAATCCCCTGTGGTCTTATGTCATGAACGAGCGCTTCGGTTACGACGATTCGATCGGCTCGCGGGCAAAGCTGCACTGGCCGGGCATTGAGTACGGACACCTTGGCCGCGCCGACCGTACTCTCATGTTCGCCGAGCTTCAGTTCGTTCAGAACGACAAGGTACAGGTCAACACAGACTCCGGGTCCGGTATAGCCAACGACTGCACGCTCCAGTACAAGCACAACGAGGCTGTCGGCTGCAACCATGCGAACGGCAAGCGCGGACTCTGCGCGCATGTAGCCTTTGCAGACGGCCATGTCGAAAAACTTGCGGTGCCCGCACGCCGCGAGGCGGAGAGCTGGGCGATTCTCGTCGGGCGCAGCGACCTCGAGAATCTAACGCGCTGGCTCTGCGAAGGCAAGGACGTCTCCTTCAACGGAGACCGCTACGAAAAGCTCCAGGACTGACACGATGATTTCTCTGATGATAGTCGACGACCATCCCATGGTCAGGGAGGGCCTCGCGGCGATGCTCGAGAGCGAGCGCGACTTTACCGTAAGCGCACTCGCGGCGACAGGCGAGGAGGCGATAGCGATCGGAAAGATTTCCAAGCCGGACGTCGTGATGAGCGACATCAGGATGCCTGGAATCGACGGCTTCGGAGTCCTCGCGAAGCTGAAGGAGATTCATCCCGACATACGCGTTCTCCTTATGGCCGGCATGCCCCTCAAGGAGGAGGAGAATCGTGCGCGCGAGGAAGGCGCGAAGGGCTATCTTCCCAAGAACGTAGACCAGGATCGCCTTGTGGCGGCGCTGCGCTCGATCGCTGCCGACGAGCAGGGATTCGTCTGCGAGGAGTTCCAGGCCGCGCCCTCGACGCTCACGGCGCGCGAACTCGACGTTCTGCGCGAGGTCGCGAGCGGGAAGCAGCGCGAGGCGATTGCCGCCTCGCTCGGAATCGGAGCGGAGTCCGTCAAGACCCACCTCAAGGGCATCATGACGAAGCTCAACTGCCCGAATGCGACGAGCGCCGTCTCGCGCGCCTACGAACTCGGCATCCTCCGCGCGTAGATGACCGACGCACACTGCCACGTCTCCTGCGGCGACCCTTCGGTTCGCGAGCTTCTCGTCGGGCGCGACTTCTTCGGCGTCCATCCGTGGGAGACGCTGGACAGTCGTCAGAGGCTCTCCTCCCTTCGCTCTGTTCTCCTTGCCAATCCACATGCAGGCGTGGGCGAGATCGGACTCGACCGCCTTAAGTGCCGCGACATCCCGCCTCTTATGCGCGAGGTATTCGAGGCGCAGCTTGCGCTCGCCTTCGAACTCGGCCGCCCCGTTGTCCTGCACGGCGCGAAATGCTGGGGACAGGTGGTGAAGGCGATTGTGAATTATGAATTAAGAATTATGAAGTATGAACAGGGCGACGGGAAGAAGCCGCCTTTTTTATTCCACGGCTTCTCGCGCTCCGACGGTCTCATCCCCGACATCGTGAAGCTCGGCGGATTCATCTCGGTGGGCCCCGCCGTCCTCAACGACCACGCGGTGAACTACCGCGAGCTCGTGAAGAAGATTCCGCTGGACAGGCTTTTAGTCGAGACGGATAGAACAGAAGGGACCGGCGAAACGGGCGCAAGTCCCTCTAGTCCCGCAAGTCCAGCCCGTCCGCTCATTTGCGACGTGCTTGCCAAGACAGCCGAGCTGCGCGGCATATCCGCCGCGGAACTCGAGCGAATCACCGACGAGAACTCCGAGTGTTTCTTCCCGTCTCTTGCGGTCTGAAAATGCCGCTTGCGTGATGAAGGCGCTTGTTGTATAATTATCGTGTCTTGAAGAGAGAACGAAGGGAGGAAAGACATGATAAACACGGCAAAGATATTCGAGATCGACGACGACGCGTCCGTCGCGGCGCTAGGCGAGAAGTTCGCCAAGGCGTTCGCGTTCCTAAGGCGCACCGATCTTCTGCGCCTTGCGCCGGGGCGCTATTCGATAGACGGCGAGCGCGTCTTCGCGATAATCTCCGACAACGACCTCAAGGCCGTCGGCGTGACGCAGCGTCCGGAGTTCCACAAGAAGTACGCGGACGTGCAGGCTCCGCTCACCGACGAGGAGCTCTTCGGGCTCCCCGACCTGCCGGAGGCCGTCTTGAAGGGCCCGTTCGACGACGAGAAGGACATCGCGTTCTTCGAGGCGCCGTGTCCGATGCGCGCGGTGAGGCCCGGCGAGTGCATAGTCATCGAACCGTATGTCGCTCATGCCCCGTGCCATTCCGACGACCCCGGCACGCGTCTGCGCAAGGTCATAGTGAAAGTCCTGTTCTGAATCGCCGTCAACGGCGGACATATGTCGTGAAATATGGTATAATACCGCATGTGGAACGAGGAAACGACAGTTCGGCCGTCGAGGCCATGCGCGAGGACAGGGCGCTTTTCAGCGATCTGTTCAAGGGCGTGGTCCAGTCCGCTCCCAACGAGGACCCGACCGGCCCCGTCCTTGCGGCGATAGGCAGGAACGTAGGCGCGGACCGCTGCTACGCGTACAGGTTCTGGGAGCCTGGGCAGTCGTCGAAGTGCACCAACACCCACGAATGGTGCGCGGAGGGGATAGTCCCCGCGATCGGCGAGCAGCAGGCGTGCGACCTTGCGGTTTTCAAGGAGTTTAACGACTGCATCACCTCCGGGCGCGACTACATGGCCGCGGACGCCTCCGCGCTCTCGGCCGTTCCGGGCGGATGGCCTTCGCTGCAGGGCGTCAGGTCCATGATCGCGGCTCCGATCGTCGGCGAGGGAGGAGTTGTCATCGGCTTCGTCGGCTTCGATTTCTTAAAGACGCCGTGCCGGGAGTTCTCTGACCGCATTGCCTGGAACATCCACGCGGCGGCGGACATTCTCATCACCTGCCACCGGCTGCACGAGCGCGACATGGCGGTCCAGGACATCGTGCAGGGGAAGAACGAGTACGAGGAGAACGAGCGCGAATTCGAGCGCGCGATAGTCGAGCTCCAGAAGGACGTCGACTCTACGCATCCCAAGCGCATGCTGGAGATCGTGCGCAACCGCATGGACGCCGACCTCTGCTACATCGTGCAGGTGCGTCCGGACGGCAGCGGAGTCGTGCGTTCCGAGCATCTGCTGATACGCGACGGGTGGACGAACACGCGCGACTGGGGGATTGACTCCAAGCTCGGTCGGGTCTTCGACGCCCGGCTCAAGACCAGCTCCGTGGTCACGTTCCACGAAAACGAATTCGGGTGGATAAGGGAGAACTCCGTCCTTGAGGATTCGCTGCCGCCGTGCCTGGCGGAGCTTAAGGTGCTGCACTGCTTCGGGGTGCGCAAGGAAGGGGTGCTGGTCGGCGTCCTCTGCGTTGGCTACAACGACACAAGGGGCCTTTCGAAGGCGCTGAGCGACTTCCTGCGCCGCGCGGCGCTTGTCATAGTGATGACCCTGGAGAGGATCGCGACGTACCATGATCTTTCCGTCGCGCTTAGCATCGCGCACCTCAAGGGCGAAATCGTCGAGTTCCTGTTCAGGCACCAGAACTACGACGAGGTCAGGGATTTCGTCGGCGCGAAGGTCTGCGGCATCACCGGGGCGCAGCATCTGATGCTCTACTCGGAGGACGGCACGAGGAGCGACTGGTTCGGCGCGGACGCTCCGGATTGTTGCCGTGCCTGCGCGAAGGCGTCTGTCGAGTTCGAGAAGCGACTTTCGCCGGAATACTTTGCGGGAAGCGAGTCGGTGATAGTCCGCGAGGGCGAGAAGCTGCCTGATATGAACCTTCCCCCGTACTGCCCGATGACGTCGTCCGTCATCGCGCAGTTCAGGAGCGAGGGCGGGTGGTGGCAGATGGTCGTCGACTACACGAAGCCGCACGAGCACAACCTGGACGAGGTTGCGCGCGGCATACGCACGGCCCTGGAGTTTCTCGCCATCGCGTTCTCGAGGGAGCAGACCGAGAAGACGATCAAGATGATGCAGGACCATCACAAGTTCCGCGCCGATGCACTCGCGTACGCGTTTTCCAGCGACGACATCCAGGGGCTGGTCGACATGATGATGCACCGTCTGCTGGACCTGACCGAGTGCGACTACATAGCCGTCCATTCCGTCGACGGAGACCATCTGATGCTGCATCCGGACGGCGAGCTGAAGGCGTGCCCGGGGCGGTGCGAGTCGTGCTCGTTCTACAAGCTGAAGATTCCGTCCGTAGAGGATGCGGAGCACGTGGTCGAGCTGCCGGACGCGAAGGGGCAGTCCGTGGCGGACATCCCTTGCGACTGCCCCGCGCAGTCGCTCGAGGTCGTCGTCGTGCGGTGCGACGGAAAGCCCTGGGGAGGGATCGCGCTCCACTACCTCAACCGCCAGAAGAGGATATCCGACCACGACAGGGCGACTCTCAAGATGTCGGCTGACGTGCTGACGCTGGCGCTCGAGCGCCGCTCGGCGGCGGTGCGCCTCAAGGCCGAGCGCGACCGCGTGATCGAGGCGGAGAAGGCGCGGAGCTACTTCTTCTCGGCCGTCTCGCACGACATCCGCACGCCGCTCAACGCCATAATCGGCTTTTCGGAGCTTCTTCAGTCCGGCGGCATCCCGCCCGAGGAGGTCGAGCAGAACATCAGGATGATCGTGTCCAGCGGCAAGACGCTTCTGCAGCTGATCAACGACGTCCTCGACCTCTCGCAGATGGACCTCGGGAAGCTCAAGTTCAACCTCGAGCCTGTGGACGTCGGGGAGATCGTGCGGGAGACGGTGATGATGTTCCTGCCGCAGACGAAGGACAGGAACCAGACGATAGTCACCGAGATACCAGAGCTCCCGCGGCTCATGGTCGACCCACACCGCTTCCGCCAGGTGCTCTTCAACTTCATCGGCAACGCGGTCAAGTACGCGGGGCCATGCACGATCCGCGTGTCGGTCGTCTACGAGGGCGGAGTGTTCAAGACCACCGTGGCGGACGACGGAAGGGGCGTTTCCGAAGAGAAGGCGAGGCGCCTCATGCAGCCTTTTGTGCAGGCGGACATCAAGAACCGCACGGAGGGCAGCGGACTCGGCCTCGCGATCTGCAGGCGGCTTGTGGAGATCGCGCAAGGGAAGATCTTCGTGGACACGGCGCCAGGCAGGGGATTCATGGTCCGCACCGAGGTCCCCGTCTCGCCCGCGCCCGCCGGGAGCGCGTCCGAGGAGAAGGAGGTTTCGGAGTCCGAGGACGTGGCCTGCGAGATCCCGAGGCGCGTCCTTGTGGTGGACGATTCGCCCGTGAACCGCGCGGTGCTGAAGGCGATGCTCAGGAAGCTGGGCGTCGGGGAAATCGAACTTGCCGTAGACGGCGCGGCGGCGCTTGAGATGCTGAAGAAGGATGCGGAATTCGACTGGGTCCTATCCGACATGTGGATGCCCGTCATGGACGGGCCGGAGCTCGTGAAGCGCATCCGCGAGGACGCGCGCCTCGCGCCTCTCAGGGTGTGCTCGGTAACCGCGGACGTCGAGGCCCGCGCGGTATACAGGGAGCAGGGCTTCGACGCGCTTCTGCTGAAGCCGATGACGGTCGACAGCCTCAAGGGGCTTTTCGCGGGCGAGAGGTAATTGCTATAATATCCGCGTGAAAAGTTGTGAACTATGTCCGAGGCGGTGCGCCGCCGAACGATTCGGAGGCGGCGCGCGCGGATGGTGCGGCGCGGCAGATGCGCCGCGCGTCTTCCGGTGGGGTCCGCACTTCGGCGAGGAGCCGCCGCTCGTGGAGGGCGGAGGCTCCGGATGCGTCTTCTTCTCGCGCTGCACGATGAAGTGCCTCTACTGCCAGAACTCTCCGTGGAGCTGGAAGGGCGGCGGGAAGGACAAGACGATCGCGGAGCTTACGGAGATATTCCGCGAGCTAGCGGTCAAGGACAGGTGCGCGAACTGGAACCTCGTCTCGCCGACGCCGTACCTCCCGTTCATACGCGAGGCCGTCGCTCCGCTTCTCGCGGAGGGCATAAGGCTTCCGTTCGTCTGGAACTCCTCCGGCTACGAGCGCGTCGAGACGCTCGAGGAGTATTCCGACCTCTGCGACTGGGCGCTCTTCGACCTGAGGTACTCGCGCGACGAGACGGCCGTCCGCCTCTCGCAGGCCCCTGGATACGTCGCGGCGTCGCGCGCCGCCGTCAAGTGGGCCTGGGAGAAGTTGAACGCCGGGCGGGGCGGGTTGATAGTCAGGATTCTTGTGCTGCCGGGGCATGCGGACGAGGCGATCGAGAACCTCGCGTGGCTCGCGACGGAGGTCTCGAACGAGGTGGCGGTCTCGGTGATGGCGCAGTACACGCCGGCGTACAAGGCGCTCGAGACGCCGCCGCTAGACAGGAGCGTGACGAAGGACGAGTACGAGTCGGTGGTGGAGGCTGCGGCCGACTTCGGCTTCGAGAACGGATGGATACAGGGCTACGAGGCAAGCGACGCGAAACTCGCGCTCCTCGGCGAGAACATGTCCGAGGACCACGGCAGCGTAAAGTGAAACGGGAGGGACGGCAATGACGAAGACGGAGAAGGCGGAGGAGCTCTTCAGGAGCGGAATGAACTGCTCGCAGGCGGTGTTCTGCGCGTTTGCGGACGAGTTCGGCATGGACGCCGAAACCGCCGCGAAGGTCGCGTGCGGACTCGGCGGAGGCGTCGGGCGGATGCGGGAGGTATGCGGGACCGTCACAGGCGCGGCGCTCGTACTCGGGATGCGGGGCGGTCCGGACAAGAACGCCGTCTATCCCAGTGTGCAGGAGTTATGCGCGAAATTCAAGGAGGAGTGCGGCTCCATCGTCTGCCGCGAACTGCTCGCGGGAACGGGCGCGACGTCCGGCGGAACGGCCGAGGCGCGGAGCGCGGAATACTACAGGAAGCGTCCGTGCGTCGAGCTCGTGAAGCTCTCCGCGTCCATTCTGGAGGGGACGAAGTGAGAATCGTGAAGTGCGACGAGGCTGGGCTCGAGGAGTGCGCGAAGGCGCTCCTCTCGGGCGGAGTCGCGGTGATTCCGACGGACACGGTCTACGGACTCGCCGCGCATCCGTCGTTTCCGGACGCGGTGGAGCGTCTCTACACGATAAAGGGCCGCGAGGCGAAGAAGCCGATCGCTTTGCTCGCTTCGGACGCCGACGCAGTCGAGCGCTTCGGGTATCCGATCGCCGGCAGGGCGAAGGAGCTCGTGAAGTTCTGGCCAGGCGCGCTGACGATGGTCATTGGAGCGGAGGGCTTCCGCGTTCCCGACCACGGCTGGACGCGCCGCCTCCTCGCGAGGTGCGGCGGCCTTCTCCGCGTCACGAGCGCGAACCTTTCCGGACAGCGCCCCGCGACAGACGCGCCGGCGGCGCTTGCGGACGTTGGGCTTTCTGCCGACATAGTCGTCGACGACGGGGTGAGCCCAGGCGGAGTGCCGTCCACTGTCGTGCGCGTCTCGCCCGACGGCGCGACAGAGGTCCTCCGCCAAGGCGCGATCGGCATATGCTCTCAGGCATGACTTTTGGCTAGACATCCTGGGCGTAGTCTTGCCCCCGGCGTCTCGCTATTGTATGCCGAAAGGATTTTATGTATAATTTCGCCATGAACATCAGCAAGTCACGGAATGTGGTTGCGCGTGCGATCGCGGCTGTCGCCGCCTTTGCCGCGCTGAACGGAGGACTTATGGCCGGATACGACTTCGAAAAGGCATGGAACGAGGTGTCGCGCGCGCAGATCAAGAATCTGCCGCGCACCGTCACCAACATTGTCGAGGAGATCGAGCGCGAGGCGACGAAGGCAGAGCGCTGGCCGGACGCCGCGCGCGCGTTCCTCGTGCGCGAAGACGCGATGAAGCAGTTCACCGACGACGAGTCGCGTCCCGACGAATGGCTCCCCGCGTTCGCCGCGTCCGTCGACGCGAAGCCCGGTCCGCTCCAGGCCGTGTTGCAGCTTCACCTCGCCCACACATACCAGGAGAACTCCAACCGCTGGCGCTGGGGAGGAGCCGCGCCGACGAAACTCGACGACGAAGCCGCGAAGGACAAGATGCCGCCGTGGTCTCCCGAGAAAATCGCTGCGACGCTGGAGTCACAGTTCGAGAAGGTGTTCGCGCATTCCGACGAACTCAAGAAGATGAAGCTTGACGACTGGTCGGCTCTCTTCAACCGCGGCACATGGCCCGCGCAGTACTGTCCGACACTCTTCGACTTCGCCGTGCGCGACGCGATTGAGTTCTACGGCGGCACGATTCCCGACAAAACGCTCGAAAAGGGCCTTGCGCTCTACGACAAGCTTATCGAGTTCCACCGCGCGGACGGAAACCTCGACGCGCGGACGATGGCGGAGATTCAGCGCGCGGAATATATCAGGGCGTTCGATGAAAAGCCGGAGAAGGCGCGGAATGCAGAGTTCGAGGAGTTTATAGACGGATTCCTCAAGGAATACGACGGCAAAACTGAAGTCGTTGCCATTGCCGCAGCAAAGAATGCGGATTTGCTGATGACGGCGCACCGAGACGGTGCACCTCCTAGTGGAGACGCCAAGGAGGTGGAGCTTCCAGCTCCGCCACAATCTAAAGCCAGCTACCTCATCGCGGCTCACGACCTCGCCGCCTCGTATGCCGCGAAGTGGCCAGATTCCCCTGGCGGGAAGATGTGCGCCAACATCGTCGCCGACATCAAGGCGAAGAGCCTCGACGTCGAAGTCGAGCGCAACTGGTGCGCACCATGGCCGCAGATAGAGGTCAAGGCGAAGAATCTCGACGAAGTGTATTTTCGTCTTGTGCGCGTGAGCTTCGACGATCTCGTGAAGGACTGCTCGATGGGCGAGGAGGCGTACAACGGCGATGCACGATCTGCGATCAAAGACAATTACCTGAAACGCGTTCCGGCAAAAGAGTGGACGCAGAAACTCGATTTGAAGCCCGACTATGCCGAGCAGAAATTCTCCTGCCCCGTTCCGCAGGGCCTGCCATGCGGACACTATGTCCTCTACGCTGCCTCGAACGACAAGTTCGGCGCGGACAAGCAGCCTCTCCTCGCGCAGTATGTGACGGTGACGACGCTTGCGCTCGCGATGAAGACCGGCAACGGCAAATTCGGCGGAACGGTCTACAAAGCGGAATCTGGCGAGCCGGTCGAAGGCGCGAAGGTGGAGCTCTGGTGGTATCCAGAGAAGGGCGGACGATTCAAGGCGCTGCGCGAGACGTATGTCACCGACAAGAACGGCGAGTTCAATGCCGAGGTCGACAGAAAGGCCGGCTCCAACGCGCTGAGCCGACATGTGCGCGTCATTCATGACGGCGCGGAAGTTCTCTCTCTCGGCAACGAGGGGTCTGGATACATCTACGAGGACGACAAGACCGTCGAGTTCATCGACCTTTTCACGGATCGTTCGCTTTACCGTCCGGGACAGGAGATCAAGGTCAAGGGAATCGCCTACCATGCCGATCCGTTCACGCGCGACTTCCGCACGCAGCGGGAGGTGACCGTGCGGCTGCTGCTGAACGATCCGAACGGAAAGGAAGTCGCCTCGGTGAAGCTCAGGCCCAACAAGTGGGGCTCCTTCACGCACACGTTTGCGGCGCCGTCGGACCGCTTGACAGGATCTTACCGAATCAGCGCCTGGTATTTACTCAAGGATGGTCGAAAGGGAGAAGGGTTCAAGTCAGTAAACATCGAGGAGTACAAACGTCCGAAGTTCACGGCTTCGTTCGAGGGGGCGCCTGAGAAGGCGGAGCTCGGCAAGCCCGTGACGGTGACTGGCAAGGCGCTCACGTATTCCGGACTTCCCGTCCAGCACGCGAAGGTGAAGTGGAACGTCGAGCGCGAGACGCGCTATCCCGGCTGGTGGCGCTGGTTCTGCGTGGACAATGACGACGACGGAGAGAACTTCGTCGGAGATGGCGAGACGGAGACGGACGAGAACGGCGTCTTCAAGGTGACGTTCACGCCTGTCGCCTCGCCGACTGCCGATCTTTCGGGCGATCCTTCGTTCGAGTTTACCGTGACTGCGCATGTCACGGACGATACTGGCGAGGAGCGCAGCGCGGCGGAGTCGTTCGAGATCGGGACCGTCCAGTGGCGCGCGAGCGTCTGGGCGGAAGGCGCGTGGCATACGCCTGAGAAGGGCGTGCCGGTACGGGTGACGGTTAGTTCGCTCGCGGGCGCGAAGCTCCCGGTCGAGGGAACGCTCAAGGCGTTCCGCCTAGTCGCGCCTGAGCGTCCGGTGAGGAAGCCGGCGGGCAGCGGACGATATGGATACGGCAGGAACGAGAAGGGTCCGTGGGATTGGAGGACATGGGATGTCGGCGAAGAGGTGGCGTCGGTTGTTTTGAAGCGGCGGGACGCACCCCGCATTGAGCCGCCTTCGGCGCTCGCTTCGCTCGGGGGATACGCTTCCCCCAGTCAGGATGGCGACGGGAAATGGCAGGGTGAAATGCCTCTCCCAGTTGGCGCGTATCGCCTCGTGTTCGAGACGAAGGATCCTAACGGCAAGACCGTAAAAGACATCACACACGTCTGCGTGTTCGATCCGAAGGCCGGTAATCTTGCGCTTGCGGTGCCGACGTTCTTCAGCGCGGAGAAGACGACGGTCAAGGTCGGCGAAACATTGCGCGCATACTGGGGCACGGGTTACGAAACAGGCGTTGTCCGCGTCCGCATAACGAACAACCGCAAGGTCATCCTCGACGAATTGCGCAAATCGCCCTCGTGGTACTACGAGCTTCCCGTCAAGGACGAGCATCGCGGCGAGATCAGGATCGAGACGACGTTCGTTCGTGAGAACCGGCTCTACACGGACGGCGCGACGTTCAACATTCCGTGGGACAGCAAATACCTCGACATCAAGGCGGAGCATCTCACGAGCAAGCTCAATCCAGGCAGGGAGGAGACGTGGAAGTTCAAGGTGTCAGGGCCTTCGGAAGTCCTCGCATTTATGTACGACCGCTCGCTTGATGCATACAAGTGGCACAATGTCTCGACCGGCTTCTCCGACCACTTCACGCCGTACGAGCGGTATCTGATGAGTTCAACCTTGCAGAATACGACCAAAGATCTGCATCGCCTTGACGGACGCTTCCCGGTCAACTACCTGCCGGCTGATTTCTCCTGGCCGTCGTGGAAGATCGTCCCTTCGCGATACGGAAGAAACACGGGTATGCTGAAGATGGCTGGCCGCGGCGGATTCAACGGCGCGGTAATGCAATGCGCGATGGTGGAAGAGGAGGCGTGCGAAGATATGTGCGCACCTGCCGAAGCTCCGGCTGCGGCAAGTATGATGAGGATGATGAAGGCTAAGGGCGGGAAGGCGTCTGGTGACTCCGAAGGTCCCGAAGTCGCACCGCGCAAGAATCTGAAGGAGACGGCGTTCTTCTTCCCAGACCTCGAGACGGACGCAGAGGGGAATGTCTCGCTGACATTTACAGTTCCCGACGCGCTCACGGGCTGGAAACTATTGATGGTCGCGCACGACAACGAACTGAGGAGCGGAGTTCTGCGCAACGAAGAAATTGTTACGGTGAAGCCGCTGATGTGCGAGCCGAATCCGCCGCGCTTTGCACGCGAAGGAGACGACTTCCTCTTCGCCGTCAAGGTTACGAACACGGAAGATGCGCCGCAGAAGGGAGTTGTCGAGTTGGGAGTGGAGGAGTTGGTAGGGGCCGAAGGACGGACGACGAAAGACA
>JAEEGF010606576.1_pt1 | contig 21601 bp, 10 predicted proteins | sample 9134171 | NCBI WGS metagenome assembly JAEEGF01 (sample SAMN16246542, study PRJNA631951) | gut metagenome | biome: gut microbiome; feature: rumen; material: AP-attached | host: Bos | place: Iran: Karaj | collected 2018-10 | reverse complement strand
AAAGGACCGATGACCGCCATCACATCCTCGCGTTCGCCCAGTTCCTGTCCAAGCCGGGTGAGGTCTTCAGTCAGCTCATCGTGCCACTCCAGCTTCAAGTCAATGCAGAGGGTGTCGTGCAGCTGTGCCTGGTGCAGGTTGCCGAGAAACCATTGCACCGTGCGCTCAAAGCGGGCTTTAGTGGCAGCGTCGGCACTCATTGGTGCCACCACAGCCACCGTCTTCTCCACCCATCGGCGCGACTTTTGATAAACGATGGTGTCGTCTTCCTGCTTACAGGCGGTGAATAAGGTCAGCACCAAAAGCACGACGGCAACAATCTTTTCACTTCTCATGCTCTTCCTCCTTTCTCAAAGCCGTTTCGTGTATATCTTTCAGCTTCTCGTCAGTAAGCTGTTCAAGCAACTCAACATCGTATGGAGAGAGATAATCCTTGTAGGTGTGCACCACCTCCGTATAGCCCGATGCCAGACCTAACGACTGGTGCTTGGGCATCCCCTCGGCAGAGAGCCACTGGCGGATGCAGAGATTCATGGCGCGGTCGATGTGTTTCACCACCGACATGTGAGAGCGGTTTGAATGGTATTCGTTGTCGACACCCACGATCATCAAATCGCCTAACTCAATCTCGTTCATGCGCCGGAATGTGTTGAAAGCGCCACCACAGATGGGCACGATGCAATAAAACCAGTCATCAATCCACTGATGAATCATGCGCAAGGCTGTTGTGTCGGCGACGTTGTAGCCGCCGTCGCCCGTTTCATCGAGGTAAGTAATGTCCAGGTATTTCTTGGCTTTTCCCGTGACTGAGGTCATGTCGGCATTCCATCCGTCGGTGAAGCCCTGTATGGCGTCAACCACAGCCTGCTCACGTCGGTTGGCACCAATCAGCATTACCTTTGGTGCCAGCGGAGGCATGATCGCGCCAGCCTCGAACATCGCCCCGTAATAGGGCATATAGAGTGTGGAGCCTTTGTCTGGCAGCGGTGTCTTGGTCTCGAGATATAGCAGGTCGGCATATGGATTCCCGGCAAAGCGCTTGCTGTTTTTACGCAGATACTCATCGTAAACAGGCGATGTGACGATGAACAGTCGGCGCACAGAGTCCTCAGCCGTCTCCATCTGCCGGAACATCAGTTCCAGATATTGCAGACCCTCTTCCGTAGATCGCGGCGATAACTGCATGGTGCGCAGCCCCAACTCCTGAGCCGTCCGTTCCACACCCTCGTAGATCATGTCGCAATATGAACGGTCGCCCAGCGAATTGTCGCCGTAGATCACCGTCACCAACGGGGCGCTACTTGCCTTTTCCTCATCAGGATCGGGCAAATAGATGGTGTCGCCATCTTTCGTGCAGGCTGCCATCAACAGTGCTGCCGCCAACCATACGAAATACTTCTGCATTGCGTAGTGCTTATTGCTTAATGCTGTCCAAAATGTCTTTCAAGAATCCGTTGCCATCCTCGGGCCAACGGTCGAAGAGGACATAGCGCAGGCGGCTGATGCCTGTGGCAGACTTCACCTCCGGACTGAAGGCGACTTCTGCACAATAGTAAACCGTTGCGCTCTGTGAGGGCTGGTAGGTGATGGTGCCCTGCGGCTTTCCGTCCTTATCGGTCAGCCGACAGGTGATGGTGCCGTCCTTGGCTTTGCTCAGGTCCTGATGTGCAGAGCCGCCGGCGATGAGTTTGTAAAATTCTTCCTGTGCCGAGGCGGTGGTGGCTACGGGGCGGCTCACGATGTCTTTCGTGTCGGTGCCCAACTGCACACCATAGACCCGCGAGCCCTCGTTGGCAATGCGCTTCTGCAGGAAGGCCAGGTCGTCAATGCCGTTGCCGGCCAGCTCGTCGTCATCGCTGCCACAGGCAGTCATCGTTGTCATCATGAAACCGCAGGCGAGGAGCATCACTCCACACGAAAAGATGGCGGTCAGCATCTGGGATAGATTCTTTTTCATCATTATTGTCATTTAAAAAAGTTTCACTAACAAAATAGGCAGCGCTCCTACTGCCAGCATCAGAAGAAGCGTCAGCGCGAAGGTGAGCACCGTGCGCCATAGGGCAGGCCAGAAACGCAGGTTGTAGAGCTGGGCATAGTCGTAGCACAGCAGGGCGACGCCGATGAACATCGGAACGGCAAAGGGCGGCAGGTTATAGTAGGCTTCGCTGCCCGTGATGAGCACCCACAGCGAACCGACGATCTGCATCTGGCTGGAAATATATATCTGCGAGAAAAACACCTCGATGAACGACATCTGCCGCAGGAACACTATCCATGAGGCTACGATATAGAAGATGCCTGCGGTGATGGCCGAATAGGCTGGATGGGTATGTAGCCAAATCAGCACCTTGTCGATGCGTGCGAAGAGGCTGACGACCCAAGGCGTGTTTCCATGCCGAATGAACACATCGCCATAGACAAAGGCATCCTCTGCACTCGGCTCAACACCTCGCAGCGAACAGAGGAAGGCAAAGAACAGCGTGATGATGATCAGCATCTTGAACGGCGGGAAGTAGAGCGGCTGATGGCCGTTCAGGTAGTCGCGAATCATATAGCCTGGCCGCCAGAACAGCTCATGGATGCTACGCAACATCGGTCGTGACCCCATGCCCCAGATGTCGAGAAACCCCTGAGCCACGTTTTTCCCTGTCATGCGATGACGGTTGGCCTGCAAGCCGCACTGTGGACAAAACCGCCCCACGAACGACGTGCCGCAGTTGGCACACGTATGTTGCTCATCGGTAATCACCGTGTGCATCGTGGGTTGTTTCTGCCGCTTGTCAAGCTGCTGCCACCATTCGTCGATTCTATTCAGTACTTTCACGCCAATGCTCGCAGTTGTCCTCTATGGTTTTCTTGATGATTGTTTATGATGATGGTAGGTCAACACATCGTGACTTGGGTGCAAAGATACATTTTTATGTTGAAATCTGAACTTTTAAAGTTTTGTTTTTTTTTGATTGATACCCTATTTTCCTACTTTTCCCCACATTTTTTATGTAATTCGACTTTCGCAAGTCGAAGGAATAAGGGGGGAGAAAAGGAAAAAAGCCTCGCACCCGACTGTAGGGGCAGACTCCTGTGTCTGCCCGTGGAAATTTGGGGTGTATATGCGTGCAGGTTGTTCGTTGTTGTTCGGGCAGACCGTATTGCTACCCTCCTTTCGGAGGGGCTGGGGGAGGTGGTCTGCCCCTACGGTTGGCTGCAAAGCATTCGTCCCTTTTATTCCCTTTTATACCCCTTTCTCCGCGGCTGCTATAAAAGCGCCTCCTTTCGACGCCCCGTGAAGGCCGAAGGCCTGGACGGAATACAGGCAGGCGGTGGAGTGCGGAGCGTAGCGGAGGACGAAACCCCTGCAAACATGGTGAGAGGAATAAAAACCCCGACGGGGTGACAGAATTCTGTCGGGCCTTCGGCACTTATTTACTTTTGTGGCACTTCCTAGCAGGGGTTCTTTCCCCGCTTCGCTCTGAAAGCGGCAGAGCCGAGCGTCGTGCTACGCATTCCACCGCCTGCCTGTATGCTTAACGCCCCTTTGGGGCTGATGCGCAGGGCTGCTTATGGCTTCTTCAGGAACTGCTGCAGCTGTTCCATCTCCTCTTGGAACTCGTGGGGTTTGAAGCCGTGACCGGCGCCGGGGATGACGTGGAGGCGGGTGCCGGGACGGTAGAGCTGCTGGGCGCGACGCGAGTCGTCCATCGACACCACACGGTCGGCATCGCCTTGCACGATGAGCACCGGCCCGCGATACTTACCGATGAGGTCGAGTGACCGCATGTCGTGAATCTCCTCGAAGAAGCGGCGGCCCATCTTCACGCCCCATAGCTCGGTGACGTCCTGAATGTCCTCGAGGCGCGGATAGCGCTGGCGCCAGTTGTCGGGGATGCAGAGGGCTGGGAATACCAGCACCAGCTGGCTCACCTTGTCCTTCAGGTCGGCGGCGGTGAGTGCGGAGACCAGTCCGCCCTGGCTCTCGCCGATGAGCACGATGTGTCGGTGTCCCTGTTTGCAGAAGTGTGCGACGATGGCCTTCAGATCGCTCACCTCGTCGAGTATCGACATGTTCAGCGTGTTGTTATCGCTACGGCTGCGCACGGAGCCACACGGGAAGTCGAACGTGTAGCAGTCGTAGCCCAGAAGCTCCATCGTCTTGAAGTAGTTGCGCCCATAGTCGAACGTGCCGTTGAAGCCGTGAGCGATGATGGCGATGGGCCTCTTGGCGTTGCGTTTCTGAGCGTTCTGCGCAGGTGTGAACAGCTCACCGAAGATGCGGCGGCTGCCATTCTCTATCCATAGCTCCTGTACACCGGCCTCTGCCTTCGGCTGCGCCTGTGCTGTCAGCACGAACAGGAACGCGAATACGGTAGTGAGTAGTTGTTTCATTACGGTCAGCGTTTTGTTTTACTGTTGCAAAGTTACAATTTTTTTTTGAATGGCGTAGAATATCTCCCCGGAAAATGTAGGGAAGCGACGTGTCGCCACCGCGCAAGCCATATTTACACCTTTTTGAGATTTTTGACTTGCCGTTTTTACACCTTTTTGAGATTTTTTGCTTGCCAATTTTACACCTTTTTGAGATTTTTTGCTTGCCATATTTACACCTTTTTGAGTTGTTTTGCAAGTTTTTCAGTAAAAAAATAGCGACATCGGTTGTTTTTTCCCTGATTATCTGACCTCAACTTGACCTCAACTGAAAAGGTTGTCACTTTTTGGAGAGTTTTCCTGCCCGCTGTTGCGGGGTATGGTGGTTTAAGGTATGGAGCTATGCTCCGTAGGATAAGGAGACGTGCTCCGTAGGATATAGAGACGTGCTCCGTATGATATGGAGGCGTGCTCTGTTTGCACTGGAAGGCTCCCCCCTTACTGCCCCCGAGGGGGCTTCTATAGCATTGGTATCAGCAGACGGGCATTAGTAGCCCCCTCGGGGGCTGAATGGGGGCTATAAGTCAAAGAACGCGGTTGTATGTGGTTGTAAAGAATAGAGAGAAGAGGGTGGAGGGCGGTGGGCGGCAGGGAGATCGATGTGAGGCAACTGGAGGGCGGTGGCGGCAGGGAGATCGATGTGAGGCAACTGGAGGGAGGCGGCGGCAGGGAGATCGATGTGAGGCAACTGGAGGGCGGGCGGCAGGGAGATCGATGTGAGGCAACTGGAGCGTTATGGGTGGCGAAAGTGTGGGAGTGGATGTGTGTTTCCAGTGGTTTCTGGCTTCTTTACACGCTGCGGACCAGCTTTACACCTTACCCGTGCGAAGCACTTTACACACCTAAGGTTCTGAGTGCAAAGTTACGAAAAAATCTTGAAACTTACGAATTATAAGCAGAAAATTTAAAAAAACTTTTCGTCGGTGCGGCTATATGATTGTATATCAGACGGTTACAACTGACAATAGTGAAAACATAGTGTGCAAAGGTGTTTCAGGCGATTTTACAACCCCATGTAAACTACCATTTTAATCCCATTCTGATTACAGATTACAGATTACAGTTTCTTTATGAGCCCATCATCTGGGGCGCGAACTTGAAAAATATCAAAATATGTAAGTAAAAATATTTACTATTATATATATAATATTTTATATTATATATAAATAGTAACCTTCTTTTTCACCCTCTTTTACCCCTCCCCTACAAAACTGTAATCTGTAATCTGTAATCGGAGAAGGGTGAAATGAGGGGTAAAGCCTGCGGCGTGTAAGGCCCTTCGGGGCGTGAAAGGTGCTGTGCACGGGTAAAGCCTGCGGCGTTTAAGGCCCTTCGGGCGTGGAAGGTGCTGTGCACGGGTAAAGCCTGCGGCGTGTAAGGCGCTACGCACGGGTAAGGCCCTCCGGGCGTGTAAGGTGGGCTGATGGGGCGTCGCGTTTTGCGACCCCCTTCTTACATGAGTGTTGGTGAAAACTGCGTACACAAAATCAGAAATGGAACTACTCCTCAGGGGGGCGATGCGCGATGCATGTGGACGAGGATGGTCAGCGCTGAACGATTCATTAGCGCCAACGATTGAGTCGCGTGAAACGCCCTGTAGCAAAGGAAAGTGAAGGTTTGTGGGAAAATAAAGTTAAGGTTTTTGCCAAATTATTTGCATATATTAAAATTTTTTCGTAACTTTACACCGTAAAATCAAGTATTAACCTATTAAACACTAAAAGAATATGAAAACAATGGGAAATATACGGAAATTTTTCCTGCTGCTCGCCCTCATCGTGGCGGGTGTGCAAAGTACGTGGGCTCGGTACTATGACGATTTTGATGGAACAGCCGATTACGAGTTGGTAAAGGACGTCACCATCCAAGGCATAGTTTACAGCTTATACAACGTGACAATCACATACGGCTATCTAGACAACGAGAAAACGGAAAACCTTGGGCAAAAGGCTCGCGTAAAGTCGCTTACCAATGTAACCACGCCGAATTGCGTGATTCCCGCTTACGTATATGACGACGGCATAGAATACACCGTAGAGGGCATCTCGAAGAATTTTGTAGGTGTTAACTACATCATCACTTCGCTGACTTTTGAGGGTAGAATGGGAATAAATTTTTACAACAAGCGTTTCTCTCAAAGCTTGGCGGGTTCAACTGGTACTTGGTACATACGAAACACCTCTGTCGAAGACTTTGGTGTGTGCTTCGACAATCTGCGTCTGCCCAACCTGAAGAGCCTGTATATCACCAATCTATATGTACAGGGAACGCCTGACAACTGGAAGTTTAGTAGAGGAGATTACCCGAGTCTCACAGATGTATATTTCCTTGACTGCTGCCCAACGCTGTCGGCGGGTATGTTCGTCTCAGCAAGCTACATTACCGTACATCTGCCATCGAAGTATATTAAGGACGGTATGCAGAACGCTACCGTTTGGAGTGATTTCAAAGCTATATTGCCCTATCAAACAACCTACGTTGTTAAAGTAACGAATAACAATAGCCATCAAGTGGAAATCTATTCGCTGGGAAAGCAGAACTACAGTGAAGATGCGTTGACCCTTAAATGGACCTATGAGGCAGGAAGCTCAAGTTCTGTTTATTATAAAACAGGCGAAAACTATTACCTGAAGTTGTATTACGATGCCACTACACAAAACATGCTCACGCTTACGCGCAATGGAGAAGAGGTTACCCTGACCAACATCGGTTCCGGAGTGGCAGGTTATCAGGAGACCAATGTGCAGGAAGATATAAATTATGTGGTTACCCCCAATAACAAACTCTGCAGACTGAGTTTTACGGGCTATGGGGCTGTTGCCGGCAACTACGAGATTAAGCGTGACGGACAGACCATCACGGGTAAAATCACTAATACGAACCCAGGCTACGTGGATTGTGACTATGGAAGCACGGCCATACTGACTATGCCCGCCACTCCCTATCTGCTGAAGAATAGTCTGAAACAGATAATCTATGGTTCAACGATTACTACCCAAAACATTCCACTCCCCACTCCTGTCGATGGGGTATATACCATTAACCTCACTATTCCTTCAGTCAGCGCAACAAGATTCGAATATTACTACGACATTCCAACCGTCGTCGAGAATGAAGATCCCCTCATCACAATCCTGCGAATGGGTGAAGGTGAGGTGAAACTCCACAAGTTTTGGGAATGGGATGACCAAGAGGAAAGATGGCGCAACGAAGAAACTATCAATTGTGTACAAACTTCTACGCAAACAAAGATTCCTTATCCTTCTTCACTTAGTCCCAGTGGATGGGGGTTTGACCTGATGATGACTCCGCTGAAAGGGCAAGTTTTGAGGAATTTCATGGTAGGGTATATTCATCTGGCAGATAATGACGAAGGCAGAGATTACATCGTTTGGGACTCTCCTGCAACCTATTATGACGAATCCACCAATACCTACGAATTCACCATAGACCTTCAGAATAGCATTAATGACATGGCTTACGGGATGCAAGATTTAGACATCCTTGTCGACATGGGCCCAGAGGAAACGATTGTAGAGGATGGTAACAAGCAAACCTTTGTGCGTCAGGGAGGAACGGGCTCAGTATACATGCTCTACGAAAATAACGCAGGTGAGTATGATCCGCAAATTGCGATTGGAACAACAACAATTACAATTCCTGACTACAGCAATACCCTGGATTGCACGTATGCCGAAATATATATCGAAAAGGTGAATGGCGAGAAGTTTACGGCCTATCGCGATGGTGTGGATGTGACGAGTGAGTTTGGGTTTGTAAGTAGTATATCCAGCTATCGCTATGATTTCGATAAAAGCGAGGCAGAGAGAGCAAAGTCGCAGTGGACCATCCTCTTTGAGAAAGACGAGAACGTGATAACGGGCTACGATTGGAAAGTTATCGCCCAGAACGCGCCCGAAGGCTCTAAACTGACCATCGTAAATGGGAACGTGGAAGACGAGCACCTGCTCGCTGAAGGGGTGAACGACATCCACCTTGTCGCCAGCGGACTGCAGTCGGCACGCTTCGAAATACCGGCAGTAGAGGGCTTCAACATTATGCTTTCGCGTGATGGTGAGGAAATGGGTTCAACGATGACACTCGCCAACGGCGTCTACACACTCATTGTTCCCGACTTGGAGATTCTTGATGCCGCGTGGTTTGTCTCAACGACTTCAGCATCTGCGGATCTTACCGAATGGACGGTAGTGAAGACGGCAGACGTGGAGGATGCAGAGGTGCGTGTGTCTGTTGAAGGTGGTGAGGAAGAAACGATTACCCTAACCGATGCTTGCACGGAAATCGACGTAAGCAATGCCGAGTATGCCCAACTGCGTGTGAAGGGTTCGGTATCCTCATCGACGTATGATCTCTATCTGAATGCTTATGACATTGCAAATCACAAGATTGATGTGATTAGAGTTGTAAGAGAAATCACAGGTCTGGGACTGGTTGAGGCTAAGGCACTTGTCGAGAGCGCTCCCGTGAAAGTGAAAGGCTTTGCCACGAGGGCAGAAGCCGAGGCGGCTATGGCCACACTGACGGCAATCGAGGGAACCCAATGCTCTATTAAGAGTCCTGGCGTAGGCACGTTTGTGAAGGTGCTCCGAAATGGTGTGGATGTAACTGCTGATATGACGCCCGACGGCGACTACCTCATGATGAATGTGGATGCCGCCGACCTAACCAGCACCACGTGGGTTCTCACGACGGAAGAACTCATCAACCGCTTCGATACAAACAACGACGGTACAGTCGATATCTCCGATGTGACTAAGCTGGTGAACGAGGTGCTCAACAGATGAGGCGAAACTGAGACCCCACCCCCTGCCTGCCCGAGGGGGGTGGTCTCAATAGCCTTAACCCGCAGTATGGGTCCCTAATTCAGGGACCCTTTTGTGTGGGAGCGCAGGCAAAGGGTAGGGGCAGACCGCCGCGCAAGCGCGAACAAGAAGGGTCGGCCTATCGGCCTCAAAATCATTCAAAAATCTGATTCAAAATCATTCAAAAATATTTTCCCACAGATGACGCAGATTCTCACGGATTATTTATCGAACAGATTTAGAGCCCCTTGATAAGGGGCGGCTATCGCTCGGCGACGAAGGAGACGCTTTCAGAGCGAAGCGGGGAAAGAATGCAGGGTTTACTTTTTCTGCCTGCGGCGCAACATAATTCATGAAAAATTCTTTCTCCGCTGCGCTACGAAAGCGGCAAAGCCGAGCGCATGTTCAATTCATGATAATTCATGTTGAAAATCTTTTTTTGTCTACGGCGCAATGTATAATTCCCATTAATTGTCCGTTCGCTCGGAGAAAGAATTAGGCATTAATTAAATTTTGATAGATTTTGAAATTAATTTTTGATAAATATCTCGCGAAGCGATTCCTTTATTATTCGGGCAGACACAGGGGTCTGCCCCTACGCGTGGGATGCGGTCGAAGGTACTTTCGTTCGAGAATAAAAATAAAAGCGCGCTTTTATTTTGTAATATGTTCAACTTTTACTAACTTTGTCAGCTGAAAATAGTAACCAACCTAAAAACGTAATTAGAATGAAAGTCACAAAGAGTTTGTTTTCCGCGGCAGAATGGTCTGTCTTCGGGATGCGAGGCATGAAGCGTCGCACGGAGAGGAAGTGTCCTCATGTAAAGAATCTTTTCTTCCTGCTGGTGTCGTTGTTGCTGCTGATGGGCAAGGGCGAGGCCTGCGCACAGGGAGCACAACCCGCATCGGCGGAGGCACCGGGGACGGTGTATATGGTTGCCGATGCCCATTTGGACACCCAGTGGAACTGGGATGTGCAGACTACTATCAGGACCTATATCTGGAACACGATGGTGCAGAACTTCCACTTGTTCCGCCAATATCCCGATTACGTCTTCAACTTCGAAGGCGGCGTGAAATACGCCTGGATGAAGGAATACTATCCGTCGCAGTATGCAGAGGTGAAAGACTGGATAGGGAAGGGTCGCTGGCACATCACCGGCAGCAGCTGGGATGCCAACGAGACCATCATCTGCTCACCGGAGTCGTGGATTCGTAACATCCTGCTCGGCCAGACGTTCTTCCGCCAGGAGTTCGGCAAGGAGGGCACCGATGTGTTCCTGCCCGACTGCTTCGGCTTCCCCTATACGATGCCCACTCAGGCCAAACACTGCGGGCTGATAGGCTTCTCGTCGCAGAAGCTGGTGTGGCGCGACAAGCCGTTCTACGAGGGCGGCCGCCGCTATCCCTATCCCTTCGGCGTGTGGGAGGGCATCGACGGCAGTAAGATCTTCATGGCTCACGGCTACAACTACTCGCAGCGTCTGCCCGACGAGGACCTGTCGAGCAATGCGATGCTGCTGCGCGAGGTCGGCGAGAGCGATCTGCGCCTGACGTACCGCTACTATGGTACGGGCGACATCGGCGGTTCGCCGACGGTGCCCTCGGTGCGTGGCGTGATGAAAGGCATGAAGGGCAGCGGTCCGCTGAAGATCATCAGCGCCACGAGCGACCAGCTCTACAAGGACGCCATCGCCAAGGGGCTGACGGAGAAGCTGCCCTCGTTCCGCGGCGAGCTGTATATGGACCTGCACGGCAACGGCTGCTACACGTCGCAGGCAGCGATGAAACTCTACAACCGGCAGAACGAACACCTTGGCGACGCTGCCGAGCGCTCGGCGGTGATAGCCGACTGGATGGGTGCCTATCGCTATCCCATCGGCCTGATGACCGACGCCTGGCGCCGCATCATCTGGCATCAGTTCCACGACGACGTGACGGGAACGAGCATTCCGCGGGCGTATGAGTTCTCGTGGAACGACGAGCTGCTGTCGCTGAAGCAGTTTGCCGACGTGCTCACGACGAGCATCGGCGGTGTGGCTCGGCAGATGGACACGCAGGTGAAAGGTACGCCTGTAGTGGTGTATAACAGCGAGGCGTTCCCCGTGAAGGGACTGGTGAAGGTGGACGTTGGTGACAGGGCATATAGTGTCGTAGATGGTGCAGGGCGGAAGGTGCCCGCACAATGTGCCGACGGAAAGCTGCTGTTTGAGGCAGACGTTCCCTCGACGGGTGTGGCGGTATATGGAATTAATATTGTAGGCAAGATGCCAAGGGTAGCCCCGCAGCCGCAGCGCGAGATAGAGAACTCGGTGTATCGCCTGCGCCTGGACGAGCACGGCGATATGGTGTCGCTCTACGACAAGCGCGCACAGCGCGAGCTGGTGGCACCGGGACGCAGCATCCGACTGGTGGTGCTCGACGACTGTAAGTCGGAGGCGTGGCCGGCCTGGGAGATCCTGAAGCGCACACTCGACAAGGAGCCGCTGCCCATCCACGAGGGTGTGAAGATGGAGCTGGTGGAGAACGGTGCGGTGCGCAAGACGCTGCGCGTGAGCAAGCAGTATGGGCCAACCATCATCCGTCAGGACCTGCACTTATATGAAGGTGCCGATGCCGACCGCATCGACTTCGAGACCACCGTTGACTGGGCTGCGGAGAATGCCTTGCTGAAGGCGGAGTTCCCGCTGGGCGTCGCCAACGAGATGGCGTCCTACGACCTCGGCCTGGGCTGTGTGCAGCGTGGCAACAACAAGGAGAACCAATATGAGGTGTACTCCCACGAGTGGACCGACCTCACCGACCGCTCAGGCTCCTATGGCGTGACCATTCTGAACAATGGCCGCTACGGCTGGGACAAGCCCAACGACAACACGCTGCGCCTCTCGCTGCTCTATGCCCCGAAGCCCGGCAACAACTTCGTCTATCAGGCTCATCAGGACAAGGGACACCATGTGTTCACCTATAGCATCATCGGCCACGAGGGTGCGCTCGATGTGGCACAGACAGCCCGTCGCGCTACGGCGTTCAACAGTGGGCTGCGCGCCTTCACGACCACGCGCCACAAGGGTGCGCAGGGTCGTCGCTTCTCGTTTGTGTCGAGCGACAACGACAACGTGCTCATCCGCACGATGAAACAAGCTGAGGTGAGCGATGAATATGTGGTGCGCGTGCACGAGCTCGGAGGCAAGGAGTCGCAGAAGGCGACGCTGACCTTTGCCGCCGACATCGTGGCAGCCGTTGAGGCCGACGGTACGGAGAAGACCATCGGCGCCGCCACCTTCGAGGGCAACCGGCTGCAGGTGGACGTGAATGCGTTTGGCGTGAGAACCTACAAGGTGAAGCTGCGGAAGAAAGATGCTACCGCCATCCGTCAGCAGGCGGTGGAGCTGGCGTTCAACAAGCGCTGTGCTACGCCGAATGCGTTCCGCACGGATGCCGACTTCGAGAGCGGCTATAGCTATGCTGCCGAGCTGCTGCCCGAAAAGCTCACCGTCGACGGCATCGCGTTCCAACTGGGCGACAAGGATGCTGCGAACGGCCTGGCCTGCGAGGGCGACACGCTGCAGGTGCCTGCCGGCTACAACCGCTTGTATCTGCTTGCCGCCAGCAGCGAGGGCGACCGCGAGGCAACGTTCGGCGTGGGCAAGACGCGCCAGACGGTGGAGGTGCCGTTCTACAGCGGGTTTGTCGGTCAGTGGGGCCACACAGGTCAGACGCAAGGCTTCTTGAAGCCGGCACAGGTGGCCTATGTGGGTACGCACCGCCACTCTATCGACGGCGACGAGCCTTATGAGTTCACGTATATGTTCAAGGTGGCCATCGACCTGCCTGCCGGCACGAAGGAGGTGATACTCCCGAACGACCGTCATGTGGTACTCTTCGCGGCAACGGTGGCGAGCGAGAGCGATGGCGTGAAGGCAGCCGGACAGCTCTTCGAGACGTCGAACGTGGCGTCGCAGCAGGGTAGCACCAAGCGAAGCGAGGCCAGCGCGCCGAAGTCAGCAAGCCTGCTGAAGGGCATGCAGCCCATCTTGTGCTCGGGCTACGTGAACGAGCGGGAGTCGCCGGCGATGCTCACCGACGGGAAGAGCGACACAAAGTGGTGCGATACGCATGCTGCACCGAACTTCATCGTCTACGACCTCGGCGAGGAGAAGAGCGTGAGCCGCTGGCGTCTGCTGCACGCTGGTGCCGAGATGCGTGACTACATCACGCGTGCGGTGCTGCTGCAGGGCCGTAACACGCCCACCGAGGAGTGGCGGACGCTCGACATGCTCGACGGCAACCGCCTGAACGAAACCGACCGCACCTTCACTCCCCAGTCGGTACGCTACGTGCGCTTGTATGTGGTGGCTCCCACGCAGGAGATCAATGGCCTCGCCACCCGCCTGTATGAGTTTGAGTTGTGGTGATTCCGCGCGATGCGCGAAATGAAGTCTGCGATTAAGCGAGAGAAGAGCGATGCTCGCATCAGCTTTTCCGAGTATGAGCAGACTCGACCGAAGGTCAAAAGTTAAAAACGAAAAGTGAAAACGAAAAATAAGCAAAAAGAGTGCGCAGTAATGTGCACTCTTTTTGTTGAGCCCCGCGCCAACGGTAGGGGCAGACCCCCGTGTCTGCCCGAACAATAACGAGCTCCAAACATATTTTTTATCAAGAATTATAGAAATTGAGAATTTTTTCTTCATGCAAATGAATTGACGAGAATCCGTCGCAAGCGACGAGAATAGTAGCGAGGAAACAGGAAATTGCTTGCAATTTCTTCTCAAAATCTCATTAATTCCCATTCATGCAACGAAAAATTCTTAAATTACCTCCCCTTCGGTCGGTGGGTCTTCGACAAATCTCTCAAATTCTTGACAATAATTATATATCTAACATATCGGGCAGACACATCCTCATGTGCCTGCCCGATATTATTTATGTCCTTTATTTGCCTATTGAGCGGGCAGACACGGGGGTCTGCCCCTACAGTAGGATGACGTCAACGCTGGCGCGCGACTCCCCTCCTTTGGAGGGGCGGGGGAGGTTTCCCCCTCCCGCAGGGAGGGGCTGCTTACGAATTCTTATAATCTCTCGGCGTCATGCCGTAGAAGCGCTTGAAGATGGTGGAGAACGACGCGGAGTTACTGAATCCGCATGCGTACATCACTTCGGTGACGTTCATGTCGCCCGTGGAGAGGAGGTGGGCGGCCTGCTTCAGTCGGATGTTGCGAATGAAGTCGTGCGGCGTCTGACCGGTGAGCTCCTTCATCTTACGGTGCAAGTGTACGCGGCTGATGCCTACGGTGGAGGCTATCGTGTCGACACTGAGGTCGCTGTTCGAGATGTTCTCGTTGATGACCTTCATGATGCGCTCGAGGAGCTTCTCGTCGGGCGATTTCATTTCTACCTTCTGCACCTTGCTCTCCAACTCGTCGTTGCGGCCGTATTTCAGTCGCAGCATGCGACGTGAGCTGATGAGGTTCACGATGGTGCGTCGCAGGATATCCATGTTGAACGGCTTCACGATGTAAGCGTCGACACCCGTGCCGAGACCTTCCAGCTTGTCCTCGTCGCGATTCTTCGCGGTGAGCAGTACGATGGGAATATGATTCGTCTGCGGATTCGTCTTCAGCGTAGCGGCAAGTGTGTTACCGTCCATCTCCGGCATCATCACATCGCTGAGCACCAGGTCGGGCAGGCACTTCAGCGTCTCGGCGAGTGCCTCGCGGCCGTTTGTGCAGGAGCGGATGTCGTAGTCGCCCGAGAGCTCTTGTGTGAGGTAGTCGCGAATCTCGTCGTCGTCTTCGACGATGACGATGATCTGTCGGCGGTTCTTCTCAGCATTCCATTCGGCTGAGTCGTTGTCGAGCAGTTTGTCCATTTCCTCCTCCTCGACTCCGTTGAGCTCGGCCTGGGCGAGACTGTTGTCGGCAGGTGCCTCGACGTCGATCTCGTCTTCTGTGAGGTGTGCCTTTCCTAATGGGATGGTGACCACGAACTCCACCCCTTGCTTGCTATCGCCCGTGAGCAGGGTGCTCGCCTCTTCAGCATTGAGGTTGCGGGCGAGGATGGTGCCGTGATGCAACTCCACGAGCGAGCGTGTGAGGTCGAGGCCGATGCCAGTGCCCGTATTGCGGTCGTTGGCGTGCGTCGTGGTCTGATAGAAGCGCTTGAAGATGTGCTGAATCTTGTCTTCGGGAATGGCCTCACCGTTGTCGCTGACGGCGATGGTGGCATGCTGGTCGTCGTGGGACACACGAATCAGGATGTCGCCGCCCGGCGGTGTGAACTTGAATGCATTCGACAGGATGTTCACAACCACTTTGTCGAACTGCCGGCGGTCGATCCACACGGGCAGCTGGTCGGTGTCGTGCTCATAGCGGAAGGAGACGCGCTTCATCTGTGCCTGGTGCTCGAAGAGGGTGTAGATGTCCTGCACGAACGGCACGAGGTCGGTCTTCGACATGTGCATCTGCATCATTCCCTTGTCGATCTTTCGCAGGTCCATGAGCTGGTTGATGAGGCTGAGGATGCGCTCGGCGTTGCGGCGAATGGTCTCGTAGACGCTGCGGCGATGCGGGTCGTCGTCCTGCTTCATGAGCGAGAGCAGCGGTGTAATGATGAGCGTCATCGGCGTGCGAATCTCATGACTGATGTTCATGAAGAAACGCAGCTTCGCCTCACCCATCTCCTCGGCGTGGATGTGCTCCTGCAGGCGCAGGCGGTCTTGCTCGCTGCGGCTGCGCTGGCGCAGATACTGCCAGATGCCCACTCCGAGCAGGAGGGCGTAGAGGCAGTAGGCCCACCACGTGCGGAACCACGGGCTGTGGACGACAACAGTAAAGACACGCTCCTCGGTCTGCACGCTGTTGCGCTCGGCCTTGATGCGGAACTTATAGGTGCCCGGCGTGAGGTGGGAGAAGGTGATTTCGTTCTTGCCCGGTTGCAGTCGCACGGGTGCCTCGTTGTTGATCTGATAGATATAGGTGATGTGCTCCGGGGTGTCGTAGGTGAGCGTCGACAGCTGAATGGTGAACGAGTTGTCGCGATAGCTCAGGTCGAAGCGGTCGCTGGCAATCACCGAGGTGTCGCACACGTTGTAGTGTCCCGACCGGGTGGTGCTGCCGATGTGCTCACCGTTGATGAGGAAGGCGGTGAGCTTCACACGGGCCTTCCACTCCTTCTGCGATATCTTCAGCGGGTCGAACCACGTGATGCCGCCCACGCCGCCGAATAGCATCAGGCCGTTGGGAGCGGTCCACGACGCTCCGGCCGAGAACTCGTTCGACTGCAGTCCGTCGTCGACGAAGAAGTTCTCAGCGCTGCCCGTCTTCGGGTCGTAGCAGCACAGGCCGCGATAGGACGATATCCAGAGCCGACCGCGCTGGTCCTGCTCCATCGATGTCACGCCGTTGCCAATCTGCACGTTGTCGGTGCCATACTGCTCCATGCGGTGGGCGAGCAGGTCGTAGCAGAGCAGGCTGTCGCTGGTGGCCATGAGGAGGCGTCCGCCGAACTCCTTCACGGTGAATACCGAGGTGCCATACATCAGGCAGTTTTGCCCGAACGTGGTCACCCAGCTCTCGTGCTCGATGTCGAGGCAACAGGTGCCCATCGTGGTGGCGAGGTAGATGCGCTTGCCGTCGGGCGAGAGCGACATGTGGGAGATATAGTCGTTGGTGAGGCTGTTCAGATGACGGTTGTCGATGGCTTCCGACTTCATCGTGTACGACTTCACAGCACCGTCGGCAGCGATGCGGATGAGGCCGTTGCCCATCGTTGCCAGCCAGACGTTGCCGTTCGGGTCGCAGGCAATGCCGAACACGCTCACGCGCCAACCCTGCGGCAGCTGCTGCTGGTGGTAGTTGCCGCTGGCGTCGAGCCATCCGCAGCCTTCCTGATAGCTGCCCAGCCAGATGCGTCCCTGCTTGTCTTCGTTCAGCGAGAGCACCGTTGCCGGCACGTCGCTGGTGTAGTGTCTGACGAGCGAAAGCGAGGGCGAGAGCTGGTAGAGTCCGTCCTTGTCGGTGCCCACCCACACATTGCCTCGCGAGTCGACCATCGTGCTGGTGACGCAGGCCTGTCCGATGATGTTGTTCTTGCCCAGACGGTAGCCCAAATAGGAGAAGCCACCCTGGCTGGCTGGTTGCATGTAGATGCCTTTCTGCAACAATCCCAACCAGAGATTGCCACTATGGTCCTCGGTGATGGAGAGCACCTTGCCCTGCGCGAGGTCCAACATACGGCTGTAGTAGGGATTCTCCACGATGCTGCCCGTTGCGGGGTCGTAGATGGCGAGTCCGGCACCGTCGTAGCCGATGACAACCTGTCCGTTGTTCCTGCAATAGATGACGGGCACGGGCTTGTTGGCTGTGCCGTCGATATGTGTGAAGGTGTTGCCGTTGCGGCGGAACACGCCCTGCCGAAGGGTTCCGATATAAATGTTCCCAGCCTTGTCGAAGCAGATGCTGCGCACGCAGGAGCGGAGCGGCTCCTCCTGGAAATAGCGCTCCACCACCTTTCCCTTGTGCCACACCAGCACACCCTGCTGGTCGGTGACTATCCACACGCGGCCCTTGCTGTCCTCGGCCATGTTGTGTACGGTGGCCACCTGCGACAGGTCGCCGCCCAGCTGGTGGGCTTCCTTCAGCGACGTCATCTGCAGCACACCACATCCCGACGTTCCCACGAGCATCTCACCACTCTTCCGTTCAAGGAAGCAGATGATGTAGCACGACGACTCATGCCCGCTCAGGTCGGTCACCTTCACGGTGCTGAACGTGGAGCCGTCGTAGGTTTGCAGGGCCCCGAACATGCCGAGATACATGAGGTTGTGCCGGTCTTGGGCGATGCAGTTCACGTAGTTGTTGGCCATTCCCGTTCCGCTCTCCTTGTTGAAGATGCGGAACTGATAGCCGTCATAACAGCAGAGGCCGTTGCGGGTGGCTCCCCACAACAGTCCGTCGTTGTCAACAAACACTTGGTTGGTGAAACTGCTCGGCAGTTGGTTGTCGGCATTATATAGATTGCCCATTTGGGCGCGTGTGCTCATCAGTGCCGACATGATGAGTAGTGCTATCAGGATAGTACGTTTCATGCTCGTAGTCGATGGTAAGGTAGAGCTGGGAAGGGGTGCCTCCCAGACTTTTTCGGTGCAAAGATAACATATTTTGTGAAATGCACCAAAATTTTTGTTACATTTCGTAAAACCTCTGTTACAAAAAATCGTATCTGTTTGGGGTTTTCTTCGTAACTTTGCCGAAGTATTATTTTTTACGTTTTATGATGAAAAAGATTGCTACTATCGTCTTGTTGCTCAGCACGTTCTCGCTTGCGGCAACAGCCCAAAATCCGATTATCGGCCACCTGTTCACAGCCGACCCCACGGCGCGTGTGTTCAACGGAAAGGTCTATCTCTATCCTTCGCACGACATCTTCCCACCGGAAGGACAGCGACAGGACTGGTTCTGCATGGAAGACTACCACGTGTTCTCGTCGGAGAACCTCACCGACTGGACCGATCACGGTGTGATTGTCACCCAGAACAAAGTTCCCTGGGTGAGGCCCAACTCTTATTCCATGTGGGCACCCGACTGCGTCGAGCGCAATGGTAAGTATTATTTCTATTTCCCCTCGGCACCCAAAGACGGTCGCGGCTTCGGCATTGGTGTGGCCATCGCCGACAGCCCTGAAGGACCGTTCATCCCTGAGCCGGAGCCCATCAAGGGCATCAGCGGCATTGATCCTTGTGTGCTACAGGCTTCCGACGGCAATGCCTACATCTTCTGGGGTGCAGGCCGTTGTGCCAAGCTGAAGCCCAATATGAAGGAATTGGCTGACGACACGCCGAAGGAGAAGGTGAAATGGGGCGAGCGCGAGTTTGAAATGTATGGTGTGAACTGCCTGAAAGACCTGCCCAATCGCCAGGCTGAAGGCCCGTTTGCCTTCGAGTATAACGGCAACTATTACCTGACCTATCCTTACGTGAGGGAGAATACCGAAGTGCTCGGATATGCTATGAGCAAGAATCCGATGGGACCCTACGAATACAAAGGCCTGATCATGGCTGAGCACGAAAATGGCTGCTGGACCAATCATCACAGCATCGTCAACTACAAGGGACAGTGGTATCTATTCTATCACCAGAACGCCTTCTCGCCCCGCGACGACAAGCGCCGCTCGGTACAGATAGAGAAACTGTTTTTCAATCCTGACGGTACCATTCAGGAGGTGAAGAAGACGATGCGTGGCGTGGGTGTCAACAAGGCCACCGAGAAGATTCAGATTGACCGCTATAGCACCGCCTCGGCGGATGTTACTACAGCGCTGATAGACACGGTGAACACCTTCCGCAGCTTCCAAGCTACGCTGCCCGCGAAAGGCAGTTGGCTGAAATACACCGACGTTGACTTCAGCTGCATCAAGGACGGCTATATCGTCCTGAATGCCAAGGCTGCCGACGACACCGAGTTCTGCATTCGCGAGAAAGACGCGAAGGGAAAGGTCATCGCTCGCTTCAAGATGACGGTGCGCCCGCCAGAACCACCCGCTGGGGCAGCCGCTAATCCGATGATGGCTCGCTTCCGCCGCGACCTGCGCAACCAGTGGCTCACACAGACGGCTACGCTGGAATATACGCCGAAGAGCATTACCGACCTCGTCATCACCAATGAGGGTAGTGGTGCGCTGTCGGTCGACTGGGTGCAGTTCAAGAATCGCCCCGACTACTTCTCGCCTGTGGCTGCCAAGGCTCCCGCCGCCAAGCCCGACGAAGAGGGCTTCATCCGTCGCTGGATGTTGCTCGAGCCTATCGACAAGCCGAATAGCGGAAACACCGTGTTCACCGACAGCTATCTGCGCGAACATTTCAACCGCGAGTATTTCAAGGGCCAGCAGACCATTCTGCCGAAGGACGGCCAGAAGGTGACTGCCGTGTTCAAGCAGGAGCAGGCTCCCGCCGGCTTCGGTCGTGGTGCTCAGCAGATGCCTGAAGGCCCGCAGGTGAAGACGGTGAAGCAGACGCTCACCTGGCACGCCCTGGATAGCAATATGTTCAACGTGAAGCTCTTCCGTTTTGCTGAAAAATGGGGCGAGAAGGTCTATGGTGTGCTGTTCTGGGCAGTGACCGTCATTGACTGCACGGAGGATATTGAGGACGTCCGTTTGGCCGTTGGCAGCAACTCCGCTTCGATGTGGTGGCTCAACGGCGAGGAAGCCCTGCTGCTCAGCGGTGACCGTCGTATGGTGAAAGACGATGCGATGTCGCCGCGCCTCACGCTGAAGAAGGGCCGCAACGTCTTGCGCGGTGCCATCATCAACGGCCCAGGCATGAGCGACTTCTGCGTGCGCTTCATCGACGAGAAGGGACAGCCGGTAACGAACTATCAGGTGTCGGTGCCCTCGAAGTAAAATACGATATAACGGAACAACAAAAATAACGACAAAACGAATTCTGAAGATTATGAAGACAAAATATTTGTTCGGACTGTCAGTAGCCATTTATCTGTTGTCAAGTAGCCCCGTGAAGGCACAAGTGGGCGAGCCTTATATTCACGACCCGTCGACCATCGCCGAGTGCGAGGGCAAGTACTACACCTTCGGAACCGGTGGCGGAGGTCTTATCAGCGAGAACGGCTGGAGCTGGCACGGTGGTGCCGATCGCCCGGGAGGCGGTGCAGCACCCGACGTGCTGAAGATCGGTGACCGCTATCTCTGCATCTATGGTGCCACGGGTGGTGGTTTGGGTGGCGGCCACAACGGTCGTATCCTCACCATGTGGAACAAGACGCTCGACCCGAAGAGCCCCGATTTCAAGTGGACGACGGCTGTGGAGGTGTGCAGCAGCGACGGAATGGAAGATCAGGATGCTATTGACCCGGGTCTGCTCCTCGACCCGACCACAGGCCGCCTCTGGGCCAGCTATGGCACTTACTTCGGTACGATCCGCCTCATTGAGCTTGACCCGACGACCGGCTTCCGTGTGGCAGGCAACAAGGAGAAAGACATTGCTATAGACTGTGAGGCCACCGACCTCATCTATCGTAACGGTTGGTACTATCTGCTCGGCACACACGGCACTTGCTGCGATGGTGTGAACTCGACGTACAACATCGTGGTGGGCCGCTCGCGTAGCGTTGAGGGTCCATATATAGATAATGTGGGCCGCGATATGTATCACGGTGGTGGCCGTATGGTCATCGCTGCTGGCGACCGTAAGACTGGTCCTGGACACTTCGGACGCACCATCATCGATGAGGGCGTAGAGATTATGTCGTGTCACTTCGAGGCCGACTTCGACCTGAGCGGCCGTTCTACGCTGGGCATTCGTCCGCTGCTCTGGAAGAACGACTGGCCGTATGCCGGCAGTC
>JAEEGF012230438.1_pt1 | contig 21605 bp, 23 predicted proteins | sample 9134171 | NCBI WGS metagenome assembly JAEEGF01 (sample SAMN16246542, study PRJNA631951) | gut metagenome | biome: gut microbiome; feature: rumen; material: AP-attached | host: Bos | place: Iran: Karaj | collected 2018-10 | reverse complement strand
ATAAAGCAGAGGAAAATCCATCATATGAGGCAGCGAAGCTGCTTCCGAAGAGGATAGGCGAAGCTGATATAGAACTTATCAGATTGCCGGTTGTGTTTGGAGAGGCTGCATCGATACTTGAAAAAAGAATAGATGAGATCAGACCTGACGCCATAATAATGCTTGGAGTTGCAGGTACAAGGACAAAGATAACACCTGAAGTTATAGCAGTTAACATCGACGATGCAAGGATACCGGATAACCAGGGAAACAGTCCTAAGTTCGAGAAGATAGATTCTGTAGGTGCAGATGGCATTTTTTCAACGCTTCCTGTAGCAAAGATGGTAGAGAACATGACAAAAGAAGGAATACCTTCTGAGCTTTCATACTCAGCCGGTGCTTATGTATGTAATGATCTCTTTTATAGGATAATGAATCACTTAAAAGCAAAGACTCTTGATATCTCTGCAGGATTTATCCATGTACCTAATCCAGCTGAATCTGATGCGGAAACAAAATCTGAGCTTGGCATAGGTGAAATCGCCAAGGGGATTCAGATATGCGTAGAGACTGTTTTGAAAGAGGTTTGACTAATATGTGGCGGACTTTTACTCTGTTTAAAGGACCCCAACAGTACTTTGATATCTACTGGAGATGAAAACGATGTCGTCTATTGATTACGATTGCTTATTAACAAGTGAATACTATAACGAAGATACGTTGGATAAAGCTGTAGAAAACTATTTTTCATGCAAGTTGAGAGTTTCAGAACGATTTGGCAGTACTGTATATATGGAAGCACAGGCAGGAGAGAATCTTTTATTTGGTATATACTTGATAAATTACGAAAACGAAGCGGTATGGGATTCAGATATTATAGGCAGGGATTATCATTACCGTCAGTGCGTAAGCATAGCACTTGACAAAGAACATGCAGACATGGGCATAGTTGCAAGTGTGATTGATTTCTTTCTTAAGCTTCAAGATAAAAATAAGCAGGAAATGCTGGTTAAATCCCATGTCCATGATGATATCTGTCATGTAATGGAAGGAAAGATTACCTGGAAAGAATCATTCTACAGACAATACAAAGAGCTGTTTACAGGGATTCAGATGTGGTAAAAACCTGATTTTGATGGGGGTCAGTATGAATGACAAAATTTCTTTATCAGTATCTCAGAGTGAGTTTCTTTCGAAAATCATTGCTATTCCTTCAGTTGGAGGACTTCCAGAAGAAGGAGCTCCTTATGGAGTAGAACCCAGAAGAGTGTTGCAGACCTTTCTGGATGAGGCAGAAGAAAAAGGTTTTCGAACAGGAATTGAAGGTGAAAGAGTCGGATGGGCAGAGTTTGGCGAAGGAGAAGATCTCATTGGGATCATATGTCATCTTGATGTTGTGCCTGTAGGAGACGGCTGGGACTCAGATCCATTTACTCTTACTATAAGGACCGATGAAACTGGTCAGGAGGCTCTGTATGCAAGAGGCATTGTCGACGATAAAGGGCCTGCCTGTGCTGCTTTTTTTGCCATGGTGGAACTGGCAGAAGAAAACAGGATTCCCCAAAATTACAGAGTTAGACTTATTTTGGGGACGGATGAAGAGCGTGGCTGCTCATGTATACAGTACTATGCAAAGCATGCTGAGATACCGGCCTTTTCTATCACTCCGGATTCGATATTCCCCGTAATATACTGCGAAAAGGGTATTATACAGCTAAAAGTATTTGGAAAGAATACACATAATCTGAAAGCTTGTGGAGGAAGTGCTGTCAACATAGTTCCTGCATCAGCTTCATGTGATATTAATGGCAAAACAATAACTGCGAAAGGAAAAGCAGCACATGCTTCCAAACCGTATCTTGGAGAGAATGCCATAGAGCTGCTGGTCAAAAAAATGGAAGAGCAGGGAGTAGATATTAGCGATTATCCTGTCATTAATTTTGTGAGAGATTTCGATGTTGCAAACTATACTGGCTGTACAATATCGGGGGATTATGGTGATCTGACTTATAATATAGGTATGCTTAAAGCAGGAGAAAAAGGCTGTGAACTGTGGATGGATTTCAGAATTCCCTATGACGCCAATCAGGAGTCTTTTATAGATAAGCTTACAAAAAAGGCTTCAGAGTACGGTCTTGAAACTGATGTGACGATAAATATGCCACCGCTTCTTAAGGATAAAGAATCTCCGGAAGTCAGAATGCTTTCTGAAATATGGAAAAGACACATTGATAAATTCACAGAATTCAAGAATGACTACCTAAATATGCACACTGAGCCAAGGACGGTAGGTGTAGGTACATATGCAAGGCATATCCCAAACACGATAGCTTTTGGAATACAGGCCCCATGGAAGACTGATCAATGTCACCAGGCTAATGAGCATGTAGCGACTGCCGACTATTTGCAGTGGATACAGATTATCAGAGAATATATCTTGGAAGTCGGGAGGTACATTGTTAGATGAAAGTATTTGTTAATGTAATAACTTTAGATGATCTGTTTGCATGATAAGTTCTACAGACATGTAAAACCCCTATTTACTTCAAATGAGTAAATAGGGGCATTTTTTGTAATGATGTGGCAATCTTGCACATTCTACTATATACGTGTAGTTTGTCTCCTCAAATCATAATTATTTGTTGATAGCTTTTATAAGCTTTTTCTTGGCATTACCTTTTACACCTTTGATCTTAATGGTGGCGCCTTTGTTAATCTTTTTAAAAGCGCTCTTGCCTATCTTAAGGTTCTTATTTGCCTTTATGGTAACCTTTTTCAGCTTTTTACATTTGAAAAATGCCTTTTTACCGATAGAAGAAACGTTTGAGCCGATTGTTACGGTCTTTATCTTCTTGTTGTTCTTGCATGCGCTTTCAGCAATGGCTACAACAGGATAGTTTTTTCCGTCGACTGTAACGGTATCAAGGGAAGCCTTCTTTTTGGAATCTATTTTTGTTGCTGTGGCCTGTCCGTTAACATCAATATAATAGGTGATGTCATCGACAGTTACTGTTGTTGGAAGGGCCGGAATGGCTGGCTTACTTTCCGCTTTTGGAGCAGCCTCATCGGGATCACTGTTTTTAGAAGGAGCTGTAAAATCAACTATGGCAGGATCTGAAGTCTTATATACATTAAAATCACCGGAACAAGTTCTTACCCTAAAGATAGGTGTTTTTGTTATGACGTTTACAGAATTAAATCTGGGGTCAACACTGCATCTGTTGTATGGTGTCTCTACAATATGATAACATCCGTCATTTTTCCAACTTACTTTATATCTGAAATAGTCGGTATGTTGCACCGGGTCTAAATATTTCACCTCAACATTTTGTGGCTTTGCCATTCTTTTTGAGATAATTGGAGTAGTATAAGTGGAAATAACATAATTTGGATTATTTTTGTATTTATTGATATATTCATAACCTACTTTTTTTTCTTTGCTGGAAACTACATGGAGGTTGATTTGATAAACGTTGTAATTACGCTCATTAAACAAAAGTGTAGAGTAATCCACAATTTCGTTTGCTTTGTAAAATTGGTTCACTTTTCTTGCTTCACATGTAACACCTTTAAAATATCCGGCTTTTCCGTACTCACCCTTTTCATGAAAGCACTCAAGGATTACAGTGTAGTAGCCATCTTCAGCTGCTTTGAAATGAACATGATCCTTAACAAACTTTACATCTTCTGCAGGTTTCATTGTGGTTGCTGCTTTTGAAGTCATGGATGTACATCCAAAAAGAATCATCACAAAAGCTGTGATGAAGAATAAAAGATTTCCCAAATATTTCTTCATTTTTGATATTCCCCTTTAACTTTTCTTCAATCTGCAATATTGCAGTGTCCCCTCAAGGAGCCATTATATCAAACATTATGGCTTAATCACAATATTTTTGGGTTTGAAGAAAAAGGTATGTAACTAAAAAGTATGAAAAATTTTGCCTACTGGAAGATACTTGTAGATTTTTCTGTTGAATGGATTAATTGCAATAGAAAATCATGACGCATTTATTCAGTTGTAAAATACGAAGCAAGCTGACTATATAAAAGCTCAATGGCCTGTGATGTTGTACTTCTATGCCAAGCCATTGATATAGGCAGATTCTCGCATAAATTCAAGGTATGTATGCCTGGATGGTGGATGCCCTGATACCAGCCATCCAGTACAGCAACTCCAAGTCCATTTTCTACATTGGCAAACACAGTAGAAAGATTTGGTACTGCTGTGAATTTGGGAATAAATCCATAGGGGCGGAAGAGGATTTCTATATCCTGACATAATTCGCCTATTCTGGGATCATCCACCATATAAAATGTATAATTGCAAAGATCCTTTGGACTATTTATCGTTTCACAATTCGGGATAAGCTCTGAATATACAATGATTCTATCGATAGAAGTGAATTTTCTTCTTACAAATTCAGTTCTGTTCTCAAGATAATCATCGGTTGTAATTATCGCATCGAGACGCTTATCCTCAAGAGAATGAGTTAATTCTTTAAAGCCCAGACACTCAAATGTAATCTGAAAATCTGGATCAATGCTTTTGCATCTTTTGACCACTTCCGGAAGGAAATAGGATACATTCCAGCCTACGTTATATCCAAGGCGAAGGATGGTTGTAGATGTTGAAAGCATACGTCTTATATTGGTAAGCTCCGCATTGAATCTCTGAAAAAGATTAAAATAGATTTTCCCAGATTCTGATAAAGCTATATTACGGCTGTTTTCGCGGACAAACAAAGTAGTCCCCAGCTCCTGTTCAAGAGCGGAGATATAGCGGCTCACTGCTGGCTGCGGCAGATATAGATTCTGTGCGGCCTTTGTAAAGCTTAAATGTTTACCTGTTTCTAAAAAGCATTCAATCTGTTTATCATTCATATCAGTATAATACCAAAGAAAAAAGCGGCTTAAAAGCCGCTTTTTCTGTAAAGGTAGGTTGTTATGTGGTTTATTACTACAGAGATAGTAAATGGCGACCTCAAACAAGACTCTTAAGGATATATACACCATCATGCATTGCATTTAAGTAGATATAACCTCTATCATCAACTACAACATCCTCAGCTGTACCAAGGGGTTTATTAGGCATCTTCACATCGAAGCAAAGCTTCTCTGGATTCGGAGGAATGAAGTATGCGATTTCCTTGGGTACGTAAGGATCAGAGATATCATAAACTCTGAGCCCTGCATGGAAGTAGCAGTCGTATGCGCGGTCTTTATTATTCTCAATCCATGGTTTACCAGTCATTGGCTCATGCAGATTGTGAGGTCCAAATGAAGTAGGGAAATCATCCCCAAGCTGATTGAAGTTCTTGTAAGGGAAATTCTCAGGAACTTCAGGATAAGGAAGAATGGAGATAAGTACCGGATCTTCCTTGTTGCTTATATCAAACATCTCGATTCCGCAGAAGGAATGAACACCAAAATGCTCATACTGCTCGCGCCCGTAGGTCCACTGACGCTCACCTTCCTGCATACCGATAGCATAGTTTGTGCCTAAAACGGGCATGAATGTATGACAAAGAGCCCCACCAAATTTTGTTGCAAAAGGAGGTGTCATCTTGCATTCACCGATGACCTGAGGCCATGCGGGATTTGAGATATCAAGAATCTTAAATCCACCACCGGCACAGCTAAGATAAGCGGTTTTCTCATCATCACCAACATAAGGGAAGTGAACAAAACCAGGGTAGGTATTGTAGCCCTGCCAGCCGTTCCATTCCTTATTTCTTGTCTTTTCAGTCTGATTTCCAAAGAACTGTCCGGGATTCCACCAGCGTCCAACTTCAGTGGGATTTGTCGGATCTGAAATATCTACAATTCTATAGATAAAATCCTTGAAACCTACTGCTGTAGCAGACAAATGCATATATTTTCCACCATTATAGGTGAAGCGGTGTACGCCTGACCCCGGTGTTCCCTCAGGTTCTCCTGTTGACCAGAATGAAAGCTTCTTAGGGTGCTCAGGATCTTCCTTTAAAGAGAAGATATGAACTCCGCCAGGAGCAGGTGTGAAATTCTCAGGTGCAGGACCATGAAGGAATTCAAGACAATTTCCATTGGAAACTATCATAAGATCATCTGCAATCTGAATCTTGGGAGTGGACATATATGTGTACTTCTCCGGATCCATAACAGGCATATACTGTACATGTCTGGGATTTGCAGGATCAGTTACGTCAAGAATCTCAACACCATTTCCGTAAAAACATCCACCATATAAATAGTATTTTCCGTCAGCAGTTTTGTAGAGCTGTGACTGGAATAAGTAGTGATTGCCGCAGTCGTGATGTGACAGGACTTCCATATTCTTTATATAACCCTCATTACCGGGACTTTTCGCATAGAATTTATCACTCATTTGCTAACCTCCTTCAAAAGAACGATATGTTTCCACAATAGTAATTCCTAAAAAGCAAAACAGTCCAATGCCAAATTTGATATCAAAATCATTCATTTTTGGCATTTTTTATTGATCGAATCCTGTGCCTATAATTTTTTTGGCAAGAAACAAACAATTTAGGAGGTTTTGTATGGCATACGATTTTAGCTTGATGAGAAGTCTTATCTATGTAGGACTTGCAAAAGAAGAATACAGATCTAAGCTCGAGAACTGGCTCTATAAATACCATGTTCCGGAGAGCATCAGTAAGTTTTCCCCTTATGTAACAAAATACGCATTTTACCAGGCCTATCCCACTCCGCCTGAAGGAGACAGATTTGGTGCCAGAAAGATGCAGCTCACAGAGCATTACTGGCTTGTAAATGAGCATCTTCCTGAAATGGCTAATAACATTTTCCAGGAATATATGCCTATGGATGTTCTCAGATGGCAGGGATGCATTCCTGATGTAGATTCTGCGACTGTACATAATAATGCAGAGTCAGGTGATGCAGGAAGAGCTGTTGGCGGTGGTGATTTCCCGCCTTTCATATTTGCATTTATCCCGATCAACTGGGAAGAGGATTTCAAAGGAAAAGACAGAACACCTGAAGATGGTGCTAACTATCGCTGGCAGTTCCTTATTCAGTATCCCGAAGGATGCTCAAAGGAAGAGGGTGAGAGATGGTTCCATGAGGAAATAGTTCCTTTCTTTACAGGAAGTGTACGAGTAAACCGCCTTGTAAGTAGTAAGGTTGCAGTTAATTATGGTGCTCCTACAGCACAGTTCGACAGAGTTGTGGAGGTTTGGTTTGATGGTCCTGAAGAATGGCATGAGCTTTGTGTAAACCTTGCAAAGGAAAAACTGAAGAAGCCTGAGTGGGCCCAGCAGGATGAATTTCCATTCTTAAAGCCTCAGCACAATATCGCTTCAGTATTCCTTGGTGACAGATGCACATCTGACAATCTTTCACAGTACAGAGGATATCTGACTCTCAGATAAGAGGCTTTTATGAAATTTATAGAAGAAGCAATTAAAAGTGGAAAAACCAATTTCATATTGATAGGAGAAGCTGGTTGCGGAAAAAGTGAGATTGCTCTGAATCTTGCGAAATACTTCGCAGAAACTCAGCAAAAAGAAGTTCATCTATTTGATATGGATATGACAAAGCCACTTTTCAGATCAAGAGATTTACTACGATCAGAAGAATTTGCAGGAATTCACTTTCATTTTGAAGAGCAGTTTTATGACGCACCGACTGTGACAGGCGGTGTCAGAAGGCTAATGAATGATCCTGACAGCATCGTGGTGATGGATGTAGGTGGTGATGATATCGGAGCAAGATCAATTGGCGGATTCATGATGGGAGCAGACAAAGATGCGCTCTGCGTAATGTATGTTCTCAATTATTTCCGCCCATTCTGCCAGGATATAGATCATATCAATCAATTCCTGTCAGAAATATTGACGGTTTCAAGGCTTACCTTGGATGATGTCCATTTCATAGACAACCCCAACGCCGGAATCACAACAACCTTGGAAGAAGTCATATCCGGCGCTGAGGAAATGAATGGTCTTATTTCTACCTACCGGCCCATAGAAATGCTTTGTATAAGGGAAGATATGGTGGATGAATTCACTCATTCAGGCGCGGATGATCCAATGCCGCTTCATCTTTATTTGACATATGAATGGTTAAAAAACTAGGAGGTTTCAAATGGCAAAATTTAAGATTAACGTTGTTGCCGAGCGTTGCAAGAGCTGTGGCTATTGTATAAAGTACTGCCCCAAAAACGTATTGGAAATTGGCAGCGAAGTAAACGCTAAAGGCTACGAATACGTAGTGGCAGCAAGAACAGATGACTGCGTGGGTTGTCTTACCTGCGGCAGAATTTGCCCTGACGGAGCAATTGAGATTTATAAGGAGGGTGAATAATATGGCAAGAACATTTATGAAGGGTTCAGAAGCAGTAGCAGAAGCAGCTGTTAGAGCCGGATGCAGATTTTTTGCAGGATATCCCATCACACCTCAGAATGAGGTTCCTGAGTATTTCTCAAGACGTCTCCCTGAGGTTGGTGGCAATTTCGTACAGGGTGAGTCTGAAGTAGCATCCATCAACATGGTTTATGGTGCTGCATCAGCAGGTGTCAGAGCTATGACATCTTCAAGTAGCCCTGGAATAGCACTTAAGAGCGAAGGTATTTCATATTGTGCATCAGCACGTATTCCTATGGTGTATGCAAACTTCGCAAGAGGAGGCCCGGGCGTTGGTTCAATCCAGCCTGCTCAGATGGATTACTTTGAGGCAACAAAAGCCGCAGGAAATGGTGGTTTTCAGATGATCGTACTTGCTCCTTCAACAGTTCAGGAAGCAGTAGATCTCACAGTTAAGGCCTTTGAGCTTGCAGACAGAGACAGAAATCCCGTACATCTCCTTGCTGATGGTGTTATCGCAACAATGATGGAGCCTGTGGAGCTTCCTGAGATGATGCCTGAGGAAAAGGTGAATGAGATCAGAGAAAACAAGAAAAAATGGGCACTTGTAGGTCATCCTCTTGATTATAAGAACCGCTCATGGATCCAGCCTGGTCAGTGGCAGACAACAAAGATGCAGGAATGCAATGAAGAAGCTGCAGCTATGTATGAATCCTGGAAAACAAAGGATGTAATGGTTGAAGAATACAAGGTAGATGACGCTGAGATTGTTATGACAGCATACGGTATCTCCGGAAGAATTGCAAAATCCGCTGTAGATATTCTCAGAAACAAGGGAATCAAGGTTGGCCTTATCAGACCTATAACACTTAATCCTTTTCCTACAGAAAGCTTCGAGAAGCTTGATTATTCAAAGGTAAAGGCAATCCTCGACATCGAGATGTCAATACCTGCTCAGTACGCTGAAGATGTTGAGGCAGTTGTAAGAAAGCGCTGCCCTGTTGAAAAGTGTCTGTGCTCAGGCGGAAATGTGATGTCAAGAGAGGCTGTGCTTGAGGCTGTAATGAAGATAGCGGGACAGGAGGCTTAACATGGCGGAATTATTATATAGCAGAACAAAAACTATTCAGGAAGACAAGGTATCCGGCTTTTGCCCTGGATGTATGCATTCCACAGTAATGAAGCTCATCGGTGAAGTAATCGATGAGATGGGAATTATTGATAAAACAGCTGCGGTTCTTGGTATCGGATGCTGCGGACTTCAGATGGATTACATGGCTTATGACAATACAACAGCTCCTCATGGAAGAGCCTGCGCTGTAGCGACAGGCCTCAAGAGAGCAAATCCTGACACTATCTACTATACATATCAGGGTGATGGCGATCTTGCTTCCATCGGTCTTGCAGAAACAGTATCTGCAGCTAACAGAGGAGAGAATTTCACAGTTATTTTCGTTAATAACGGAATTTATGGTATGACAGGCGGACAGCTTGCACCTACAACACTTTTTGGAATGAAGGCTTCTACAGCTCCTAATGGAAGAATTGCAGAAGAACATGGCTATCCTATGCATGTATGCGAGCTTCTTGATAAGCTCACAGCTCCTCAGTACCTCGTAAGAACAAGCTGTAACAACCCTGGCAATGTTTTAAAGACAAAGCAGGCTATTAAAAAGGCTTTTGAATATCAGATTGCCGGAAAAGGATTTTCACTTGTAGAAATCGTTACAAGCTGTCCTACAAACTGGGGAATGGATTCACTTAAAGCATTGGATTTCCTTGAGGAAAACATGCTTAAAGAATACCCTCTCGGTGTTATCAGAGACAGAGGCATGGAGGTGACAGATGGAAACTAATTTATGTGTAGCCGGATTCGGCGGACAGGGTGTTATGACCCTTGGAAAATTTCTTGCTTCTGCAACATGTGATTCTACAGATAAGAATGTAACGTTCTTTCCTTCCTATGGTGCGGAGCAGCGCGGTGGTACAGCTAACTGCTACGTGGTTATTTCAGATGATATGATTGGTGCTCCTTTGGGAGATGTGATGGATGACCTGATCGTTATGAATGGCCCTTCACTCAACAAATTCATCGGAACACTTAAAAGTGGTGGAAGACTTTTCATTAACAGCTCAATCGTAAAGGACAATATTGAGAGAACAGATATTGAGATCATCGAAGCTCCTGTAACAGAGCTGGCTCTTGAGATGGGCAATTCCAAGGTACTGAACGTTATCATGCTTGGTGTTTATGTTGGATATACAGAGGTTGTTGCTCCGGAGATAGTATGGGGAACAGTAGAGCACAAACTTGGCGGAAAGCCCAAGCTTCTTCCCCTTAACAAGGCAGCTTTTGATAAGGGACTTGAAATTGGTCGTGCTGCAAGAAAGGAATAAACAATGGTTTTTCATAATTTTGACGAACTGATAGCAAAAGTTAAAGGCGCACCGGATAAGAAAATCATGGCTGTAGCCTGCGCAAATGATGATCATACTCTTGAGGCAGTTGTTAATGCCAGAAGAGAAGGCATCATTGAGCCTTTGCTTGTTGGTGATAAAAAGATAATCCACGAGATTCTGGAGAAGCTTGGTGAGAGCATCCCTGAGGAAAACATCTTTGATGTACCTGAAGATGATCTCCAGAAGGCTTGTGAGACAGCAGTTAAGCTCGTTCGCGAGGGTAGAGCAAACTTCCTTATGAAGGGCAAGGTTGATACAAAGATAATCCTTAAGGAAGTAGTAAATAAGGAGTATGGACTTGGTACTGGCAAGCTTATGAGCCACTTCACCATGTTCCAGATTCCCACTTATCACAAGCTGATTCTCCCTGTGGATGGCGGAATGGTTACATATCCTGATCTTGAACAGAAAAAGCAGATCATCGAGAACACTGTAGAAACACTTCGTTCCATGGGATATGACTGCCCTAAAGTCGGTGTTCTTGCATGTGTAGAAAAGGTAAATCCTAAGATGCCCGAATCTGTAGAAGCTGCTCAACTCCAGGAGATGAATGAAAAGGGTGAGATCAGAAACTGTATCGTAGAAGGTCCTATTCAGTATGACTGTGTTATGAGAAAAGACCTTGCAGATTTCAAGGGACTTAAGTCACAGATAGCCGGAGATCCTGACATTCTCATTGCTCCAAACATTCACGCAGGAAACATCATGGGAAAAATGTACTCAATCAGCTGTGGCGGAAAGATGGCAGGCTTCATCGTAGGTGCAAAGTGCCCTATCGTAATGGTTTCAAGAGGCTCTACTGCTGAAGAAAAGTATCTTTCAATCGTTGTTTCAGCAGCTGCAGCTCAGTAAGGAGAAGGATATGGCAAACGAAAAAATTCTGGTCATAAACCCAGGATCCACTTCAACAAAAATCGCTGTTTACATCGCAGATGAGCAACAGTGGATTGAGAGCATAAGTCATAGTCTTGATGAGCTTAAGGCTTATGCAACAATTTATGATCAGCTTGATATGAGAAAAAATCTGATTGAAGCTTCCCTTGCTGCCCATGGAGATGAGCTTTCATCCTTTGCAGCGATTGTTGGAAGAGGTGGAGCACTTCCTCCGGTAAAGACCGGTGCTTATGAAGTAAATGACAGAATGGTCAATACTTTAAGATTCCATCCCGTTGATCAGCATGCAAGCAATCTTGGAGCAGGTATTGCTTATGAGCTTGCTAAGCAGATAGGCGTAAAGGCTTATATCTATGATGCGATTACTGTTGATGAAATGACAGAGGTTAACAAGATCACAGGTCTTAAGGGTGTTCGTGTTCCTGCAAAGGGCCACAACCTTAACACCAGAGCCGCAGCACTTAAGCTTTGTGCTGATAAAGGAATTGACTACAACAAAGTAAATATCATAGTTGCTCACCTTGGTGGTGGAATTACAGTTAACCTTCATTCCAATGGTCAGATCATCGACTTTTTCAATGATGAAATCGGAACCTTTGCTCCTGAGAGAGCAGGCGGTCTTCCCACTTATGCACTTGTAGATATGTGCTACAGCGGAAAGTACACCAAAGAGGAAATGATGAAGCAGCTTCAGCGTAAAGGCGGAGTGATTTCGTATTTCGGAACTGCTGATATGCGTGAAGTTGAAAAGATGGTTAACGAAGGAAACAAGGAAGCTGAGCTGGTATTTGAGGCAATGGCACTTAATACTGCAAAAACTATCGCAAGAATTGCCCCTTCAGTAGATGGAAAAGTTGATTACATCGTACTTACAGGCGGACTTGCATATTCAGATATCTTTGTTGATTCAATTAAAAAACACGCTGGATTCATCGGCCCTATCGAGATTATTCCCGGGGAAAACGAGATGAAGGCTCTGGCTGAGGGAACTCTCAGAGTTCTTAGAGGCGAAGAAAAAGCAAGAATTTATGAGTAAGGATGACACAAATGAAACAGACTAACAGATGGATATATGTAATAGCAGGAGTTTTGATACTTCTTTTTGCCGGACTTATCTATGCCTGGAGCGTATTATCAAGCCCAATTGCAGCAGAGTTTTCAGAATGGAGTAAAGGATCACTTTCTCTTACCTTTACCATGGCTATGAGCTTTTTCTGCCTTGGTGGACTGATTGCGGGACTGCTTGCAGGAAAAGTGAAGGAAAAAGTCCTGTTTATCGTATCTGCAGCATTTATGCTTATCGGTTTTCTGCTTGTAAGCAGGATTCAGAATGTTGGTCTTTTATACCTTGGATTTGGAGTTTTAGCAGGTCTTGGTTCCGGCTTTTCCTACAACACAGTTATGGGAAGCGTAACAAAATGGTTTCCTGATAAGAAGGGCCTAATTTCCGGAATTCTTTTGATGGGATTTGGAATTGGCGCATTCATAGTAGGCAAGATCTACGCTGGGCTTTTGTCTTCCTATAACTGGAGAACTCTTTTTGTGGCGCTGGGAATTGTAGTATTTATCGTGATTTTCATCGGTGGCTTCATAGTAAGAAAGCCGGCTGCAGAAGAAATCAAAGATTTTATTCCTGCTAAAGAAGAAGCATCCAATAAGAATGGAATGGATTTTTCAACAAAGGAGATGGTTTCCAAGGTATCATTCTGGCTTTATTTTATCTGGGCAATTCTTATGAGTGCAGCTGCACTTGCACTGATCGCACAGGCGAGCGGAATTGTTACTGAAAGCGCTGACGGACTTGGTGCAGGAACCATAGCAACAATAGTTGGACTGATATCTGTATTTAACGGAATCGGAAGAGTAATTTTCGGAGGCCTGTATGACAGACTCGGCCAGAAAAATACTATGCTTCTAAACAATGGTTTGTACCTTATTTCAGTGCTTATAACAATGGCTGGACTTAATGCAAAGAGTCTTCCCCTTGTAGTTACAGGCTTCATATTCTTTGGCCTTTCATATGGTGGTGTAACACCTACAAATTCAGCATTTATCATGGATTTCTTTGGAGTAAAGAACTATCCTGTGAACTTCTCAATAATAAATCTGAATTTGCTCATTGCTTCATTTGGAGGAACTCTGGCAGGTGCCATCTATGATAAACAGGGCTCTTATATGAGTATTTTCGGAATCATGCTTGTAGCCATTGCGATATCTACGGTATGTACGCTTCTTATCAAGAGACCCCAAAGCAGTAACTAAACAAACATAACAAAATAACACCTTTCGAAAAAATATATGAATAAAGACAAGTTTTTTAGATGGAACATCATAACAAATGTGTGTATGGCGTTGTCCATCAATACCGCCGCAACAATTCTTGCAGGTGGTGATACGCTTCAAGGCTGGGTAAGAGGCTGCTGCTGTGCTTTCACCATAAACACAGTGGCTGCAATCGTCATCCCGGTGGGGCTAATCGGAAAATGGTTTGCAGAAGATAAATGTAAACAAAAATCTGGCAGCTTTGGAGAGATGTTTTGCAGAAATCTGATCATTAACGCTATTTACGTAACGATTGTCAGCTTCTGCATGGCACTTATAGGTGTGGGAATCGGGGAAAATCTGATCCCTGCCTGGTGGTCAACATATCCAATACTGCATGTAGTAGGGCTCATCACGAGTCTGATAATTGAAAAACCAATAAACTATCTAGTTTATGGAAATAAATAACAAAAAGCTTTTAATGCAAAAGTAGGAGGTTTTCATGAAAATTTTAGGACTGTCCTGTGGGACAAAAAACGGTAACAACGATACAATGTGCCGCGTTGCCCTTGAGGCTGCCAAAGAGATGGGGGCGGAGATCGAGTTCATCCACGTATTTGACTGGGATATTAAGTATTGCTCAGGATGTGTAGCTTGCTCAAGAGGTCTTGTAATGGGCAAAGGTATGATCTGTTCTCAGAAGGACGATTATGCAGCACTTTTCGATAAGATGGCTGAGGCTGACGGTGTTCTCATCGTTGATCCTATTTATGAGTCAGGCGGATCAGGACTCTTCCACGTACTTTGTGACAGAATGGGTCCCGGACATGACATCGGAATGCTCTATATGGCTGATGGAAAGCTCAAGGAGCAGGGTCTTCCCGGACTTGATCCCAAGTATCTTAAGAAGAAGGCAATCTCATTCGTTGGAATCGGTGGTTCTGACTGGGCATGCCGCGTAGAGACAGATCATGCAATGCTTGCAATGAGCCCTGCATGGACTGTAATTGATAATGATTACTTCTCATGGTCAAAGGACGTTATCATGCAGGATGACAAGATTGAGCGCATGAAACAGATTGGCCGTAACCTTGTAGAAGCAGCTGGTGATATCGAGCACGCTAAGTGGATGGGTAAGCCTGGTGCATGCCCTCACTGCAACGGTAACAACTTCTACATTCATCCCGGTACAACAGATTGCGAATGTGAGCTTTGCGGTCTTCATGGAACTCTTGAAGTCGTTGATGGCGCATTCAAATTCAAGTTTGATCCTGCAGACGAGCCTAAGGCACACGATACAATTTCTGGTAAAAAGATGCATGGGGATGACATCTTCCAGAATGAAGGAAGACTTATGAACCTGTTCAAGGATCCTGAGTTCAAGGCTCGTAAGGAGCACTACACAGCTGTTTGTGCACCTACACCTTCACCGTCAAAGGCTTGAATTATTAGAAAATAGCATATTTATTGGGAGGATAAAAACATGGGTAAACCAAGCTTAAAATTCTTTATTGTATTTAATCTGGTAATGAATATTCCGCTTGCAACAGCAATGTCTATTGGGGGTATGTTTTTTTCAGGAAATGCGGACAAGATGTTTACTACACCTTCACTTATTGTGAACATTCTTGTAGGCTTTGTGCTTGCATGCATAGTAAATGCACTTGTTCCGATCCCGCTTATTGCAATGGGATTCCCCAAGCTTTTTAAGGTTGATCCTGAAGCAGTTCCCGGAAGATTCCTTGGAAATGTACCTGTGGTGTTCATCTTTGTAATCATCATCGGTCTTGTTATGAATTTTCTTAATGTTCAGGTATTTGCAGGAGCGCCTTTCCCGGCATTTATCTTTGCATTCCTTGGAACATTCATTCCTATGTACATTCTGTGCTATGTAGTAGCAATGATCTTTATTCCTATTGCACAGGGCGCAGCAGCAAAAGCAGAGGCAGCAGCATAAGAAATAGTATATCACGAGAAAGTCCTGAAATATGGGCTTTCTTTTTTTTCATCTTTTATAAAAAACCGAATAGACACTTAAAACGACCGAATACGCAGGATTCATTGAATGGTTTTTGGTGGAATGTTATAGTTCAATCATTAAAACTTACCACATTTACAGAAAGCGAGGGTAATATTATGAAACATTCAATGATATCAGGAATTATGGCTTTGACATTAACAACAATAGCAGTATTCAGTCATGGAGTAGATGTTAAGGCTTCAGAAAAAAATGATACAACAGACATTGCCATAGGAACGACAGGATACGTTATTTCAGTTCCTTCAGATTATTATAGCGCTGATGTTACTGACGTGGAGCGTAGGGATGACATGATAGCATATTATAAAAGCGATAAGCATCTCATGGACTTCGATGTTTACCAATATGCAAAAGACGGCAGAACCCTTAAAGAATATACTGAGATTGAGTCAAAAGAATATGGAGCTGAGAAATTTGAAGAAATATCGATAAATGATATAGATATTACACTCTATTATTCCGAAGAGAAATATGACGGTATAGAGTATAGGGTGGCAAACTACATATTTGAGACAGATGAGGATTTTGGAGAGCTTGCTTTTTGGCTTGACGGAGACGATGCAGAAGAGCTTACCGAAGAAATAATGGCAACCATAAAGTATGTTGACCAGACTGAATGACCGTTTTTCATAGGAGGCGCTATGTATGATGTATATGGCGAAGTGATTTCTTATTGGAGGGCAAAGCATGAGTGATAAGAAAGATCTGTCATTACTAAACTGTACTATTTCAGGGTTATTGGCAATGGTGCTTTCAGTTCCGTTTCATGAATTTACTCACTTTCTGACTGACATTATTTACGGACATGAGGTATATGTTTTTTGTGCAAATGCAGTTTCAAATTCTGATGACTTTGATTTTATGGCGCTTACTCCGTTTCACAGAGCTATGGCCGCAGGAGGAAGTGCTTCCATAATCAATGTGATGATCGCGATAATCCTTTTCTTTATCATCATAAAGGTAAATATGGGGCCGGTGATGAGGATGTTTATGATCCAATATTACGCTATGCATATGTGCCTTGGCTTTGGCTACTTCATGGTTAATGGTATTTTTGGGGCCTTTGGCGACTGGGGTAATGTTTTTGGACTTTTCCCTGATAGCACTGTAGTGATCATGCGAATTGTGCTTGGAACCTTGGGAAGTGCCGGAATTCTGTTCACTATGTTTTCATTGAACTATTTTTCATATTATTTCATAAAAGATACGACAGATAAAAAGGAAAGATTCCATGTAGGATTGGGACTCCATCTACTGCCTTTTATAGCAACATCTGTTTTCTCTGTCATTGTAGATATGAACTCATATCTTATGAAAGCCGGATATTTTGATAATAATATTTTCTTTTCAATAGCTGTAAGATTCATATTTATTCCGCTTTTCTGGGCGTTTCTCTATACATGGACATTGGTAAAGCCGCCCAAGGAGGGGAGATTTAAATATGAACTTACGAAGAAACCGGAATATATTCTTTGGATTATAACGATAATTCTGTTGCTGATAGATCTGTTTGTTCTGGCACCAGGGATTGTGATCAACAATCCTCCGGCTAATGTTCAGCTTTAGAGATACCACGTTCATGAATATGTATGATATTCTGTAAAGTAAGAATGTGATGAAAATAAGTCTGTTGAAGGTGGGAGCGAATGTCTGATTTACTTGATTTAAAGCTGATAATAGATAAAGAGTGTCAGAAACTGACTGTAACTATTAGGAATAATGAAAGAAACGAGGATGTTGAGGGTATTATAGCTGCCGTTCAGTCATATGAGGACAGAAAAGTACCTATGATACCTGCATACTTCAAGGACAGTATGGTCATGCTGCCCCAGCGGCAGATAATAAGATTGTTTGTATCCGGACGAAAGGTAATGGTTCAAACGTCTGAGAGAACGTACGAAGTAAAAAGACCATTACGTGAAATAGAAGCAATGCTCGATAGTAGTCTGTTTGTGCGCATTTCCCAGTCTGAAACCATTAATATTCGCAAAGTGAAGAATTTTGATTTTTCGGCGGTTGGAACAATCGGGGTTGTATTGGAAAACGGAGAGCGCACCTGGGTGGCCCGAAGAAGGGTCAAAAATGTGAAAGATGCTCTGGCGGGAGGTTCAAATGATGGATCTGAAAAATAAGTTTTTATTCAAGACACTTTTAGGGTTCACTATCGGACTTATGATCACAGCAACTATCAGCTCGTTTTTAATTCCCAATGATGAGCTGGCAGATGGGATAATGCTTTTTTTACAATTCATAGGTTCAGGATTATTTGGAGCAATAGCTATGGGCGGTTCCATTGTCTATGAGTTTGAAAGCTGGAGTATAGCCCGTGCTACGATAACGCATTATTTAGCTACTTTTATTTCTTTTGTAATTGTGAACAGACTCCTTGGCTGGTTTGTGCAGGATGTTATTCTTATTGCCATTATTATACTTTCTATCGGATACCTTATGATCTGGCTTACTGAGTATCTGATATGGAAAAAGCAGGTCAGGGAACTTAATAAGTACCTTGGAAAATGATGACGCAACTTGAATAAAAAAGTTGCGGAGGTGGATGAGTATCTTTGGTCTACTGACTGGGAACAGAAGGGCAGGGATGCCACAGAAAAGATAGAAAAGTTTCTTGGTGGAAATTGATAGCATAAATGAATAGTATTTAAAACCCCTATTTACTGTGATTTAGTAAATAGGGGCTTTCTTTTTCCAATTGATTCCGAAAATAAACGTATTTTAACTCATAAAATCAAGTTGCCTATTTAATAATTTTTTAATGAAATTTTAATCTAAAAGCACTGCTTGGATGATGGTATCTTTACACATAATTGCGATAATTATTATGTGTGTCAATCTGAATTTTTCACGCCAAATAGATAATGTTACATATTTACTTTACTAAAACCGCAAATTGTTTTCGCTCATTTGATGAAACTTAAGGGGTATTAATTAAGCTCCAACAAGGAGAAATTGCTTATGAAAACAAAGAAACGATTTTTGAGTATCCTGCTCACCCTCGCATTGCTGCTGGGGCTTACGCCCGGAACGCAGATGACAGCAAAGGCAACAGTTCAAAAGACATTCAACTTAGGTGACCGTGTCACCATCGATGGTGTGCCAGGCAGGGAGTGGTATGTGATCAATCAGGATAGCACTTCAGTGACACTGTTTTCGACAAGCTGTTTTAAGAATAGCAGGTTCGGTGCCTCAAGCAGGTATTCTTCATCTGTTATTAAAAATGAGTTGAGGAATCTGATGTCCAGGGATTTAGCCAGCATAAAAACGGCACTTGTCGAAGCCCCGCGTCTTTTGACAGTAGATGAAGCACTGGAGATCCGTAGGAAAAAACGTAATATATTGAAATGTGGAGAGTATCACTGGTGGTGGACCCAGTCGGCCTCGAGATCGAGTAATGTGGACTTTCAAAACATTCTTGTACTAGGCGTACATGGAGGACGAGGGGATGTGCAGGAACTTGATGGCGGTCATCCAAGTATGGCAGTACAGGGTATGCGCCCCGCCATACGGCTGGATCTGTCAAAGGTAAATTATGACGAGGAAAGGAAGGCATTTTTTATGCCGCCCGATCCTCCGGATCCCGTAGAAGCGCCCAAGGCAGTGATCAAGAAATTCCCGACCCCGAATTACGACTTGATAGACAATGGTAATTATCAGGATCTTTTGCTACGAGATGGCGAGGTAGAAAATGGTACGATGGTCTATACTCTTGTTACGGATGAACCCATCGATCAGGAATTAGATACCCTGGCAGATGATGCCTGGACCACAAATTTCCCACAAGGCAATGAAGCAAAGACGTATTATGTTTGTTTTAAGGCAAAGGGAACCAGGGATGGTGAGAGTTATTTTAGGGACTCCAGTGCAGAGTTTGTTCTTGTTAAGATACTACCGAGAGAGGAAGCGCAGAAGGCAAAAATCACTGCATGGCCGCAGGCCAAAGCTGGCATGGTAGAAAATGGCCAGGCCCGGGAGCTTGTGACAGCGGGCACCGCGGAAAATGGAACGATGTACTATGCCTTAGGTTCAGATAGTAACACGCCTCCTGCCGGGGGAGCGTTTAGCACAGCCATACCCAAAGGGACGTTTGCCGACACCTACTATGTATGGTATAAGGCAGTAGGCAATGGTAATTATCAAGATAGTGCGGCTGGATGCGTTGTTGTTTCGATAGAAGAATATAACCCCATAAACAAGGGAGAAACAGATGAGAAGGTTGAGCAGCATGTAGATACCCCTGAGACAAGCGTAAGCGGAATATCATATGAACTGGCTTATGAAGTCGCAGACCCTGATGAGAAGGATGCAGTTGCAACCGGTGCAGATGCTACTTTTATTTTTGAACTGACAAATGCAGATAATACTGTACCTGCTGCAGAAAAACAGTCACTTGAAAATGCAGTCAGAAAGGAAGCACCAAACGCAATCATCGGAATGTTTCTTGATCTGAAGGCATTTTTCCAGGTAGAAAATATGCGAAAGAGGGAGCTCAATAGTTTAAATGGTAAAACTGTAACATTTAACATAAAGGTACCAAAGAAATTTCATGCACCTGCAGGTATAAGGAGAACCTTCTTTATTCTTCAGAATCACAGAGGGAAAATATCAATTCTTGCCAGGACAACGGCGACTGACATTCCTTTTTCCGCTGGTGATTTCTCAACTTATGCTCTGGCATACTCTGATGAAAACACAAACAACGAGGAGCTGGGGTTTAACACTTCCATAAAAATCAAGCAATCTGAAGGGAAGATAAAAGTCAGCTGGGACAAGGTAAACGGTGTATCAGAGGTAAAGGTATATGCGACATACACTGGAAAAAAATTTCCTTCAAAACCGGTAAAGACCACAAAAGGAAATTCATTAAAGATAAAGAAACTAAAAGGTAAGAAGCTGAATCTCAAGAAGAACTTCAAGCTTTATCTTGTGGCATATGATAATAATGGTAATGAGATTGGCAAAACACCCACTGCCTATTTTGCAGGGAAGAATAGTGACAAGTACACAAATCCTAAATCCATAAAGGTTTCTAATAGTAATGTATCTGTAGCGGTCGGATCGAGTGTAAAGGTAAATGCAACTATAAAGCTGGAAGACAAGAAGCGTAAGGAGCTTCCTAAAAAGCATGCCGTAAAATTCCGTTACAGATCAACAAAGGATTCTATTGCAACTGTTGACAAGAAAGGAAACATCAAAGGGATAGCCCCCGGAACATGCACAGTTTATGTGTATGCAAAAAACGGATTGGCAAAGAAAGTCAACGTGACTGTAAATTAACATTTACCGACATTTATAAATTATAGTATTTTCAAGAAGGGGGATATATGAAGAAAAATGCTGTATTACCGTTTCTTATGGTGACACTTATGATCACATCCGGTTGCTCTAAGGGCGCTGCAGATGCAGTGACTAAGGGTGATTTTGAAGCGATGTCAGAGGTAATTGAGGATACTTCGGAGCCGGAGCCTTTGGCTGATAAGCCGCAGGAAGCTTCGCCTGATAATGTTTTTGACTTCGATATATAGGACGAATCATATCTTACTTCAAGGGGAAAAGAAATTGCTGAGCCTTTAAGAGTGGCTTTAATAGATAAGGGACTGTCGCATGTGACAGTCCCCTATAATAGAGAGTGAAT
>JAEEGF011200384.1_pt1 | contig 21615 bp, 15 predicted proteins | sample 9134171 | NCBI WGS metagenome assembly JAEEGF01 (sample SAMN16246542, study PRJNA631951) | gut metagenome | biome: gut microbiome; feature: rumen; material: AP-attached | host: Bos | place: Iran: Karaj | collected 2018-10 | reverse complement strand
ACTTCCTTGCGGAACTTCTGTCTGCTGACATCAACAAAAGGTACCAGATGGGAAAGAGTGATACTCTGTCCGCCGTACTGTGAGCTGGCGATCTGGGCAATAGCCTGGGTTGCGATGTTGCAGGCTGTTGAAAAGCTCTTGGGACGCTCGATCATGGTCTCGGAAATAACTGTTCCGTTCTGAAGCATGTCCTCAAGGTTAACCAGACAGCAGTTGTGCATGTGCTGTGCAAAATAGTCTGAGTCATGGAAGTGGATAAGTCCTGCCTCGTGAGCCTTAACAACATCCTCTGGAAGAAGGAATCTTCTTGTGATGTCCTTGCTGACCTCACCGGCCATGTAATCTCTCTGAACACTGTTAACAGTGGGGTTCTTATTGGAATTCTCCTGCTTAACTTCCTCGTTGCTGCACTCAATAAGAGACATGATCTGCTCATCGGTTGTATTTGATTTTCTAACGAGAGCGTGCTTGTAGCGGTAGGTGATGTACTTCCTTGCCACCTCGAATTTACCGGATTTCATAAGGCCGTCCTCGACCATATCCTGGATTTCTTCTACGCTGGCTGCTCTGGTAAGAGATCCGCACTGTTTCTCAACGCTTCTCTCGATGTCGCTGATCTGACCGGCGGTAAGCTTCTTCTCTTCAGTTACTTCATTGTTGGCCTTCTCGATAGCAGCAATGATCTTGGCTCCGTCAAAAGCAACTTCCTTACCGCTTCTCTTAATGATTTTCATAAAAACCCCCTTATAGAAATTTTCTCTCTCAGCATAAATGTAACCACAAGGACAACTATATCTTGTGGTTACATTTTAATGATAATACACTATATTGTTTAATTCAATAGTTAAAAGTAACAATTCAAAAAATTAATTTGAACGCACGAATTCAAGCCTGTTGTGCAATCTTCGGAGGTGTTCCAGGTCTTTTTCATCTTCTACTTTTTTACCGGAAAAATAGTAGTCGGTTTTTATCTGACACAACATCTTGTGGTTGTCATCAAATTTCACCTCATTATCGGGGGTGTCCGACATTTTAAGACCAAGCACATCCGCCAGGTGATGTATTGTACCAAAGTTACCGTCCACTAGTAAAGCATTATCGTTAAAATATTCTTTTAAAGACGGTTTAAAGTAGTTAAAATGAGTGCAGCCAAGGACCACTGCGCAATATTCGTATTTGTTAAAAGGAGAAAACTGCTCCCTGATGTACTCAGAGACCTCAGTGCTGTCAAACTCCTCTTTTTCTGCGAACTCCACAAACTTTGGCATGGCCAGAAGGTCAACTCTGTGCTCTTCATCCACTCTGTGAAGAAGGTCCCGGAGCTTGTCCTCCCTGATGGTGACCGGGGTTGCGATGACCATGATCCTCTTGTCCTCTGTGCCCTCCACCGCCGGCTTAACCGCAGGCTCCATACCCAGGATTGGCAGGGAAAAGCTGCTTCTAAGATCCCTGATGGCCACGCTGGTGGCGGTATTACAGGCAACCACAATGGCCTCAGCCCCTTTTTCTATAAGAAACTGTGTAATGTCCCGGGCATAGCCCTTGATCTGCTCCGGGGTCTTGAGACCGTAGGGAACATGCTCTGTATCCGCATAAAATATATATTCCTGATCCGGAAGATGATGATAAGCCTCATGTAATACGGACAAACCACCGATTCCGGAATCGAATATTCCAATTTTCATGGTAATTTCCTTCTTTTTATCCTAAAATATATATCATGGAAAACAAAAAATTCGATGAACTTCAAAAATTATATGACAATTCAAAGGTTGGGGCGCTGGTTCAGGAGATCTGCGAGTACTTCGTGACCAACGAGGATCCTGAGGATGACTCAGAGGACACCTCAATAGAACCAAAAGAGGTGGTCAACGCCGTATACATGCTGTTCTGCCTTCAGAGCAGGGAGCAGATTCTGGATGAATTCGCCATTGTGCGAAAGAGGTATCCCGAACTCTATACCGTGGTGTCCTCTTTTCATGAGAACCTGCTGGTAAATATGGATTACCGCGCTCTCGAGGATGACTGCTGCCTTAAAATATCCGCCTATGCTGCAGATACCTCCAAGGAAGAGGTCCTGGCACACGCGGATACCTTTGTCAGATCCTGTGACAACCTTTCGGAAGCCGTAGACAGATTCTATACTTGGCTTCACTCAAGGAGCCGCTAAATATTTGGAGGAAGCATATAACTGTTGTCCCTCGTACTCTACAATTGCCCAGGTGTCTACACTGCTCTGGGCAATTCTTTTTAGGCTGGTGCCCTTGGGTACTGCTGTTACTATGGTAGCATCGCTCTCGGAGCTGGGAACTGTTCGAAGGTTCAGGCTCACGGCGGTGACTGTCACCATGTCGTTGGTCTCCTGATAGCCTTCCGGCAGGGCCACCACAACTTCTTCGGCGGGCTCTTCATCAGGGTCCGGACGGAGCTTGGGGCCGATGAACTTATAGGCGCCAAAGGCTAATGCTGCAAGAATGACTATTCCGGTGAGGATAGAGGCAAATCGCACCACGATCAGCATCAGGTCTTTGCCTTCGCCCTCTTCGTCCTCCTCATCATAGTCTTCATCATCTTCTTCGTAGTCCTCATCCCCATCGTCGTAATCTTCATCCAGGGGATAGTCCTCCTGCTGATGTTTCTGGGGCGGCAAAGGCTCTTCATACTCCTCTTTTACAGGCTGGGACTCCTCTTTTTCCTTCTCCTGCTGGAGCTGTTCCTGCTTCTGCCTCTCCCTGAAGTACTCTTCTCGTTCCTCTTCGGTAAAAAAATTATAGGGATCCACAATCTCTATATCAATATCATCGCTGTTTCCGCGCTTTTTGTAGTCTTCAAAGTTAGTAATCTTATCTGCCACGGCTATAGTTCTCCCTATAGGGGATTCGTAAAAAGTGCTGGCGGTTAAGCCAGCACCTTATCAATAATTCCCTGTAATTTAGACTTATTAAGTGCTCCGACTGCTGTTTCAATAACTTCTCCGTCCTTGAAGAAGGCAAACATCGGAATTGACATTACATTATATTTCTGAGCGATATCAGGAGACATATCAACGTTGATCTTGCCAACCTTGAGCTCTCCCTCGTAGATATCAGCAAACTCATCGATCATTGGGGCCATCATCTTGCAGGGGCCGCACCAATCTGCTGAAAAATCAACAAGAACAGGCAACTTACTCTTTAAAACTTCTTCTTCGAAATTCTGACTGTTAAATGTGTAGTCCATTATTTTGTCCCCTTTCTGCTTACAATATACTTGTAAATTGGATTGCCTTGTGATGAGAACTTCTCTTCATACTCGGTCATTACATTGCCCTGATTCATAACCTCGTCATTGTGCAGATCATAGGTTACTGCATCCAGGGTCCACCCCGCCGGTTCCACCTCATCTAGTGCGAACCGGAAAAGATCTCTGTTATCCGTCTTGAATTCTACGACTCCGTCGGCCTTCATGATCTTGTCGTATCTTCCAAGGAATTCCCTGGACGGAAGGCGCCTCTTGGCGTGTCTGTCCTTGGGCCAAGGATCTGAGAAGTTGAGATAGATCTTATCTACTTCAGCCGGTGCAAAGACCTCTGTAATGACCTCTGCATCCATCCTGATGAAGATCACATTTGGGAGCTGAAGCTCTTCCTGCTTCTGGATAGCTCTCAGTAAAACACTGGAATATTTCTCTATTCCGATATAGTTGATATCCGGGTGGAGGGCTGCCATGTCCATGATAAAACGGCCCTTACCCATTCCGATCTCGATATGTATAGGCTTGTCGTTGCCGAAAACCTCTTTTTTCCAAAGTCCTTTTTTCTTCTCAGGATCCTTAACTGAAAACTTACTGTCAGCAATGACTTCTCTGGATCCTGCAATGTTACGTAAACGCATGTTACTCCTTAAAGCTTAAAAATACTTAAATAATTATATATACTCTTAAATTTTACACCAATAAAGCGGTTTTGCATAGTCTTTGGCCTTTGACTCCGGTGATTCAATATTGTACTATTGTTATACTATGAAAGCGGTCAGATTTATTAAGAAAAAAAAGAACAATTTCATATATAAAACTGCTGCCGGTCTCATGGCTATTGCCCTTGGAACTACTGCTTTTTCGCCTTTTTCCATAACGGCTCTTGCCGATACGCCGGACTACGCGGCCGAGGCCCAGGAGAGAAAGCTCCTTCCCATCCAGAGTAACGACATCGCAGGATGGCCGGAGGGGCCGGAGATTCCTGCGGAAGCCGCCATCTTGCTGGAAGCAGGCACGGGCACCATCCTCTATGCCAAGAACATCCATGAGGAGCTGTACCCCGCCAGTACTACCAAGATCATGACCTGTCTTCTGGCTGTGGAGAATGCAAGCCTCGATGACAAGGTGACCTTTTCCAATGATGCGGTCTTCAGTGTTCCCCATGACGGTTCCTCCATCGGAATGGACGTGGGCGAGGCTCTTACACTGGAGCAGTCCCTCTACGGAATCATGGTGGGAAGTGCCAACGAGGTGGCCAATGCTGTGGGCGAGCATGTCAGCGGCAGTATCGATGCCTTTGTGGATCTGATGAATGAGAGGGCTAAGGAACTGGGCTGCACCAACACCCATTTCAACAACACCAACGGCCTTCAGGACGACAACCACTACACCAGCGCCTATGATCTGGCCCTTATTGCCAGGGAGTTTTTTAACAACGAATTCCTGTGCAAGGTGGGAAACACACCCAGATATCATTTCACTCCCACCGCTACCCAGCCCGACGACTTCTACCTCAACAACAAGCACAAGCTTATAACCGGGGAAATAAGCTACGAGGGCATCCTGGGGGGCAAGACCGGATACACGGGCCTGGCCAGAGAAACCCTTGTTACCTGCGCTGAGAAAAACGGCATGAGACTCATCTGCGTTGTACTTAAGGACGAGTCCCCTTCCCAGTTTACGGATACAGTTACTTTATTCGACTATGGCTTTAACAATTTCAAGACGGTGAATATCGCAGACAACGACAGCAGATACATGCCTGACGACTCGCTGTTTTTTGAATCGGAGCACGACGTCTTCGGAAGCTCGGGAACCATCCTGGGAATCAGGGGCACCGACTCCATGATCCTTCCCAAGACCGCCGGGGTGGAGGACACCTCCTACGAGATCTCCTACGACCTTACTGAGGAGGACAAGAAAGTCTCTCCCAACGCTGTAGCCAAGGTTTCCTACAGTTTCAACAAGGCTCCTGTGGGAGAAACTCTCATCTGTTATACAGAAATGAAAAAAGCCGCTCAGACTGAAGCGGCTAATGTTACAGGAACAGTATATATAAATGTGAAGCACGTTATTATCTGTGCCTTCGGCCTTATCCTTCTGGTGACACTGATCAGCATAATCATTTCCCAGATCATCTACAGTCAGACCCACGCTAAGCGCAGCGACAGGATCCGCTACAACAGAAGGAAAAAGGAGTCCAAAAAGCTTAAATTCAATAATAAGAAGTTTTGATCACCGGCTGTTTTCGGGATTCTGCCTCTTTTTCACCTTCCTCTGCTTGGCCTTCATGGCCTCAACTTCCTCAGGGGTGATGAATTTGCAGGTTTTTATTACAAAGAGTCTCCCGTTCTCAGCCTTTTTTATTCTCACCTTGGCCTTCATAAAGCCGTGCTTGTCACAGTAGGCCGCGGAGTAATAGTGCTTGCCGTTGGGGGAGAACCATTTTACCCTGCGCTTGATATTGCAGTGGCAGATATAGCACCTGGTGCTCATGATCTCCATGTTCTCCAGCACGTCCTCCTTGGTATCGAACTCCCTGGAGATGTACTTGGCATAGTTGTCAAAAACAATGTGGATCTCCTGCTTCTTGGTCTTGGGGGTGACATAGGTGTCAAAGGACACTCTCTGAAGGATCCTGTCACTGAATCTCTTGAATATCTTGGCTGTGTACTCAGCATCCGCCAGAGCCCTGTGAAAAGGGATATCCTCTGTAATTCCCAGCTCCTCCACCGCATTGGCAAGGCTCTTTCTTGACCTGCCATCATCGTAGGCAAGGCTGTAGAGCTTCTGCGCATCATAGAAGGGCAGGGGCCTGTCAGCCAGAAGGGGCATGCCAAAAAAGTCCAGATTTCTCTGAAACTCTGTGAGGTCCAAGGGTCCCCAACTGCAGAACTTGGGGTCCTCACCGCACCACTCCAGGAACTCTTTTGCCACGGTCTGGAAGTCCTCACCGTCCTCAAGATCCTCCATGGTGAGATGGATGAGCTTGCCGGTAATTCTGTGCATCTGCTGATGGATCTGAGGCTTGATCAGACGGCTGAACTCGCCGATCTTCTCTCTTTTTTCATTAAGTTTGACAGCGCCGATCTCAACGATCTCGAAGGCCAGGGTCTTATCTCCCCTGGTAACCGGCGCTTCACCCTGATTCCACTCAAGGTCAAAAACTATATAATTGCCCATAAATACAAATCTTTCTCTTGGGTTCTCTTATTTGAAATAAGCCTTGAGCCAGGTGGCTGCCAGATCTATCCAGGGCTGGCAGGAAGGAACTGTTTCCTTGCGGCTTGGACTCTCGGTTATTTCATTGGCAAGGGAAAGTCCGTGACCTCCCTCACTGAAAATATGAAGCTCTGTATTAATATTATGCGCTCTTAAAGCAGTAGCAAACAATAGGGAATTTTCCACCGGCACAGATCCGTCTGTGAAAGTGTGCCAGATAAAGGTTCTGGGCACATCTTCGTTGACCTGTTTCTCCAGAGAAACCTTATCTCCCAGCTCCTCATATCTGCCGCCGATAAGACTGTCGAAGGAGCCTCTGTGGGCATGCTCTCCTGAGGTGATTACAGGGTAACAGAGTAAAAGACCGTTGGGACGAAGCTTTTCCTTATTGGCTTTGGTTGCTGCTCCAAGAAGCTTTTCTGATAAAAAGTCCTCCTTCCAGAAGCAGGCGAAGCTTGCTGCCAGGTGTCCTCCCGCGGAAGCACCCTGAACTATGATGGCCTTCGGATCCACCTCCCACTCTTTTGCGTGCTCTCTTATGATAAGAACTGCTCTTCCAAGTTCCAGAAGGGCTGTTGGGTACTGGGCAGGCTTGCAGGAATAGCGAAGGATGGCTGTGTTGAAGCCCTTTGCCATAAAAGCATAGGCCAGAGGCTCCGCCTCTCTGTCGGAGGTCCACTCATAGCCGCCGCCGGGACACAGAAGCACCAGCGGTCTCTTTTTTATATACAATTCCTTTGAAGGCTCCTGAATGAAAACTGTGAGCTTTGCGCCCTTAAGTGAGCCCTCTTCCTTAAGTTCAAATTCTTTAAAAATCATCTTTTTATCCCCCGAAATGTATTTTTATAAAATTGCTTAAAATCCGCTTGTACTCCTGATTTTACTCTTTCTTATGTGGGAATTGCAAAATATTTTTATGCGATTTTATAAAAATGGTGTTGACATTTTAGATTGTGTAAAATATAATTGCACTATCAAGAAACGGTTAACAAATCACTTTTATATATGATTTCATTTTTTTAGGAGGGAATACAGATGGGATTCTATGATTATTCAGTAACAGACGGACAGGGAAATGAGTTTTCTTTAGATAATTTCAGAGGAAAGGTTGTTCTTGTTGTTAACACAGCAACAAACTGCGGCTTCACTCCTCACTACAAAGAGATCGAGGCTATGTATGAGAAGTATCACGATCAGGGCCTTGAAATTCTTGATATCCCCTGCAACCAGTTCGCAGGACAGACACCCGGAACAGACGAAGAGGTTCACCAGTTCTGCCAGCTTCATTACAACACCATGTTCCCTCAGATGAAGAAGTCTGATGTAAACGGTGAGAATCAGCTTGAGTTATACAAGTTCCTCAAGAGCCAGAAGGGCTTTGAGGGCTTCGGCAAGGGACCTTCAGCCCTGGCTATGAGTGTTATGCTCAAGAAGATCGACAAGGACTACAAGAACAATCCTGATATCAAGTGGAACTTCACCAAGTTCGTTGTAGACAGAGAGGGTAATGTAGTTGCCCGCTTCGAGCCTACAGCTAAGATGGAAGATGTAGCTGAGTTCGTTGGAAAGCTGATCTGAAGCGGCTTAGAGGCAAATTGGGGTCAGACCCCAATTTAAAAATAAAAGGTCATCAAAATCCCAGGTGGGATTGCGATGGCCTTTTTGTTTGCTTATTTTTATTTTATTTTCTTTGCTGCAATGGTAAAGGTTGTCTTGCAACTGCCTACTGTGCTGTCGCCCTTGGCAGTGACAATGATCGTTGCCTTTCCGGCTTTCACATTGTTCAGGTATTTTACCTCATACATGTAGGAAGGAATCCTTACCTGTCTGCCTCCGGAGGTGATAACAACCGCAACCTCTGGTCTTATCTCTTTTCCGGTGTACTGCTGACTCTTAATGGCAACATTTTTGCCCTTAGCATTCTTCTCTTTTGCTACAATCTTGGCTCCGGAGAGATTAACTGCAGCAATCTTCCATATCACATAGTAGCTTCCATGGAGAGTTCCGGCTTCGTAGTTGCCTTTTCCTGTGACAACCACATCGATCTTGCGCATATACTCACCGGACATAAGGTTAAGAGAGATCTTATCCTTATCGGTCAGCTCCTCGCCAGCATAGTAGTACTTAACATCGTAGTCCTTCTTGTCTACTCGTACTCCGTCAACCACTATTACAGGTGTTGAGCGGTTTTTGCCGGGTCTTGTGTAGCCCAGGTTTGGAACTGAAAGCTCCGCCATCTTGAAGGAAGCGGGAGAAATAGTAAAAGGAATATCCTTTACAGCTGCGTGGCCCTTGAAGTTTCCGATAAAGGAAACGGTGCATTTGCCGGTGCCTGCATTTTTGTTGTCCTTACACTTAATTACATAATCAGCGCCCTCTCTAAGGGTAAGGGTCTCCTCGCCATAGTTTGCTACCACGCTAAGTCTTGGAGTAGCGCCCTTAGGGTCATAGATGACAGATGTGTCGGTATCTGCCAGAGCTGTTATCTCAGAGGTTGTGTCAGGTGTGATCTTAAAGGTCTTGGTAACAGTTCCCTTGTATTCTCCGATTCCTCGAACAGTTACCTTGGCTGTACCCACCTTCACATTGGAACTGTAAGTAAGGATAAAGTCTTCTGCAACTGTAAGAAGCTTACCTGTTCCTGCGTCTGTTACTGCCAGTTCTCCGGCCTCAAAGTCCGTTTTGCAGGAAACCTTCTGGGGCTTTCCGTTATAAGTATGCTTTGCTGCCTTGAATTTAACCTTGATGGCCTTGCTGCCTTCCTTGGGGCTTTCTGATTCATCCTTCAGAAGGTAGAACTCAAGGACTTGTTTTCCTGAGTAATTGCCCTTACCGGTGATGGTCACAGTGGCGGGCTTACCCTTGGCGTTTAATTTGGTGTTACCGCTGTACTTAACGGTATAGTCATAGCCTTCCTTAAGGATACCCTTGGAAGAACTAACCATTACCTTGGGAGTTACAGCATTTCCCTTGAAGACCGCTTCGTAGTGACCGTTTTCTGAGTTGAAGCTAAGTCCCTCTGCGGGGCTGTCAGCAAGATCTGTAAAGGTTGCAACAAAATCGTCATCCTCATCGGCATGGAGCTTGTTTCCTGCAAAAATGTCCGTGAATCTGTCAATGTCATTGATAAGAGCCACACGATTTACGTCACCTGCAAACAGTATAAGGCAGGCTGCCCCCTGTTCTTCGGGAGTAACGGCAAGGGAATAGGTTTCACAGCCTATTTCTCTGAAAGCCTGGCCATATCCGTATGCATCTCTCTGATCCGACTCCTCATTACCATATCTTCCCACATCGCCTGCGCCGAAAAAGATCACAGCCTTATACTCTGAATCTGATTCCTGAATAATATGGTATGCCTGGCTAAGTCCATCTTCATAATATGCATTACCCGGAATAATGCCAAAGTTGTTTATTACCTCTTTTTCCCAGATAACATCAGTGGAATTTTTAACATAATAATAATCATATCCGCCGGCATCTACTATACTGATCCTGGTATTGTTAAGGCGTCCTCCCAGCTTTTCGCAAAAATAAGTGGCAGATTCCTTCATGTTTGCAAGGCGGCCATACTCGTTCATGGGCCTTGCATTATCAAGAACAAGTACAATGTCTTTTCTTGGAAGGGTGTTATTAAAGGTGTCCCATCTCCAGTAGGAGAACTGCGCTTTCCAGGCGGCGTCATAGCCCTTGGCACCTGCGGGATAAACAGCCTTGATCTTTTCATAAGGGATCGCAGTCTCATTAACCTGCGGCGCATCACCTGCAAAGACCACATTGTTTATGGAACTGCAGCCATCAAAAGCCTTATCCTCAATAGTCTCAAGCGCTGCGGAAAAATCAACTCTCTGAAGCTTCGGGCAGTCTTTGAAGGCCTCTTTTCCAATGATCCTTACGGTATCTGCCATTACAACGCTCATGAGGTTCTCTGATCCCTCAAAGGCGCGGTCTGAAATAACGGTAATTCCCTCGCCAATCTCCAGGAACTTAACCTTTGAAACAAAAGATCTGAAAATGTTGCCTTCTGTTACTCCAACCTCTCCTGTTCCCACAACAGCTGCGGCATTGCGGGCAAGATCAAGCTCCCAGCGGGTATCTTCTCCGCACTTTTGCGCCATTATGCAGTCGTCAAAGGCCTTGTCACCAATATTTTCCAGTGTGGCAGGAATAACAACAATAAGGCCCCTGTCGCCGGCAAAAGCCTTCGCGCCGATGGTTGTGGCAGACTCCGGGACAACTAATTCTTCAAGACTCTTGCAGTTCATAAAAGCTTTTTCGCCAATGGTCTTAATGCCTTCAGGAATAATGACCTCTGTCAGATTATTGGCCCCACTGCAGGCGTTGTCCGGTATCTTTGTCATTCCCGGGGCAAATTCAACTGCCTTTACAGAACCTTTAAATATATCGGCTCCCATAGATGTAACGGTGGAGGGAATAGTTATTTTTTCCAAAGCTTCATCTTTATAAAAAGCTTCCTTGCCTATGGTCTCAAGTCCTTGTGGAAGCTCTATGGATCTGAGTTTAACGCAGGTACTGAAGGCTCTCTCACCCACAGACTTAACGGTCTTTGGAATTGCCACGTCTTCAAGCTCCTTGCAATCCTGGAAGGCTCTACCTCCGATTGCCTGAAGATTCTTTGGCAAATGTATATTTTTCAGACTATCGCAGCCCTCAAATACTGACTTTGCAAGCTCCGTCACCGAATCAGGGATAACAACATTATCCAGCTTATCGCACCCGCCAAGAGCCCAATTATCAATTAATTTAAGCCCTGATGGAAGTTCAATATGCTCTAACTTTGAACAGCTGTAAAAACAACTTGCGCCCAACTCCGTTACGGACTTAGGGATCACAACCTTTGTAATGTTATCTGCGTAATTGCATATATCGGCAGGAATGACGGTCATTCCGTCTTCGAAATAAATCGTATTTATACTATGGAGAAACACCTGCCGATCTACTTTTGTCAGCCCCTTTGGAATAGTTAATTCCGTAAGTGACGTTGTTCCCCAAAAAGCACCAAAACCGATTTCCTTTAAACTTTCCGGAAGTCGTTTTGATGGAATAGTCATCTTTTCACATTGATAAAAGGCATAGTCTCCGATCTCAGTAATAGAATCCGGAAGCACCACCTCCCTAAGATTCGTGCATTCCTTGAAAGCTCCATTTCTGAGTACAGTTACTGTATCCGGAATCACAAGTGTCTCAATAGCAGTATTTCCTTTGAAGGCTTCATAGCTAATTTCTATGACCTTGTGGCCATCGATTTCCCCGGGGATGACAACATCTGCTTCATTTCCGGAGTAGCTCCTAATTATCGCATTATCTTCGGAAAGAGAGTATTCGTAATCTCCATAGGTTATGTTTTCTTCAAAACTACTGTCATCCTCAGTTTCTGCCGGAGTTTCTTCAGGGATAAGTTCCTCTTCTGCAGGACTTTCCTCTACAGGCTCCTCCTGAAGAGTCGCCTCTCCGGACTCCTCAGGCTCTACGAGAATATCCCCGTCTTCAAAATAATCCTCTTCCCGAGTCTCAAGAATGACTTCTTCTGCAATCTCCTCACCGGCCCTCGCAGTAATTGCAGATCCGGGGGCAATCATGAAACCTGTCATAACTGCAAGCACGGCAGCCATAACACGCTTTCCCACACAATTTTTCCTTTTCATACCTTCTCCTTAAACTATATTTTCTTTGTGGTGATTCCCATCCCCCCATGGATACTCACACAAATAATTTCACTTTCACGAAGCACCTGCCCTTTCTGGTGGTGCCGGTCTGGCCAAGATAAATGAACTTGCCGTGGCCCCGGACGGAAACCCTTGCCCCTTCCTTCAGGTCGTAGCCTCCGCTGTAGGCTGTGCGGCCGTCAATGAAGACCTGCTCCGCTTCAATGAGCCGCTGGGACTCTGACCTCGAGAGATTATATACAAAAGCCAGGATTGCATCGATCCTCTCTGAGGCAACGCTTCCGCTCTTTTCCTCAAAGGCTGGACGGATGGTGCACTCCACAGGGTTAACTATGGAGCATTTTACTGAGGTATGGCGGATCCTTATGAGTTCCTTGCAGATCATCTCCGACATTTCCTCTGTCACAAAAAAATAGGCCTCCTTCTCTCCTGTAAGGATGTCGCCTATCTGATCCCTCTCAATTCCCAGATTCATCAAGGCTCCCAGGTAATCCCTGTGGGTGAGTTCATCTGAAAACTTCGCATTTACCGGAAGGACGTGGATGCACTTAAGAACGGACCCTTCAGCGGCCTCGGCCATAAGAAAACTCTCTGCATCCAGATACTCCGGCAAAAAACAGATCATTGCTCTCTCCGCATCCTCGAAGCCCCCATATATCACATACCTTGCGCCGCAGTACTCATGGACATTTGAAGATATACCTTCGCTTGCCAGAATCTGATAAAAGGATGCCAGCTCAGACACGGACAGAAAGTCCGTGTGAGTGACAAAATTATTCATATATGCTCTTGTGGCCAGGTCTCTTACCCTGCCCGCAAGAAAATCTTTACTCTTTTCTTCCATGATAAAACTTTCCGTAGATATAACTTACAGCTTCGATAAAACCGCCTTATAGTCCAGCTCTTTTCCGTCCAGAATGGCTTCCCTGAGGTTATCGCCTATGTCATAGGCCATCTTCAGGGAAAAGAACTTCTCGCTCTCAGCAAGAAGAAGGAAAAATATCTTATCTCCCTCCCAGATGTTAAGGTCGAAGACATCGCTCTTTTTTACCCACTCCAGCTTGCCTTCATCGCAGTCCTTGGGCTCCCCTTCGGGACAATCTGCGGTAAAAAGGGACATGAGCTCATAGTCGCCCTTGTCTGAAATAAAGGTGATCACAGCTCTGTAACGGAGCTTGTCCAGTGGGATATCAAAGCCTGTCTCCTCGTAGATCTCGCGGCGGGCACATTCCTCGGGGCTCTCCCCGTCCTCGAAATGGCCACCAACGCCGATCCACTTGTCTTTATTTATATCGTTCTTTTTGCTGACTCTGTGCATCATGAGGTATTTGTCATCCCGCTCAAGATAGCACAGAGTCGTAAGTTCAGTTTTTCTACTCATCTTTTTCCCATTAATACTTCATGAATGGTGTCCAGTACTGCTGCTGATAGCCGTCTGTGAAGCAGAAGCCCACAAGAACGGGGCCGTCGCCTACAGAAACGTTGCTGATAACAAGGTCCTTCATCTCCTTATCAAGAGTCATGGGCTCTCCGATGTAGAAGGCATCCACAAACTTCTTGTCATAGGTGTAATAATCGCAGATGAATTCCAGCTTGTCGCCGACCTGAAGCTCTGTAACGTTCTTGGCTACAGTCTCTGTCTCGCCCTCCACGTAGTCGTAGTTTGCGCCGGCAACGTAGCCGTTTTCATTCTCTGAGTCAAAAACAATGATGAGCTCTGCTCTGGCACCGTTTACGTAGCAGGGAACGCGGCCTGTGATGGCGTAGCTGTTTTCATCTCCCTGAACGTCGATTACGAAATATGCCACTACCTGTCCGTCAATGGCAAGCCAGGTTCTGTCTGTGGGAGCAAGGAGATTGCCCTCTTCGTCGTACTCAAAGCTGTTGTCCTTACCGAGCTCTAAGTAGCCCTCTCCGTCATCATAGTACATGCTGACTGTGAGGTCCTTAACCTGCTTCCAGTTCTCCTCGGAAAGGGTGATAACATCCTCCCCTGCGGAGTTCTTTTTCCAGAAGAGCTCTGCAGTATCCAGGTGGCTGCTTGCTATGACCTCTGCTGCTGTATCCACATCAAGGCTCTTTCCAAGGAAAGCGGTGTTGGAGGAGCTGAGGCCTGAAATGCTGCTAAAGTCGCTGGAAAGGAAGGTTGAAAGGAGCTGTCCGATAAACTCTGCTGAGGAGCCGCCGGCTGAGCTTGTGCTTCCTGTGTAATCTCCAAAAAGTGAACCCATAGGTGATGCTGTGGCGCTTCCGCCTGCAACCGCCTGACCTGCAACGTTCATGGCTGCGAAGTCCTGGATACACTTAGCGTAGTCGCCGTCCATACCGATGGCTGCGTAGGTGTTGACCATACCGTCCACCTTGCCGGGCTTCTTGCTGGGGAAGTAGATGGAAAGGCCGTAGGCGTTGGTCATGTTGGAGCTTGTTCTGTTATATTTGATGGCACTCTTTAAGGCATCTGCCAGCTCTGCAGATTCCTTAGTATTCATTCTGATGGCAAAATCCACCAGATCCACCTGGTCTATCCTGGAGGATGCCGCAAACTCTCTTGTGGTGCTGCGGGCTGTGGAAACAGATGCAAACTCGTTGCTCTGGATCTTTTCCGAAGTATCCTTGGAGAAGTCCGCCAGCTCTGCAGGTACTGTCTGTGAGAGCTCTGCCAGGTCGATCATTGAAAGTGTTGTTTTCTGGCCGGGACAGCTCTGGGCACAGGCATTGGTAAAGGAGTCTATGATGTTCTTGCCGATCTCAAGAGTAGCCATGGAGGTGTTTCTTCCAAGGGCTGTGAGCCAGTCTGTGTAGTACCAGCCTACACCGGGCTCTGTCTCCTCGGAGGCCACCAGGTAATCTGCATAATTTGAAACAAGAAGGGCGTTCTCAACGGTTGCCATAAGGCAGGTGTCAAAGCCCACGAAATCAAAGGTTACGCCGCCGTCCTTGAGAGCGGTGTTGATGCCTGCAAGGGACATGGCTCCTGAGGAGGCGAACTTCTCGTCGTAGCCGTAGCCGCCTACGGATCCGCCGCCGTGATCCCAGAAAATGAGATCATATCTGTCTGCGGGGAAGTTCTGGGCTGACCATTTGATGAAGCCTGAAAGGGTCTCTGGTTTGGTCATGGGAACACTTCCCAGGTTGTCCTTCAAAAGAACCAGCTGTCCGTTCTTAACCTGATATATCTGATTGGTGGAGCTGGAAACCACGTTGTTCTGCCAGCTTCTGGCACCGCCGGTGTAAACGATAAGGTTGATCTTGTCTCCAAGGTCAGCACGGAGCATCTCCTGAAGATCCCTGGTTGCCATGCCGCTTCTGGACTCAAGGTCTGCGCCGCACATATAGAGCATGATGGTTATTACGTCTGAGCCGTCGCCATTTATTACTGTGCGCTTATCTCTGGCGCCTGCTGCCACCTCGGTGTTTAGCTTACCTGTGTTGTTCTCGCTGCTCCAGGATGCTGAGCTAAGGCCCTCACCGCCGTAGGGGCTGTAGCTTCCGCCAAGCATTCCGCCGAAGATTGATCCTGCGCTGCCGGCATTACCCAGCTGTGAACCCTGGGATGAGGATGTGGTCTGGGAGGACTGGGTGTCATACTGGACCACCGGCTGGGATCCTGTGGATCCGCCGCTTCCCAGGAATGAACCGAGGCCACCGCCGCCTCCAAGAAGCAATATCACAACAACTATTATCATAAAAAGTGGACTTCTTCCGCCGGATCTCTGGGGACCTCCGTCTCCGCCGTTTCCGCCGCCGAAGCTTCCGCTTCCAACGGGGCCGGTGCCGAGGCCTTCGCCTCTTTTATGTACGCCGGAGCCGCCTTCTGTCACATTCTTTTTCCTACCTGCAGGTCTGTTTTCCATACAACACCTCCTCATTCATCCTATATAATATGCTTTCGCATCATGAAACTTAGTCAGAATCCATTATAAACCACTGAAACTGCGGCTTTCAATCCTAAAAAAGGACCGGACAGTGGGGAGGGATTTCATGCCGTAGGGAAAAAAACGACGAAAAGGGCATCCGCACAGGTTTGTACGGATGCCCTTGAATTCAGGATAGTTATGGAAGCAGTACTCCGTCAGCATCGAAGGAATACTTCTTGCCCCATTTCTTGATGATCTCGTTCTTAGCAAGCTTGCCGTCGACCTTGGCATAATACTTATTTCCCTCTTCTTCGATCCATTTGCTCTTTACCAGATGACCTTTTGCATTGAAGTAGTAGGTAGCATCGTCAATATCAGCAAAGCCGGTCTTCATAGTGCAGTCGTCTTCGAAATAGTAAGTTGCATTCCACTTCTTAAGCCAGCCGGTGATTGCCTTTCCATCGCTTCCGAAGTAGTATTTTTTTCCGTCCTCCTCATAGAAGGTGTTCTTCTGCATGGAGCCTTTTTTGCTAAAGAGGTAGTAATCTCCCTCAACCTTGTTCATGCCGGTGAGCTTCTCACCATCCTCTGTAACATAGTAGGTTGCGCCCCACTTGCTGGTCCAGGTACCGCCTGTGATATTCTCAGGATCTTCTGGATCGATAGGATCAATAGGGCCAACGGGCTCATTACCTTTTACCTCCAATGCCGGTGATTTGAATCTGGCTGCGGCAAATCCCACCTTACTTATCGAATAATCATCAATATTTTCCCATTGCTGGCCATCTACTGTCAGGGTAAGGCCTTCAACCAATGTAGTATTGGATACAAATTCATCATTCAATGGCATGATCACTGTACAACGATAAAATCCGGGTTCTAAAGGATTATCTGAATCAGAACCGATTATTCGCCAATTGCCGTCATCAAGCTTTTTCTCCCAATACTGGCAGGTAAAATGCACGTTCCCATCAACATCTGTAATTGTCGGGGATTTATGTACTTTATCATCAAGTATCTGTGCTATATCACTTGTTGCTGTGACAGCATCAATTTTCCTTATTTCAGGCTCAATGGGCACTTCTATAGGCTCCTCTTTGATGGTCATTGTGGGTGAAACATACACGCCGTCCAGAATCTTGCCATCGGAGGTTTCCCGTCCGCCTTCGCGGATCCATTCCTGGCCGTCTATAATAAGATGCAGCTCAGTTCCGAATTCATGGGTGTATTGATACTCAGAAGTCCTCAGCACCGACAGTCTGTAGCGATAGTCCCCAGCAGAGAAAAAGTCATTGGAATCAGCTCTGACAGGAGTAAAGCTTCCGCGCATATATTTCAGCCATTCAATTTTGTAAATTGTTATTGTAGCAGGGATCACGAAATCCGGGTCCTGATACTTATGGTCGGCCACGAATATCTCGCCTATATTGGATGTTCCATTAATTGTTGTAATCTGGTGCTTTTCTCCGGCTGGCAATGTCTGGAAGGTAAAAGGATACTCATGAAGCGGGAACATCCGCTCTCCGGCCTCATCCAACGGAGCAATATAAATTGAATATCTGCCAAAAGGCTTCTCCAAGTCAAAAAAGGCCTGGGCTAAATTAAAGCTTGTCTCTTCTGTGTAATAAGAGTTGCCCTCTATTTCGATCTCGTATTGTGCAGCCCCCTCATAAGGGTCATACATCAAAATGCCGTTCTCATCCCTCAGTCTTGCAAGATAGCCGGTTCCCTGTAACTGCGCTTCCTCGGGAGCTGCCACAAAAATATCATCCTCCTCAAGGAAGATCTCCTCAGGCTCCTCCTGGGCAAAAGCGGTAACAGGCTGCATTACAAGGCCTGCACACATGGTTAGTGCCAACAGTTTCGTTAATAATTTTTTACTCATACTATCCCACCTCTCTCACAGAAATACAATTTCAAGTAATTTAAAAGCCACCGTAAGAAAATTCTACAGTGGCCTTAAAAAATTTAACACTTAACCATTAGTTAGTATTTTTTATTCACTTCCCCCAAGCAACTCCAATAGCCGTTGCCTCTTAGTTCTTGTGTCTCCTTTAATGTTGAGTTTGTAGTAGATCTGATTACTGTACTGCTTTACACTGCCTTCGGATAAGAAGAGCTTCTCTGCAATCTCGTGGTTGGTTAGGCGCTTGGCCATGAGAGATGCCACCTCCCCTTCTCTGGCGGTGAGCTTTGAGAATACCTGAACCTCCAGCACTCCTGAATTTTTCTCAAGCCTTTTTCTGCAGACTAAGGACAGCTCTTTTATCCTGTCGATGAATTGTCCGTGGTTAAAAAAGCTGTGGACTTCATCAAAAAGCGGTTCAAGGGCCTCAAAGTTCTCCACAAAGGGCATCATCAGATTGTCGGGCTGTGCCAGCTCCAGGGCATCCAGCAGGACTTTGCCGGCGGCAGTGACCTTGTGGACTGCGCTTAAGCAGGCGGCCTTCTGTATAAGAAGATAGATCTTCACCAGGCAGTAGTTCATCCTCTCGCAAATGGCTATCTGCCTGTCAATGCGGCCCAGAACCTTGGTATATTCCTGCTGGACAAAATACACACTGTTCTCGATCATCTCTATCATGGGCTTTCCTGGCTCTAAGATGTTAACCCGCTCCAGAAGGTGCTCCCGGAATACCTTGGGCACTTTTTCAACGTCCCCCAGAAGGGCGTAGTAGTAGGCACAGGAGGCATTCCAGATATTTATAAGTCCCGCGTTATAGTTCTTCAGTATCTCTTTTTTCCTGTCGTCGGGATTGATAGTGAGCTCATGATCTGCAAAAAGAGTCATCCTCATATCCAGGAAATCACAGCAGAGCTTCATGTTGTCCTGGTCGCATTTCTCAGGCTGGATGTAGGCTTTTCCCAGAGCTATGGCGGCGTCCACGAAGTTACCCTGCATATATCGGGCCTCTGCCCTCATTATCCTCTCGGCGCCGTACCCATGGTAATTGGTGACTTTGTAGTAATGGGGCATGCATTCGTCCATCTCCGACAGCTCTTTTTCCAGCTCCCCGGGCTGTCTGTAGAACATCATAAGCACTGACGGGGAGCCGAAGGTCCAGCCGCCCTTGTTGGTTATGCTCACGGCGGGCCTTGTCATCTGCTCACTGGCGGATCTGTGGAGTCTGCTCATGGCGGTGACGTCGTTAAACATGAGAAAACTCATGATAAGATCGCTCTCTCCCAGAAGGTTACCCCTCTCAGTCTGAGGAATATCGGGACTGTTCTCGATGACATTCTGAAGAAGGTCTCTGAGCTCCAGCATTTTGGGAATCTGTCTGAAATTAAAAAGGCACCGCATGAGAACCAGCATTGCAAGGGGATATCTGGTAAGTACCTCCACAGGGCATTTGTCCAGAACCTGCAGAATCTGGGCGGGGCCCCAGCAGGACAGAAGAATCCCTGCGTCGGCCTGGATCACCTGTAATATGGCATCGAAGTTGCCGCTTCGGGCGTAGGCGGTAATGGCATGAATGTACTGATCATGCTGCTCGTACCACTCACCGTAGCGGTTTCTGTAAAAGTCTTTTGCTTCTTTATCAAATTCGTCAAAAAGCTTCTCGGTACATTCCTTCATCATGTGATGGAATCGGAAGTTATTGCTGTCAGGAAGCTTTTTTACAAAGGCATTCTGTTTGGAGAGCTTTTTCAGGATATCACCGGAGCCCTTGTTTCCTGTGATAAACTCCGCCATTTCCACGGAAAATTCATCCGCCAGGCCCATGATCATCAGAAACTTCTGCATATTCGTGGGCAGGGAGTCGATCATGGCTGTGGTGAAGACGGAGTAAATATCTGAGCCTCTTCCGGGGATGGTGCCTTCGGACATATAGGTCCTAAGGCCCAGATATACTGCGGAGAACCAGCCTTCGGTGGAATAGCACAGTTCCTCCAGCTGCTGCTCTGACATGTCGATGCCGCAGCCGTGGACGTAAGCGGCAATGTCCTCTCTCTCAAGTCTTAAGTCCTCTGCGGCTATAAGGCACACTTTTCTTCCCAGGGCTACTGCCTCCTGGTCGGTAATGATATTTTCACGGCTTGCGATTATTACATGAAGGTTGGGGGGCAGACGGTCTGCCACTTTGGCAAAAAAGCCCGGGAGTCTGTCTTTTGAAAGAAGATGAAAATCATCGATGAAAATATAGATATCTTTTTCCCCGGACAGGCCGCGGCAGGCGGCGTCGATAACCATGTTGGCGCTGATAAGGTCCGTGGGACAAGTGATGTTATCAAAACAAGAATAGCCTTCATATCTGAAGGCATCCTGAGCGGCCTTCCAGAATACAGAAAGGTTATCAGAATAAATGCTTATTCTGACGATGGTACATTCCTGCTTTTTGGCTCTTTCTGAAAGGAAATGATTTATGATGGTTGTTTTTCCATAACCCATAGGCGCAACTACGAATGTAATGGCGCTTTCGGGGATCTGCCTCATGATCTTCTGAAGACGGGAAGGGATGTAAGTTGTGCTTAGGCTCTGTTTTCTTGGCATATTTTAAACCCTATGTGATCCTAAAAAACAATAACGGTAGGCAATAAATATTTTATCATTTTATAGGATATTCATCCATAGTGTCAGACAATTTCATGTCTTTGGGGTTATTTTTTGCCAATAAAGGCCTTGTGCTGTAATCGTTGAAGTCCCGGGCACCGTATGGTACAATGCCCTAAGTTTTAAAAAAGTTTGTTGGGAGTATCAAAATGGGCAATAAAATAAGAAGTGCTGCGCTTATTCTGAGTGCAGTAATGCTGTTTAATGCCGGGTTTACATCGTCCGATGTAAGCGCAGCAGAGTCAGATGAAGTAATTCTGTCGGACATTTCAGATGAAGATTCCACGATAACTGAAGAAGGATCAATTATTGTCGGCGAGGATGCCACCGGTGAAGATATCAATATTTTGGATGAAGATGATGCTCCGGAAGCAGTTTCTGAAGCTGATCCTGATTCTGAAGAGATCACTATAGCAGAGGACGGCGGCGCCTATCCGGATGAGGCTCAGGAATCCGCAGAGCTCACTGAGTACGTCGCGCCTGCCACCAGCGGCAAGTGTGGAACAAATGCCACCTGGTCATACGCAAATCACATTCTTACAATAGCAGGCTCCGGCGATATGGACAATTACACCGAGGAGTCACCTGCTCCCTGGGCACCTTGCTGCAAGGGCACCGGCATTAAGCTTGTGATCGGCGATAAGATCACAAGCATCGGAGACTATGCCTTTTACAAGCACGCCGGATTTACTGATATTACAATTGGTAAATCCGTTAAATCTATCGGTGCATATTCTTTTGCATATATATGGAATGGCACAGACAGCATCACTTTCCCCGCTTCCCTGGAAGTATTTAACGTGCTGGCTTTTTACAACAGCAACATAGGAAAGCTCACCTTCCTTGGGAATGCGCCGAAGATTACGGACAAAGATGATCCTCACAGATTTATTCGTGTACATACCTTTGTTTATCACACCGGATCAGGCTGGACAGATGAGTATGCCAGACAATTCATATACACATACCTCGGTTTCCCGCTTATTGATGGGCAAATAACTTTTTATCCCATTAACAGAAAAAAAGATAATAAATGCGGAGCTGGCATCACCTGGGAGAT
>JAEEGF012206270.1_pt1 | contig 21618 bp, 17 predicted proteins | sample 9134171 | NCBI WGS metagenome assembly JAEEGF01 (sample SAMN16246542, study PRJNA631951) | gut metagenome | biome: gut microbiome; feature: rumen; material: AP-attached | host: Bos | place: Iran: Karaj | collected 2018-10 | reverse complement strand
GTAATTAACTATCTTATTCTTCAATTCTTCCAGGTTTTCAAGTCTGGACTTTGCTTCATCCGTGCCCTCAGCCTTCAGGATATTTGCATAGTCCGTCTTCTCGATAACCGCCTCATACAGAGCCGTCAGACCGTCTCTGTTGTAAATATCCGACAGCGCATAGATAAGCTCTGTGAATTCCTTTATCTTTCCTGCCGCACGCTGTGCACCGGGTATCTCATCGATCATATCCATCGCACTGAACATATCGATATTATTCTGATATGCATATTCAACGATCCTGTTTACGGTCGTATCGCCGATTCCGCGGCGCGGTGTATTTATTATTCTTCTGATGGATATCTCATCATCTCTGTTATGGACAGTCTTCAGATAACCAAGGACATCCCTGATCTCCTTCCTGTCGTAGAAACCTGTTCCGCCAACAAGCTTGTACGGAACACCGGCCATGATGAGCTTCTCCTCTATAATACGCGACTGATTGTTCGTCCTGTAAAGAACAGCCATGTCCGACAGGTTCTTCCCCTGTCCGTTTAACTGGCTTATCCTTCTGACAACATTTTCAGCCTCGCTGTATTCATTATCAAAACATTCGTAGACGACCTTCTCGCCGTCTTCCTTATCAGTCCAGAGCCTCTTGTCCTTACGCCCCTCGTTATTGGCTATGACACCATTCGCGGCGTTCAGGATATTTGCGGTTGAACGGTAATTCTGTTCAAGCTTAACCACCTTGGCATCAGGATACTCCTCCTCGAAATTAAGGATGTTGTAAATATTTGCGCCTCTGAACTTGTAGATGGACTGATCGTCATCACCTACTACACAGAGATTGCGGTATTTGGCCGCAAGCATCTTGACCAACATGAACTGAGTATGGTTGGTATCCTGATACTCATCTACCATGATATATTTGAAGCGTTCCTGGTAGATGTCCAGGATCTCCGGATGATGTTCAAAAAGCTCAATAGTCTTAAATATAAGATCATCAAAATCAAGCGCGTTATTCTGCTTCAGGCGCTTCTGGTACTCACGATAAACCTCAGCAATCTTCTGACTTCTGAAGTTGTAGCCCTGCTCCTGCTCGTATTTGTCAGGTGTGAGGTACTCCTCCTTCGCCTTAGAGATAGCGGACAGCATACCTCTCTCCGGATACTGCTTCGGGTCAAGATTCAGGAGCTTCAGGACCTCTCTTACAACGGTCTTCTGCTCATCCGTATCATATATTGTGAAATTGTTATTTCCGCCGAGAACTTCCATATGCCTGCGGAGTATCCTTACGCACATGGAATGGAATGTACTGACCCAGACGCTTTCCGCACCGTAGCCGACTATCTTGTCGACACGGTCTCTCATCTCGTTTGCAGCCTTATTTGTGAATGTGATAGCCAGTATGTTGTATGGATTCACTGACTTATCCTCTATGAGATGAGCTATCCTGTGAGTCAGCACGCGGGTCTTGCCGCTGCCTGCTCCGGCTAAAATAAGAAGAGGCCCCTCGGTGTACGAGCAGGCCTCGTCTTGAAATCTATTCAGTCCTTCCATTATTCAGCTGAAAGAGTTCCCTCTTCAGCAGGAGCTGCCATACCAAGCTTTGCCTTGATAGCTGCAAGCTCATCCTGAACGGCTGCATCAGGTGCTGCATCATATTTGCTTGCAAGATTTTCGATCTCATTGCTTGCTGTTGACTGATTAAGCTCTGTCATAGCATTTGCAGAATCAAGCATAGCATTTGCCTTTGCTTCCATACGCTCAAATGCAGCCATGCTTGTAGCAGAATCGCTTACAGTAGAAGTAAGGTTGTTGATACGCTGCTGTGTCTTGGCAACCTTGATCTTAGCCTTGATAGCGTCTCTTCTTGCATCAAGTTCATTGATATCATTAACAAGTTTATCATGCATCTGACGCATCTTCATAGCGTTAGCAGCTGCAACATCGTATGTCTGCTGGAGACTTGCCTGCTTGGTAGCGAGCTTGCTCTTCTCCTGAAGGAACTTTGCCGCATCCTCATCGTTTCCTGCAAGTACTGCCTTCTCAGCATATGCCTGCATCTCAGCGATCTCCTTATTGCACTCATCGAGTTCTCTCTTGCATCTCTGCTCATCAGCCATAACAGCTGCTGTCTCTTCCTTAACCTTGCCAAGATCTGCAGTAAGATTTCTCATTGTCTGGTCGATCATCTTCTCAGGATCTTCCGCCTTGTCAAGAAGCGCATTGATATTTGCTGCCATGATATCCTTGAATCTTGCTAAAATTCCCATTTTTTATAACTCCTCCTTTGTTCATATAAATAATTTTTCAAGTGGTCTTATTATATCGTAAATCGGCTTATATTACAATAATTATGTAGTGGAAGTTTTTGCTAACGACGGTTGCTTTAAAGATTTTTATGATAGTAAATACATTTTCCGTATATACAAAAAATCTACCGGCTGAGCGGTAGATTTTAAGTGATTATATTATCGATGTAAAGAGCACCATAAGGCCCGTGATCGTTCCTATTGAAACTATCGTGCTGACGGTTATCGCACTTGAAAGAAGGCTTGTGTCCTCTCCCATCTTCTCCGACTGAATAAGCGGCAGGTTACCGACAGGCATCGCAGCCATAAGACAGAGGCTGAGCACCGCAACCTCACTGACATTCAGAGCCCTGAGAAGGAAAAATACACCAACCGGGATTGCAACCATCCTAACTATGATATAGCCCCAGATCTGAGGGATCCTGAAGCCCTTCACGATATCTGAACGTGCGATTGAAACGCCCAGCAGAGCCATGGACATAAATACGGTTGCATTTCCTACGTAAGTGATGCTTCCGCTGATAACCTGCGGAGGCGTGTATTTGAACCAGCAGACTACAAGTGCAAGCAGCGCCATGATGGTTCCCGGACTGAATACCTTCAGTATATTCATCTTCTCCTTACCCTTACTCAGAACGACGATTCCATGAGTATAGAAAAGGAATGCATACATTACATTGCAGACAACCACATACAGAATTGCCTTATCCGGCAGGATTGCCTTCGCAACCGGGATACCGATGAAACCGACATTTGTGTAAACCGTCATCAGATTGTAGAATCTTCTGTCATCCTTCTTCGCGCGGAGGATCAGCGGTATGATGAAACCAAGTATCATTAATGCCGCATAGAAAGCCACGCCGATAATTATAGCTTCGATCAGTTCCTTATGTGTCGGTGTAACATTTCCTGTAAGCATTGATGAAAGGATAAGCGCAGGATTACAGATATCCATAACTATCGCGGACATCCTCTGTGATACCAGGTTGTCGACTACCTTCTTTTTATATAAATAAATACCTATAGCAACAAGAATGACGATAACGCCCATCTGCTGCAAAATAACTGAGATGCTCAAATTATTACCTCCGTCTCAAAAAATCGAGACTATGATACCATAAATCCGAACTTATGCAAGTATGATTATACAATATGTTTTCTATAATTTATCTATAACCGGTTATCACACGGATTCTGCCTGCTGTTCTCCATCTGTCAATCGACCGGATAACTTATATCCGTTTACTATTTTTTCCTGCTCGCAGTTCTCTCGCCGCAACAAGATATCCGATCGTAAGGATTGTGGTCATAACAACCCAGCTTATTGGCTCTGTGAAGGCTATTCCAACGTAACCTATCCTTGTAACAAGAAGGTATGCTGAAAGTACCTTGATGGCAAGCTCCATGAATGATGAAAAGAGCGGAATAACCTTCCTGCCCATCCCCTGCAGCACACACCTAAGTATAAACAGCGGGCCCAGCACCGGATAGAAGGTAACTCCCACCATACAATACATCGTCGCATTATCCTTTATCAGGCTTGCCTCCGTACTGGCGATCCACGTTACAATCTCCTTTGCAAAAAGGAACGTAAATATGATCAGTATGAGTGAAATGACAGAAACGATATATACTGCCGTTTTCACACCCTTTCGTATCCTGTCATACCTGCCCGCGCCGTAGTTCTGGCTGGTATAGGTCGTCATTGTGGCACCAAAGGTATAAATAAATGCCATCGTAATATCGAGTAATCTTCTGCCCGCTGTGTGCGCTGCAACTATTCCCGAACCAAGTCCGTTTATCGCGCTCTGAAGGATGATGGTTCCGATATTTACTATACAGCCCATCAGACCCATAGAAAGTCCCATAATGAAGAGATTCCAATACTCATAGCCTGAAACACTGAAATCCTCTTTCCCCGGCATATATTCTTTAAAGTGCCTGATACCGTAAATAAAGCATGAAGTGCTGCAGATCAGCTGAGATACAACCGTTGCAAGTGCCGCACCTTCTATTCCCATATGGATAAAGCCTACAAACAGGATATCAAGAACTATATTCAGAAATATCGATGCCACAAGACAATATAGAGGCGTCTTGCTGTCTCCGATAGACCTGAGGATATTTGCCGAAAGGTTATATAGTGCCGTGAAAGGCAGTCCGATAATGATGATCCTGATATATCTGACCGACAGTGACATCATTTCAGACGGCGTATTCAGTAGCACAAGCACATTCCGGACAAAACAAAGCGAAACCGCAAGAAGTACTATCGTAATTCCTGCAGTCAGCACAGAAGAACCTGCTATATTTCTTTTAAGTCTCTTTATATCCTTTGCTCCAAATGCATTTGCAACAAGTATTCCGAAGCCCTGAGTGAAGCCGTTCACGAGGCCTATCAGCATATTTGAAACAACGCCCGTCATTCCAACAGCCGCAAATGCATTCTTATCCAGGAAATAGCTCACAACCTTGGCATCACCTATGTTGTAGAGCTGCTGAAATATATTTCCCAGTATGATGGGAATAGTGAACATGATGATTATGCGGAGAGGACTTCCCTCCGTCATATTCATCTGTCCCTTCTTTTCTTTCATCAACGGATGATCTCCTTAATAAGTTTCTCAGGATGATATGTATCCTGACTATCTATAGTGTAGGCATCAAGGATCAGCCTCTTGGCTGCCTCAGCCTTCTTTTCGTCATTTGCGTAGATTATCGCAAGAAGGCCGCCCTTGTCAATACCCTCACCAAGATGTTTACTGATTTCAATACCGACTGCCGGATCTATCTCATCAGTCAGCTGCTCTCTTCCGCCTCCAAGTGTAAGACAGGCTGTACCGATCTTCTCAGTATCACAGTTTATGAGTACGCCGCTATTTTCAGCCTTAACAGGGATCATGTACTTCGCAGAATTAAGCTCGCTCGTACCATCAATAAAGCCTGTATCACCGCCCTGCGCCGCAACGAATTCTATGAACTTTGCAAGGGCCGCACCACTGGCTATCGCTTCCTCTATGCGTGAAATATACTCGCTTATCACCGTATCATATGATACGTCCGCATTATTCTCTGAAGGTACCGCTGAATCAGCTGACGTCTCGCCCGGCTTAGCAGTCTTCTCTGCCAGCCTCAGCATCTCTGCGGCAAGCTTCACAGAAAGCTCGCGAAGCCTCTCATCTCCGCCTCCACGAAGTACTTCAAGTGCTTCAAGAACCTCAAGTGTATTTCCAACGAAACGACCGAGAGGCTCATTCATATCGGAAATAACAGCTGTCACATCTCTGCCGGCATTCTTGCCTATCCTTACCATGATCTCAGCCAGCTTCTTTGCAGAATCAATATCTTTCATGAAGGCGCCACTGCCACACTTAACATCCAGCACGATGCCGTCTGCTCCGGCTGCCAGCTTCTTACTCATGACCGAAGACGCGATAAGCGAATAATTATCAACCGTTCCGGTAACATCACGAAGCGCATATATTTTCTTATCCGCAGGCGCAAGATTCTTCGTCTGGCACATATCCGCAAAACCGACTGTCTTCACCTGATCCATGAACTGCTCCTCAGAAAGGTCTGAAGAAAAGCCCGGAATACTCTCCAGCTTATCAATAGTTCCGCCTGTATGACCGAGGCCGCGTCCGCTCATCTTCGCAACCGGAACACCAAGCGCTGCAAGGATAGGTCCTATGATAAGAGTCGTCTTGTCGCCTACACCTCCTGTGGAATGCTTGTCGATGATCCTTTTCTTCATCCGGGCAGTACCCTCTTCTGTCTGGGTATCGCCGTCTTTATCTCCGGCATCCTTTCTGTTATCATCAAAAATACCAGTCAAATCGAGCATATCCCCGCTCTCAGCCATGGCAAGAGTAAGGACGGTCGTCTCCTCATCATTCATCCCTTTAAACCATGTAGCCATCAGGAACGATGACATCTGATAATCCGGGATACTGCCGTCAGTATAGCCGTTTACTATAAAGCGTATTTCCTCCTCGGAAAGCACGCCGCCGTTTCTCTTCTTTATGATCAGTTCATTCATGTTCATAGTTTGTCACCCCCGTAACATCTATCTCGATCACTTTTCAGTCCTTGCGCCCTCTATGGACTTCCTTCTTGTAACCACCAATTATTACACATTCTATGTGTATTTTTCTCCCGTGTAGTTCTTCAAATCGATTACAGATCCTCATTCAGTTCCTCGGTTCCTGCGAGCACAAAACGTCCGTCTCTTATCAGATCAACCTCCGTGCCATCCTCATAAACCGCATATATCCTTCCAAGTTCGTCGAAAGGTATCGTAATATCCGTATGGCAGTTGAAATAAGCCTTCTCCGGCTCGGTATCCCTGAGGGCGCTGAAGCTGTTCTCCTTTGAAACTATCTCCTTGCCATCCGGGTTAAATATCCTTGAATCCTCCGCATGTCTGTAGCAGGTATCGCCCACTGCAAAATGCGGTCCGGTCTTCTCCATGATAAGTATCGGCAGCTTGCCCATGATATCGTATCTGTTTGCCATACTGTAGGCAGCCGTATTTGTTCCGATTGCAAACTCGCCAAGTGGCAGACTGTCTCTGTTCTGCAGAACATTCTCACGTATATATGCCCTATTCTTCTCTTCATCATCGAAATTTCCGCAGGTAAAATCCTTTATGCAACCATCCTCGAAGCTCATCTTAAGCTCCTTAAAGAGAAGTCCGTTCAGGTAAACATGACTCACATGAAGCGTACCGTGGGTTCCCTCAAGAACAGGCGAGGTAAATACCTCTCCAACCGGAATATTCACGTCAGCCGTACAGTTTTCAAACTGCGACTCATGCTCCGGATCAGCCAGCTTTCTCATGGTAACATGCATATCTGTCAGGTTGCCGTTACGTCCTTCAACCTTAACGTAAGCCGCCGGATCAAGCGCATCGATGATATGCTGATGTATCCTCTCGTATTTGTTGCTATCGAGAGTATTTAACTTTACCGTCTCTTCAAATACAGCTCCAAAATCAGGATGAACCTCAGGTACCGGAAAAGCGATTATCGTGAAACTGTATTTATCACCCGGAATGTATTCATTCACTATCTCACCGCTTCTTACGGAATAATCCACATACAGCTTCTGCTGAGGATCCGTGTAAACCGAAGCACTGTCCTTGGTCACCGGCTCTACTGTCGTCTCGCCGAAGCTCTCGATCACCGCCGGACCGGCGTAAACAGCCGCATCCTCTCTGTACTCCTCGTACACACGTCTCATGATATCCAGTTTTCTCTCGACCATCCTCTTATTCAGGAAGAATGCATCATCATTCCTGTGGTCATAGTCGCACTGCAGATTGCAGGAAATATTGGTGAAGCCCTGCTTTATAACCTGCTTTCTGTTCACTCTGCTTACAGCATAGCGGCAGATTATCGGCTTAAGTCCTATCTCATCGAATCTCTTAACCGCAGCACGGACTATTCTTTCCTGACCGATTGAATATCTTATGTTAACCGTTTTCTTTCCCTCAAAAGGAACATTCATCGTGATGAAGCCTTTTCTGAAGCCGTTTACGAAGGTCTCTGCGATCTTATCAATCTCCTCCTCCGGCAGCTCTGCAAGATATTTTGAAAGTCCTCTTTCATTGTCGCCGATGTACTCGCCGTAATAGTATAAATAGTCTTCACTGCCGAGATCCGCGTTCATGCAGATATCGTACGCGAGCCCCTCAACAGGAAGAAGTATCTCCTCTATTCTCTCTCTTATCAGCTCCTCTGAATAATCAAAAGCGTAATAATAAACCGCTTCCTCAACAGCCTTAAGACTTGGCTTCTCCTCAGACGTATAGATTATGTAAACCTCCAGGAAGAGTTCCAGCAAGATCACAACGTCAAAATCCTTATCGTCAGCGATGAGCATTGGAAGGTTATACAGTTCAAAATACAGGAATGACAAAACCTTCCCGAAGCTTCCAAGCTTCTCCTCTGCATAGTCCGGATTGAGATAACTCTTCTCGTAAGCAGCCTTTCCAAGCTCCGCAAATACCTTTTCATTTCTTTCACGCAACTCATCAAGTGAATACTTCTCGCGAGATATCTCACCATCTTTTTCGTAACCGAAAGTATTCTCTTCTTCGGTTGCGCAAAGAGCAGTATCTTCTTCATCTTCTCTTTCCGGATTACAGCCGTACGCCTCAAGCACGTACAGAACATGCTTGGCAACGTGTCTGAAATAATCCGAACCCGCACCGCTCTCCTCTGCTATTTCCTTAATCCTGTTTACCGAAAGCTCAAATCTTTCTTTTAATTCCTCATCAATAAACAATTCTGTTCCTTCTCCGTTTCTAGTTTATTTTAATATCCGAACCCGACCGGATTTGCTGCTTGTCCGGCTCATCCGGTAAAATATCATTACTGAGTAAAAGCCCCGCAGCAATCGAATCCATCAGCCGAATCCATATTCACTGCGGGGTAATATTTAAAATCATATGATCCACAAAGCCGCAAGCAGTAACAATACGCCCACAGAAAGGATCATGGAAAGCCTCTTTGTATTTGTATTTCCGCTTTCCTGCTTGTAGGATGTAGCTGCGAAAAACAGTCCGTTTATACCAAGTATTCCGGCGATCAGCAGCAGTGTTCCCGCACAGTCCGGAGCCTTGCCATCCTTCATAACCGATATTGTCAAAACGACTATGATTATTATCAGCCCGATACCGCCGGAAATAAGCGATATTACGGTATCACTTGCTATAAGATCATCCGCAAAGCTATATCCTTTTTTTCTCTTCCTGAACAATTTCATATATCAACGAACCATCCTGTGTATCATGATATCCGGTTCTGACCGTTACATCGCGCAGCAGATCATCACCCTATCATCACACGCATCCGCGGATCTCGGAAATATCCTCGATACCCTTGCGGATCATGAACTCCTCTATGCCCTTTACGATCTCAGCTGTGATCGAAGGATTCCTGAAATTGGCAGTTCCGACAGCAACAGCTGTAGCTCCCGCCATGATAAACTCGATAGCATCCTCGGCAGAATCAATACCGCCCATACCGATGATCGGTATATTTACTGTCTTTGCAGCCTGATAAACCATTCTTACGGCTATCGGCTTGATGGCAGGTCCGGAAACACCGCCTGTCTTATTTGCAAGCGCAAAGCAGCGTCTCTCGATATCTATCTTCATGCCTGTAAGTGTATTTATAAGTGAGATGGCATCTGCACCGCCCTCCTCAGCCGCTCTGGCCATAACCGTAATATCGGTTACATTCGGACTGAGCTTCATGATGATAGGCTGTTTAGCCGCCTTCTTAACTGCGGTCGTGATATCGTAAAGCGCTTTCGGATCCTGACCGAAGGCAATTCCGCCCTCCTTAACGTTAGGGCAGGAAACATTTATCTCCAGAAGATCTGCCGGTGAGTCAGCAAGCTTCTCCACAACATCGACATAATCCTCCTTCGAACGTCCACATACATTTACGATTATCTTTGTATCCTGCTTTGCAAGGAAAGGAAGATCTCTCGAAAGGAAGGTGTCTATTCCCGGATTCTGAAGGCCGACTGCATTCATCATTCCGCAGTCTGTCTCTGCGATACGAGGTGTAGGATTGCCCTCCCATGGAATGTTGGCAACACCCTTGGTAGTAACCGCTCCAAGCACGCTCAGATCAACAAAATCAGCGTATTCCATGCCTGAACCGAAGGTTCCCGATGCAACTGTTATAGGGTTCTTCATCTCAACTCCTGCAATATTTACCGACATATTCATCAGAGATTCACCTCCTCAGCATAAAATACAGGTCCGTCCTTACATATTCTCTTATTCTTAACCTTTGAATGGTCGTCAACCTCTTCCGTCTTAACAACACAGGCAAGACACGCACCGATTCCGCAGGCCATTCTCTCCTCAAGCGATATCTGAGCCTTGATACCGTTCTCTACAGCATAGCTCTTGATACCTCTAAGCATCGGTGTAGGTCCGCAGGCATATATCATATCACCTGTGATGCCGTATTCCTTGATACCGTCGATTACATTTCCCTTTACTCCGGCAGCACCGTTATCACTGGTAATAAAAACCTCTGAATACTGCTCAAATTCCGGAACCAGAAATGTATTATCGTCCCTGAAACCGAGAACAGTCTTGATATTACTCTTAGGAACTCCTGCTTCACTTAAGCTCTTGGCAAGGTAAAGCATAGGAGGGATGCCTATTCCGCCGCCAAGAAGGATGTGGTTACCGGTTGCATCAGCTCCCGCCATAGCAGCTTCGCCATTAACTTCAGCTGAAGCATTCGGAAGATCGTAGCCCTTACCGAGAGGTCCTACAACCTCAACCGTCTCACCTTCCTTAAGCTTTGAGAACTCTCTTGTTCCCTCGCCGGCGATTCTGAAAACTATCCTCATAGTCTTCGCAGCCTTGTCCACATCGCAGATGCTTATAGGACGCGGGAGCATCCTGCTCTTTTCCTTCGAATATAAGTCGATGAACTGTCCCGGAACCGCATACTCAGCTATCTCTCCCACTTCAAGGAGAAGGCTGAATATTTCCGCCTGAAGTTCTTCATTCTTTAATACTGTTGCAGTGTATTTTATCTTATCCATTCCAACCTCTTTCATAACTGACACTACTCACCGAATCACATACTGCAATCCATCCACTGAACTTCATACCGCAATCCATCCACTGAACTTCATACCGCAACCCATCCACCGAACTGTATACTGCAATCCACTAAGCGAACCACATACCGCAATCCATCCACTGAGCTGCGTAAAATCACAGTCCTGCATCGAGTAGCGTCAAAAATATAAATAATTACAGTCCAACTGCTGTACGGATATCAAGAAGCATATCCTCCACAGCTGCTCTTGAAGCATCAGCAAAGTTCTCGCCGCTAAAACGCTCCTTATACTTATCATTCTTATAAGCTGCGATGATACCTCTTGAAGAGTTAACGATCGCACCAAGCTTATCCTCGTTGAAGAAGGCCTTAAGGTCACTTCCCTTACCGCCCTGAGCGCCGTAGCCCGGAACAAGTATAAGAGTTCTTGGCATGATCTTGCGAAGCTTCTCGCCCATCTCAGGATATGTTGCGCCGACAACGGCACCAACGTAGCTGTAGCTATCTCCCATGAACTCATCGCCCCACTCACGAACCTTCTCGCCTACTATCTCGTAGAGCGGTGTACCATCGATCAGTCTGTCCTGGAACTCGCCGGAAGAAGGATTTGAAGTCTTAACAAGAACAAATATACCCTTATTTCTCTCCTTGCATACATCGATAAAAGGCTTAACTCCGTCACTTCCGAGATATGGATTGACAGTTGCGAAGTCCTCATCAAAAGGAACGAGCTTCTCGCCCTCGATCTCAACACTTCCGAGATGTCCGATAGCATAAGCAGCACTTGTTGAACCGATATCGCCCCTCTTAACATCACCTATTATCACAAGATCCTTAGACTTAGCATAATCAACAGTCCTTTTAAAAGCTGCAACGCCCGGAACACCGAACTGCTCGTACATTGCTATCTGCGGCTTAACTGCCGGTATAAGATCGTAGGTTGTATCTATAATCGCCTTATTAAACTGAAATACAGCTTCAGCTGCCGCATCCAGAGTCTTACCGTACTCTGCAACCGCAGCCTTCATGATATGCTCCGGTATCATAGAAAGGTTAGGATCAAGTCCTACAACTATCGGCGCATTCTTCTTTTTGATCTCAGTCATCAGCTTGTTTATCATATCTGTATCTCCTTAAAAATATATTATTCATCAACCTGTCATTGCGGACGCAAAGCATCCCTTATAACGCTACGAATCATTGTAACAAAATCAGGGGCATGTTTCAAGATTTCAAACACCAGTATTCCATATATTTCCTTAAGTTTTTTCTTCCCAGCTCAGTGATGCTGATCTCTTTATCGCACTCCACAAGCGTTATGGTTTTCTTCTTTCTATCAATCCTCTCCACATTTCGCATATTTACTATGTTTGAACGGTTACAGTAAAGCATCTCCGAGTTATCGAGATGACCTATCAGCTTCTTCAGTTCACGCTTCGGAAGGGAAATCTCGCCTATGTCTTTAAGATATACGACATCGTGTTTGCTGTGGACCTCTATCATGAGGATATTATCCTTACGGACCTTGTAGAAGGAGTCCTCTATCGCAAGGTGTATATAGCCATTCCTTCTCTCCCTCTCGCGCATATCGCCAAGTCCGCATTTTAACGTAAGCTCTCTGATATCCTCCTTAAACTCATCCCTATCGAAAGGATACTCATAAAACTTATAGCAATGATAATCCTTGTAGGCGATCAGTTCCTTATCGATCAGGTCTGAAATAACGATCACATACGCATCAAAATACCTTTCAGTCTTCCTGATACATCTTAGAAACCGCAGCCCATCCATATCTCCGGTCCTTTTGTCGGAATGCAGACCGATAACGAAGAGGTCAATCTCATGTGATAACATCAGCCTTACGGCCTCTTCCACTGTCGCGCATTGATAAAGCTCCGCGCTGTTTTCGCTTCGCATGATAAGTCCGCTTATCATGTCATTTCTTCTTGTAAAAACCTCTAAAACAAGAATCCTCATATACTTGTCCCGGAAAAACTGCAAAACCGGAATCCCCCTTTCCTTAGTTTTGCTTTTTATTAAATACAGTTTTTGGCTATCCGGTCCCCTTAAAGCCGAATGTCTATCTATCACAAAGGACCCAGGTAAAACCTGAGTCCTATTATGATCATTCTCCGCCTTCGCCGCCTTCGCCACCTTCACCTGGATTTTCAGGTGGTGGTCCTTCCGTAGGTGCCTCCGTAGGAGCCTCTGTCGGAGCTTCCGTCGGTGCTTCTGTCGGCGCCTCCGTAGGCTGTTCCGTAGGTGGTGGTGCCTGCGTTGTCGGCTGATCAGACTCAAATACCGCATTGATCGTATGACCTCTGTCAAGGTTCTGGAATGCGTACTGATTTACCGCGCCCACGCTCTTTCCATCCACAAGGACATCCTTAATATGATATCCTGCATTCGGAGTAATATATATAGTTACTGTTGCCTTCATAGGAGCTGAACAAGTACCTGAAATTGTACCGCCTTCACCTGCCGAGGTCTTGATTATCGGATTACCGGCCTCATCAAGGCCAAGCTGCTCCTTCGAAAGGTGCTTATCACATATTGAATCAAATATCGTGTCGTCATACTGGAAGTCAGCTTCCTGTATGGTCTTCTTTCCGGTTTCCGGATCAGTGGTAACAATATATTCCTTGGCATTCGGACAGGTGTCGGTTGCTATCTTGTGAGTTTCCTCACAGATCTTAACTGTAATATGTCCCTTACACCTTGTTGTAGGAATACTGTCTTCTGCACAGTAGTCAGAATGTGTCGGACAACCCTCTGACGGAAGCTCACCCGTGAGCTTACATACAGTTACGGTCGTGATTCCGTCCGGTCTCTCCATGATATCCTTATCTAGATCCCAGTTCTCACTCTCGCAGATCTTGTCCATTACATCCCTCCACATGTATTTGTGGTAGGTCTGATCACCAAGTCTAACATTCATATCATAGCCGTACCAAACCGATGCGGTATAATATGCTGTCATTCCGCAGAACCAGAGGTCGTAGGTACTTGAAGTCGTACCTGTCTTACCGGCGCAGACTGCTCCGCTTTCAAGTCTTGCAGGAGTACCTGTACCTGAAGTAACAACGTCCTTCATACAGTCGATGAGCATCCAGGCTGTTGTAGCCTTCATGACTCTCTCTGATCTGTCCTTGGGATTTGTATTATCAATAACAACGTTTCCGTCGTGGTCGATAACCTTTGAATAATATACCGGCTTGATGTAAACACCGCCGTTGGCTATGCTTGCATAAGCCGCAGTGATCTCAAGGTTTGTTACACCGTAGGTAAGACCACCAAGCGCAAGTGACTGGTTAATATCCGAAACAACGTCACCGCTGCTCCACAGCTCTTCATCAACAAGTGTTGTAAATCCAAGTTTGTTTACGTGCTCGAAGCACTTCTCCGGCGTTGTAAGAGTAAGCGTCTTAACCGCAATGATATTCATCGAATCTCTGATACCGTCTCTTATCGAAGCATCGCCTCGATATCCGCCGTACCAGTTTGAAACATCTCCGCCGTCGATGTATTTGTAAGGTTCATCCTTCTGTGTGAAGGCAAGGTTTCCGCCCTCCTCAAGGTAAGGCATGAATGATGCAAGAACCTTGAAAGTTGAACCCGGCTGTCTCATACCCATCGTCGCTCTGTCGAAGGTAAGGTTTCCGGACTTCTCGCCACGTCCACCAAATATAGCCTTAACATAGCCCGTATGCTGGTCGATAACCGTCATGGTTGACTGAGGCTGCGGAGAAATAACAAAGCTTTCGCTGTCATAGAATGCTCCGGTCTTGTCGATCATCGCTTCGATGAACTTATCCGCCGCTGCTCTCGCAGTATCCTTACTGCTGTAAATACTGTTATATGTCGGATCTCCTGTCTGCTCTCTGTAGTAAGAAAGAAGATCGTTTGTATCATAGTTGTATAAGGTGACGCCATCTGAGCCCCTCAGAGTCAGAAGGTATTCAAGGCCGACCGAAGTAGAGTCCGGATAATAGTCCGGATCACTCATGACTGTTTCACAGATTCTCTGGATTGAACGGTCCTGAACCGAATATATGCTGTAACCGCCGGTGTAAAGCTCGTTGTAAGCCTCCGACTCGGTCATATCGTACATTTCCATGAACTGCTTAGCGAGTTCAGTGATGATCATATCCGTATAATACGAATTGTAGGTCGCATTATCGTCCTTAACCTTCTTAACCGCCTTGATCCTTTCGTAAACAGGATCATCGAGACATTTCTGATATTCAGCCTCGTCGATATATCCAAGCTCCTTCATCTTCTTAAGAACGAGCTTTCTTCTCTTCGCATTCTCCTCAGGGAATTCCGTCGGATCATACTGGTAAGGGTTCTGCGTGATACCTGCTATAACCGCCGCCTCTGAGATAGTCAGATTTGAGCACTTCTTATCAAAATACGCCTGTGATGCAGCCTCGACACCATTAACACCATGTCCGAGGTAGATAGTATTCAGATAATACTCAAGTATTTGTTCCTTACTGTATTTTTTCTCGAGCTCAACCGCCAGCGACTGCTCCTGAATCTTACGTTCAACAGTCTGCAGGAAGGTCGTCTCGTCTGCACCTACATTAAATACGTGGTTCTTGATGAGCTGCTGGGTTATGGTACTCGCACCTTCATCGAACTTACCTGAAAGCATTCTGACAGAAACACGGAGGATACCTCTGATATCGATACCGTTGTGCTCCCAGAATCTCTCATCCTCTATCGAAACAAATGCGTCGATGAGGCACTTAGGAATTTCATCATAATATACATAAATTCTGTTGGAATTGGCCATCGAAAGCGATGTATTGACTGTACCATTTGAGTTATAAATGGTACTCTTGAAGCCCTTCGGCTTTATGCTGATCTTGTTGATATCAGGGGAGTTGTCAAGTATTCCCTTCATCATACCGAAACCGGCACCGGCACAAACAACTACTATAAATACAAATGCCACAAGCACCAGCTTGAAAAGATTTATAAAAAGCTTTCTTGAGTATCTCTGAGATCTGGATACGAGTTTTTCCTTTATCTTCTCTGCACCATGTTTACTGTAGATCACTTTGCTTCCTCCTGTAGTCAGCCCGGCATACCGGACAGGCAGTTTTTATGACTTCTGCATTTGGACATACTAAGTCATTCTGCATTACATACAGAGTATTATAACAATATCGCCACTCTTTTACAAGTGGCGATATCTTAAATATGTCTTAATGTCTTTTTTCAACAAATACTTCCTGAATCTGCGATCATCACAGTCACATATCAAGTATTTTAGTCGCAAGCTTTTCCCGGAATCTTGTATCATGCTCAACCACGATCATCGTTGGCTTGTACTTCTCGATCAGCTTTTCTATCTGCATCCTTGAAAATACATCTATATAGTTCAACGGCTCATCCCAGATATATAAATGCGCCGATGTAAGCAGGCTTGAAGCGATCAGTACCTTTTTCTTCTGCCCTTCCGAATAATCTTCCATATTCTTCTCGAACTGAATTCTGCTCATATCAAGCTTACGGAGCAGTGTCAGGAGCAGACTGTAATCAAGCCCCTGCTTCTCTGCGTATTCCTTCAGGTTGCCCTTCAGATGCGATGTATTTTGGTCGATGTACGAGATGACAAGTCCGCTGGCTGTCTCAAGCTTCCCGGAAGTAATCACCTTGCTGTCATTGTTAGATCCATATTCTGCTTCTTCCTGACCATTTTGCCCTTTATCACCGGAATTCGCTTTCTTCGTATCTCTAAGTATCGCTTTGATCAGACTCGACTTTCCGCATCCATTCTCTCCATTCAAGAAAAGTATGTCGCCCTGCATAAGCTGGAATGTGATTCCTTTAAACACCGGTTCAGCCCCCTCGAAAGACAGCTCGAAGTCTCTGCACTCCACCAAGCACTTCTTATGATGCGTGAGCGGCATAAGCTTTAGGTCATCCACCTTCTCGATATCCTTCAGAAGGCCTTCTTTCTCCTCGATCTCGCGGTCTATCCTTTTCTCAAAGTTCTTCACTCTTGACTGCATCTTCTTAGTCTTTGCACCGATATAGCTTCTTGTGGAAATACATCTGTCATTCTCCTTTACCGGATCAAAGCCTATCTTAGTATTTTCATTCTTTTCAGCCCATCTTCCGGCTCTATCCGCCGAGGTCTGAAGCTTTGCGATCTCCTTTTTATGCTTCTCATTTTCTGAGATTGCGAAAGCATCCGCCTTCTCTTTATTCTCCCACCAGGTGCTGAAGTTGCCGGCCACCACTTCAATCGACTCGCGGTTAAGTACCAGCATATGATCAGCGACCGCATCCAGCAGGTCTCTGTCGTGGGATACAAGGATGAACCCCTTCTTCGAAGCAAGGTATTTCTTTATGATCTCTCTACCGCCTTTATCGAGGTGATTTGTCGGTTCATCGATCAGCAGGAACTCATTCTCTCCCGAGAAAAGTACTGCCAGCATGGCCTTCGTTCTCTCCCCGAAGCTGAGAGTCTTGATCGGTCTGTAAAGTATCTCCGGGTCAACACCCAGGCTGTTCAGCTCACAGACCACTTTCCAGCCTTCCACGCCCGGCTTCCACTTTTCAGCAAGTTCGTCGGCCGTCATGTCCATCTCATTCTTCTCTATTCTGTACGGAAAATAGTCAAATACCATATCCGTCGTTATGCTTCCGGTATATTCGTATTTTCCCAGCAGAAGATTCAGAAAGGTCGTCTTGCCCTTGCCATTTCTTCCAATAAAGCCAAGCTTCCAGTCCGTATCGACCGAAAACGAAACATTTTCAAATATATTGTCAAAACTGCCTTCATAACAGAAAGTCAGATTCGAAACCTGTAATAATGACATTTTTACCACCCCTTTCTGTTCCGCACTCTAATACCGGAATTATTTATTGGATATTTTTTCGTGGTATTTCTATTGATCTTCCTTATCGGGATATTACTCTTTAGTTTTCTCATCCCGTCAAATACCACATGTTCTATTTTCTTCTTACTCATTTTTGAGACCTCCTCTTTACTGCATAGATGTAGCTTTCCCACTCCTTATCTACGCAAAAACACCGCAAGAATAATCCTGCGGTGTTTTTTCTCAAATCGAGCAAAAATACGCCTGCCAAACAAGCAGAACATGCCAAATATTTAAAGAGAACCACTATGAATTATTTCTTGCATCACAAGAGAATACGCGTGCAAACCGCGCTGCTCTTACCATCTAATTTGATTATCTGCAAGAAATACTTCTCATTGGTCTCCTCCTGTTTTCTGTAGAATCACTGTACGAAAATCCTCGTTCGTCAGCAGACATAGAATATCAATATTCCTCTGAAAATGCAAGCACAACATTTTATACTTGTAATATAAAAAACATCGAGCCATCATTGTATCACTTTTTTGTGGTGTGATACCGGTGCTCATTATGATATTCAGAACTTCGCATACCCGCACTCTTCCTTCGTAGGACCGTCTATTCCCGACTCATAGCGTGCGCGGAATTCCATATTGATATCGCGTATTTCCTTCTTACCGTCTATATAGTCCTGATACATCTCTGCCAGTCCCGCCATACATCCGTCACATGAGCCGTTTACATTTCCGATTGACTCCGCAACTATCTGCTCACGCTGCCGGCGCGTAGTATCCTTTATCAGTATTGATTTAAATTCGTCCATATCTACAACCTCTTATCAAGTTTATATGTTCAAGCTCTTCTGTCCAATCACCTGTTTGAATCGTAAAGGCATGATTACTTTGCCTCATCAAATGAGGCAGCCGCTTTCTCAGCGATCAGTCTTCTCTTCGCCAGCGTCTTATCAAACAACTCTCCGGCTATCTCAGGAAGCTTATCATATACCACCTGGGTGCCCTCCTGAGTGATTCCTCCCTTCGTAGCAACTCTCGTAACAACCTCCTCGAAAGTCATCTCTTTACGGAGCATTAAATCACCGGTCGCACTCATGGTATTCAGCACCATATTTACTATCTGGTCATCCGGGATCTGTGTATGATTCCTCGCCTCTTTACAGATAACATCAAATATTGATGCAATAAAGCCCGGCATGCAGCTTACAAGCTCAGAGCCCATGCCCATCTCGTTCTCCGGGAGCTCAATGACTCTTCCGATGCAGCCGAGAATATCCTTCAGAATTGCCTTGTCTTCCTCCGAAACAAGCTCGTTATAGCAGACAAGAGTCTGTGAGCGGTCTATTTCAGCAGTCACGCTCGGAATAACCTTCGCCATCTTTCGCTTCGAGATCCTGCCAAGAGTTTCGAATGTTACATTTCCGTTCAGAGATACTAAAAGTGCATCCTGCTTTAGAGCCCCATCGATCTCTGCAACTATATTTCCGATATCAGATGGTCTGACACAGACAAATACAATATTGCTCTTATCCGCAAGCTCAGAATTATTATCACAGATCACCAGCCCTTCAGGTGCAGTGCTCAACTTCTCCTTACTCCTGTTTGCAACGAATACTTCCTCAATATTTTGATTTCCGGAAGCAATAAACTTATCGGCAAGCATCTTCCCCATACTGCCATATCCTATTACACCTACATTCATGATTCTCTCAACCTTTCACTAATCTAACATTAACACATCAGCCTTTTACTATCTTCAAAAACTTCTTATCATTCATCTGTTCGTTCGACACATATTCTCCGTCATAGAAGAATGCATACGTCGTGATCGGAGTCGGTGCATTCTGGGCAGCCTCTTTACTCTCAATCTTCACAGCCTTGAAGTCGATTCCATTTTGTTTTGCAGTCTCTTCAAGAATCGGAACGTATTTTGCATTAAACGGACACTGATTTGTATAATAAAGCACATAGCCTTTTTTTTCAATATGCACCTTCTTAGCACACTCCTTAAACTTAGGCTTTTCAGCGTCCTCGTCAAACGGAAGGTACCACAGCTGTATTCCATTATCAGCCTCATCAGCCACTTCAAAGCCCTTATATTTCAGGAATTTGGGATCCGCCAGAAATGGTTTCTTCTTGGCCGCCGCCAATATGCAAAGCCCTTTCTTACCTTTCACTTTACTGTCGCGAATACATTCATTCAGAAGTTCACTCGAATATCCATGGCCCTTAAAGGAGCCGGAAACCCACAGGCAGTCAATATACATATATCCCGCCGCATCAATCGGATTCCAGGCATATTCAGCCGGAATATACTCAATAAAACACTTTCCTCTTTCCACACTCTTCAGAAATACAAGCCCTTCCTCGAACCTGTCCGCAAGCCACGCCTTCTTCGACGAAACCTGCACGTCTTTATTGTTGGAAATCGCACAACAGATGTGCTCCTCCTCCAGATTATCCTTCGTCACCTGAATATACTCCATACTTAACCCTCCTTCTATGTGGTTGTTGCCGGGAAGCCCACTGGTTCCCCGGCCAATTAGTATTTTCAACTTAATTTGTATTTCCGTCTGGTTATCACGGCATTACTCAACCGGAAAACATGCTTCAGTAACATATTCATCCGGGTTATTTGTCTGTGCCGGACTTACATGATATATGCAGAACATCGGGCTGTCTGCAAGCTTGTAGCCATTCTCCTTGATCCACGACATAGCTGTTGCCGTTGCATCTGTCATCTGTTCATAGCTGCCCTTGATTATACAGCTTGCAACTTTGACTGCAGGGATGGTCTCGAACTTCACATGCTCACTGTCTTCATACTGTCCCTTCACAGTCATCCATGCGATTATCTCAACATTCTCTTCCTTGTATTCCTTATCAAGAAAGCTGCAGCCTGCAAGACAAGGCTCTGCAGGAACCAACGGTGCTTTATACTCCTTCATCATATTCCAAGCCATCTGCTCATCCTCATAACGTGGAATGATCATGTGAACTGTTGCTGCATACCTCTCAGGTATGGTTTTTACTGTAACATCGTATTTCATATTTTGCTCCTTTCTCAGCCTCTTTCTGGCTGTATCCAGAAGCATCAGCTTATACTCCGTTTCCTTCGAAATCTTCTCCAGTTCCTTCTGCCTATCAAGCAGGAATTCATCGAACCGTTCCTTATCATCATATATTTCGAGAATACGGATGATATCCGCAAGCGCAAAGCCCATATCCTTAAGGGCGGTTATCCTTCCAATTGTGAATAACTGTTCCTCGCGGTAATAGCGGTATCCGGTAAACTCATCAATCTCTGCCGGTTTCAGCAAGCCAATATCATCGTAGTGGCGAAGCATCCTGATACTTACTCTGGATAGTTTTGAAAAATCTCCTATTTTTAGCATTCTTTTCTACCTCCATGGATGTATTTTTCCTGAGCTCACTACGACTGTAATCCCTACCATAATGTTAGAGTCAATACCCAAATTGAAAAATTTTTTTATTCTTTCTTCCACTGAAATTTCTTCAGGTCAACTCTGCCGTCTACGACCTCAACGCCCTCAGCAATAAGCATCTCTCCCTGCTTCCATGCGCCTCCGAAGGCATAGTTTCCGGCAAGTTCGCCCTTCGCATTGACAACTCTGTGACACGGTATCACAGAAAGGTCCGGATTCTTATGCAGTGCGTTTCCGACTGCCCGCGCCATCTTTCTGTCTCCCGCCTCTTCTGCAACCTGTGCATAGGTGGCAACGCAGCCCTTCGGTATCCTCTTCACGGCTTCATATATTCTCTTTGTCGGACTGTCGGATATCAGATCATAACTTTCAGCAATCATAAGCTTAACATCCTTATCCGGTATACTTCCGTCAAGAATGATCGT
>JAEEGF011150474.1_pt1 | contig 21622 bp, 11 predicted proteins | sample 9134171 | NCBI WGS metagenome assembly JAEEGF01 (sample SAMN16246542, study PRJNA631951) | gut metagenome | biome: gut microbiome; feature: rumen; material: AP-attached | host: Bos | place: Iran: Karaj | collected 2018-10 | reverse complement strand
CAGCCAGCAAGCTTGTCAATCGCAACAACGACGGTCAGGGCTTCTTTGGCTCAGTTCGTGGTGGCGGCACAGCCAATGGTGTAACAGTAAACGAAGTCATCATCGAGAACCTCATCATCGATGCAAGCTGCTCTGTTCAGCACGACCAATATTTCGTTGCAGGTGTTGTTGGTCGTATTAATGCACGAAACGATGAAAATAGCAACATCATCATCCGTAATTGCGGTAACGAGGCTAACATATCGACAACAGGCAGAAACGCTGCAGGTATTCTTGGTTGCGTCGCTTCCACAAACGTTGGCCTGAAGCTCTACAACCTTTGGAACAAGGGTAACATCACAGGCAACGGCGGCGAGAGTGCTGCCATCTGTGCTTGGACCGGTCAACGCAACGTAAATGGTGAAGTAGATGTAGAAGGCTGCTGGAACATCGGCGAAGTAACAGGCGTTGACGGCAACGGCTACAACCTCATCCGTCGCAACTCGAACATCGTTCCTCGCAACATCGTTGACCTCTGCCTCACCAATGCAGGTAACCAAGGCAAGGTTTCTGTCCTCAACACAGAGAATCCCATTGCAAGCGGCGAGCTTTGCTACCTCTTGAATGGCGACCAGACTACCATCGTCTACACCCAGACGCTTGGCACAGACGAAATGCCCGTATACGGCACAACATCTCTCCAAGTTTATCAGGCTGGCACAAAGGATTGTGCAGGTGCAGCCGTAGGTGGCATCAATTATAATAATGTAAGCGGAGAAACCGTTGTGCTCGACCACAACATCAACATCGAGATTGGCATGTGTGATGTATGTCACACTCAGTTCCAGGCTCCTGAACTCGTTGACGGCTACTATCAGATTAAGAATGCAGGTAACCTGGAATGGTTCAGCAACAAGGTTGACGAAGGCGGCGACGCTAACCTCCAAATCAACGGTAAGCTGATGAACGACATCGACATGCTTGGCATCGAGAACCTCCACAAGCCCATCGGCGTGAATACTGGCAAGAAGTACAACGGTACATTCGACGGCCAGGGCTTCCGCATCAAGAACATGATTATCAATCGTCCTTCCGACAGCAACATCGGCTTCTTCGGCTTCCTTCGTGGCAACGCTGCCAATACGACTGTCAAGAACCTCATCATGGACAAGAGCTGCACCATCCACGGATACAATCGCGTAGGTGGCATCACAGGCAGCTGCCAGAACAACGGCGCTCTCATCACTCTGGAGAACATCATCAACGAGGCTACAGTCATTGCTGAGCATCAGGATGCAGCAGGCATCATTGGCGGTCAGGAAGGCAACGGTCCTAAGTGGCTCATCAAGAATGTGCTGAACACAGGTACCATCACAGCCAAGAACGAGGCTCCTTATGCTGGCGCTCTCTGCTGCTACCTGGGTGGCAATGGCGAAAGCGTCATCGAGAACTTCGTGAACCTCGGCACCATCAACGGTCACAGAGGTGGTAACATCGGCCGTATCGCAGGTACGCACACCAACATCATCGACCTTTCCGACACAGACTTCGAAAGCAGTCTCGAAACGAACTACGGCCTCGAAACTGGCCTGACGAAGGAAGATATCGCAAACGGTAAGCTCGCTTACACCGTTGCTTGGGGTCAGCTTCTCGGCACAGACGCATATCCCACTCCTCTCAGCGAGACAGAGGTCAGCTATGTAGGTGATGCCGGTTACGCTACTCTCTACGACGCCACTACAGGCTACGAGCTGAATGGTGACGCGAAGGCTTATGTGGCTGTTCAGCAGGGCTCTTGGCTCAAGCTCTCAGAGGTTGAGAATGTTCCTGCAGAGACTCCTGTTGTCCTGAAGGGCACTTACTACAACAAGCTGGCTCAGGACCTTCCTGCCATCAATGTCGCAAACGACCTGAAGGGTACAGATGCTGAGCTGGAGGCTGACGGAACAATGTATGTGCTTGCAGTGAAGAACGAGCAAATCGGCTTCTACAAGGCTACGGGCAGCATTCCTGCCGGCAAGGCTTACTTCCAGAGCACAAGCGGTGTGAAGGCATTCTTCTTCGCTGACGACGACGCAACAGGTATAAATGAAGAATTGAGAATGAAGAATGAAGAGTCTTCAGGCCTCATCTTCAACCTCGCAGGCCAGCGTGTAAGCAAGATGCAGAAGGGCGTCAACATTATTAACGGCAAAAAAGTTCTCAAGTAATATGAAAAAGTATATTTGTCCTGCTATGCAGATGGAAGAGGCTCAGGCATCTCAGATGCTGGCAGAGAGCCTGATCATCAGCGACGATACTGTTGATGGCGCAGGTGCGCTCACAAAGGAAGACGAAACTTGGGACATCTGGAACGAGGAATAATCTCGAATCCGTTTCCCGGAACTGAATAGAGTAGGGGGCAGACCACAACGGTTCGCCCCCTTACTTATTGTCTGTCACTCGTTTAGGGAGGAATGAAAAGGAAAGCCCCCACGATGGTGTGGAGGCTTTCTGTTTCTAGACGATCTTGAACGTGATGGGAAGCACGAATCTGCATCGCACGGGTTGTCCGTTCTGTTTTCCGGGCGTCCACTTCGGCATTGAGTTGACCAATCGGAGCGCCTCGCTATTGAAGACAGGGTCCACACTTCTAGCAATCTCTGCATTTGAGATGGAGCCATCTTTCTCTACTACGAAGCGGACAAAAACGCGTCCCTCAAGGTTTGCATCCAGAGCGGCTCGCGGATAACGGATATTCTGATTAAGCCATTGCAGCAGAGCTGTATTCCCACCCGGGAACTCAGGATTCACTTCCACCACATCGTAGATTCTGTCGTCGCCGTCACCGTTTCCGGAGCCGTCAATGTCCCCCGCCATCAATTGCAGCACTTGAGCTGCCTCCAGCCATGATGTTCAGTACGGCCACGCCGTCTGCTATGGTGATGTCGCCATCGCCGTTTGTATCAGGATTTCCTTCCACTTCTCCTCCAGCCATGGCGTTCAGCACGGCTACGAAGTCGGCAATGGTCACATCGCCGTCGTCGTTCACATCGCCAGCAGGTATCTTCTTGAACTTGACGTTGATTGTGGCGCCTCCTTCTGGCATCTGGAACCAGTATAAGCCTTCGAGCCCATCCTGTTGTGCCAGGAAGAAGTAGACATCGTTCTCTTCTGTGTCTTTCACCGTGATGGATTCGATGGTATAGTCCATCTGTCGTGTTACGATGAAGCTTACCCAGCTTTCTGTCTTCACGGCAAAGACATCGGGCTTCACTTCGCCGCCAGCGTTGCTCTCGACCTTGACGGGATACAGAATGTTGCCTTCCTCACCTGCCACAAAAGGTGTTGCCGTGATGGAGCCGCTGAATTCACCCGTCATTCTGTCGTAGAGACCCACAACGCCGTTCTTCTTGGCAGGAATGAATCTGTGAACGGGAACACCGTCTTCGTAGATGATGCATTCGTAGAGCGTCATGCAGGACGGGGATGTGTCAATCTGGACACCGCCTGGCGAAAACGATGTGTTGAGGTTGAAGAGCAGCATAGGTGTCTGTCCGTCATCCACAATTCCGGTAGTCGTCACGGAGCCTGCTAACTGGTCCGGATTGCTTTTCCTGATCCACGAGGCTGTCTGCTGTGAGGCCATAATGGCGATGCGCTCGTTGTAGACGAAACCCGTGCCGCGAGGCTCGTTGCCAGAGCGGTTGAAGCAGGGGATGTCCTGGCCGTCGGTACGCGAGAAGAAGCAGAAGGCATTGTGGTGGAAGTTGCCTAAACGGCCTCCAAACAGCGCCTCCCAATTACTGCGATGGTCCTGTTCGACCACACAGTCCAGGATGACACTTGTACTGGCCTTGTGGATATAGTTCGTGTTGAACGCCTGCTCGCCTGTCGATTTTATGTACGAGAGTTCCACAATCGCGTCAGCGGGGACAGTCTTTTTCTCCTTGAATTTCACCTGAATGAAGACATTGCTTGCAGGCATCCTGAAATTGAAGTATTTTGCATAAGTTCCTGACGCAAACTCGAAGAAATCCACATTGTTGCCTTGACCATCTGTCACAGTAGCATCGTCGAACTCGTGAGTTTCGTCCCAAGAAACATTGAACTGCACCCATTCGCCCTGCTTGGCTTTCCAAGGGTCAACCGTCACTGTACCGCCCGTATTGTATTGGAGGGAAACAACATACTCGGAGCCCAGTTCCTGACCAGCCACGAAAGGCGTGCTCGTGATGGAACCGCTGAACGAGCCCGTCACCTTGTCGTAGAGGCCGACCACACCATCCTTCTTGGCAGGGCAGAAATCGTGGACGAGGTTGTAATTCTCATAGATTTTGAACTCGTAAAGCGTCATCACCGAATTGAATCCAGCCGCTTGCACACCGCCCTCCGTATTCGACTTGTTCACATCGAAGATCATCAAAGGCGTCTTGCCGGCATCGACTGTACAGCCAAATGCTGGAATCACGATGTCGCCTGTAGGATCAGCCGGATCGGGCCAACCGATGCCCGACTGGGATGTCATCAGCGTTTGGCGGCGGTTGTATGGGAAGGAACTCTCATCGTCCTTAGCCTGAACGCCTGTACGGACGAAACAAGGGAAATCCTGACCTCCGAAGCGCGAGTAGAAAGCGAGGGCATTGTGCTTGTAGTCGCCCAGTTGAGCGCCAAACAGCGCCTCGTTCGCACGGCCGTGGTCTTGTTCGACCAGGCAATCCATTTCTATCGTAGTGTTCTTTTTGTGCGTGTACCCCGTGTTGAAAGCCTGCTGGCCAGTCGATTTGATGTACGACAAGTAGACAATCCCATCTTGAGCGCCAGCAGCCATAGTCCCAGCCACAACTGCCGTCAATAAAAGTAAGAGTTTCTTCATAAAAATTGTTGTTTATTTTAGTTTCGGTTTCAGCAAATCGCGTACAAAGTTACGAAAAAGTGAACAAAGCGCCAAATCTTTTCTTAATTTTATTGTCGGGGAGCTTGCTGGGTTCTCCACCTGCGCCTGAGCACCCGAAGGGAGCGCAAGAACTCCAGTTTTACTTCCATTTTTACTCCGTTTTGTCGTTCGTTATCCCGTTTTCGAGAGGAAACTTTGGCGTGCTAAGTTGCCGAACTTAACGTGTTAAATTGGCCACTTTAACGTGTTAAGTTTGCATTTAGCTGTGCCTCGTTTGCCCTTATCTGCAGCTAAGAGCTCACCTCTCAAATCACGTTGACAAGTCTGCGTTTTAGCGAGAGGAGAGCCAAATCCGGATTTGAGCTATCCCGAACTGATGGAGCAGCGAAGGCCATCAAGTTCACTTGTTTGGTCGAGTCGTGACAGAAGTCGACGAAGTCAACGTAAGCAGGCTCGTGGTGGATTCTCAGAACGTCAGCTCATGCAGCGGAAACGGGCCCTGTTTTCGATGCGAAGAACCTCTGTTCTAAATCCACTACAAAGATACGACATTTCGCGAGCGCATGCAAATAATTCCTTAAAAAAAGCACGCAAAAAAGCACGCTGGATTTTTGGGGGGTGGTGGCGTGGTGGTACAGATGGCAGATGGCAGTTTCTATATGAGCACTAATTGCAGTAGAAAATCTGGAAGGTCAAATTTTATATTATATATATATATATATAATATAACTATATTCTATAGTTATTTACTTGTTTAATCTCAGCAGATGAAAAGATGGCTCACATAGAAACTGCCATCTGCCATCTGCCATCGCTCTAAAATAAATTAACCCACACTCACACATTTTATCTATAAGACTTGCAGGGAACAGAAATGATTCGTAACTTTACACCCGAAAACACACACCCCACCTCACACATCTTAGGTCTATTATTTTCTGTAGTAGGGTCCCTGTTTAAGGTATACAATTGTATACCTTAAAATTTATTTCTGTACTTTGCGCGTGAACATTATTGTGTCTTTATGCAGCCGTTAGGAGTCGGGAGAACAGACACCATCTGTTTTGCGCAGAAACGGCCCCAGAGTCGCTCGAAATGCCTCGGATGTACATTTATGCCTCCAGGGCAAAAACAAGCGCTCTACGGCGCCTTAAAACGAGCCTTTAAAATTCAGAATTTTACTATTCGCATTTTGCCCCATCCTGCAGACTGATAAACTGACAAATCCGACAAGTGGTCCGGAAACGGCAAATTACACATTATGCATACAATATGCATGTTTTATGCAAGATTCTTCTTCCCGCAAAATGCAAGTTCCCCCAAAAAGAATCCGAATGGGATGAATTATTTCGATACGAAAGCATAGTAAATATCGTATAAATTAGTAAATTTGCACAACAAACCTGACAAAAACAAAGTTATGAAACTGTACAAGAATATAGTCGGGGCATTTTTAGTGCTGTTAGCCGCGGGATGTGCTAGCCCCAAGTCTGCTGAAAAGGCTGCAGAGACTCAAAAAGCAGTGGCGGAAGCACTGGCGAACAGGCATCTGCGCATAGAAATCCGCTCGATGAATCCGTTCCGCTATGCCTCCAGGACGGTTTCCTACGGCTTCTATCTGGCCATCAATGGCGACACATTGGAGAGCCGTCTGCCCTATATGGGACAAGTGCATCAGACGACTGCCATCTCCTCTGACGGACTGAACTTCGATGCGACAATCATCGGCTACAGCGAGACGCGCCCCAAGAAAGACCTGACGCGAATAGAACTGAATGTACGGACGCGCGAGGACCTCTATCACTACATCGTGGAGGTTTACGACTCAGGCTCTGCTTACATCCGCGTTCGCGCCCAAAACCGCGACAGCATCAGCTTCGACGGCAATGTCAGCCTGTAAGAAACCGGGTGTGTTATCGGAGACGATTGCGAAGGAAATGCTGGCGAGCAAGGGCAAAATAGAGCACAACTCCGCCCAAATTACCTATCCAAGCCAGCCAAAATGCCGCTCCATAAGAGAAGAACTCGGCTACTACACCACCCAAAATGATGCCAAGACCGACACCTGTCTCCCAAGCTGTGAAGAGGGTGCTGTTGGCCGTTCCCCGTTGTGAATTCGGTGCCAGATTGATGAACATAGTCTGGAAGGCCGGGAACATGTGTCCGTTGCCCAAACCCACGATGAATGCGGCTCCGTAGAAACCCCAGGCATTGTGGAAGGCTGCGAAGACGAGATAGCCGATGAGCGAGATGATGACTCCGCTGGTAGCGTTCTCAGTAACCCTGCCTTTCCTCAGTCCTCGCGCTCCAACAAGTCGGCTCGAAATGAGGCCCACACATAGCAGGGTGAAGAAGAGTCCTGTGCCTGTTGTGATGCCAAGTTCTTCCTTCGCATAGATGGCGATATAGGTGCTCACGACACCATAGGAGAAGCTATAGAGCGCGATGCAGAGCGCTTCTGGCATACCCTTGAGCAGAATGAAACGGTCGAGGGAGACAGGCGTTTTGAGCTCAACAAGCGGACGAGGCTTTAGCTTCAAAGTGCTGTTGATGAAAAAGCCGATGCTGGCCGTCAGGAGCGAGATGAGGAAGATAAGGTCGTAGTTGTGCGTCCATTGGTAGATGAGCATTCCAATGGTTGGAGCGATGGCAGTTCCAAGATTGTTGCTCAACCCGTAATAGCCTATGCCTTCTGCTCTTCTGCTCGAAGGCAGCACATCGATGGCGACAGTACTGTTGGCAACCGTTGTGGCCCCCATAGGAGCGCCATGAAGGGTGCGGAGGATGCAGAAAAAGAGTAGGGAACCTGCCACCAGATAACCTCCGAAGAACAAGGCAAAAAGGCCATAGCAGACGAGCAACACAAGCTTGCGAGGGAAGGAATCGACAAGAAAGCCGCTGAAGGGACGAATCAGCAAAGCCGTCAAAGCATAACCGCTCAGCACCATTCCTGTCTGGTCTTTCGTAGCGCCAAACACTTCGCTCAAATAAAGCGGAAAGAGGGGAGTGACAACCATGAAAGAGAAGTAGAGCGTGAAATTGGCGCTCCAAGCTTTCAGGTAGTTGGCATTCCAAAGTTTATCCATTACGCCAGACTCATGATATCGGCAAATACGCCTGCAGCCGTTACGCTGGCTCCAGCTCCGTAACCCTGAATGAGCATCGGATATTCGCGATAGCGCTCTGTTGTGAGCAAGACGATGTTGTTGCTGCCCTCAAGCTTGTAGAAGGAGTGGTCGCTGTCGAACTCCTGAAGCGAAACGCTGGCTTTCCCATTCTCCAGCTTGGCTACGAAACGCCAAACTTTCTTCTGCGACTCCAGTTGCTGACGACGCGACTCGAATTCGGCATCGAGGGAAGGCAGGTTCTGCCAGAACGCTTCGAGCGATCCGTCGAAGAACGACTGCGGAATGAAGAGCTTTGCCTCCACATCTTCCTGACTGATTTCGTAGCCAGCCTCTCGCGACAGGATAACGAGCTTGCGGATAACATCCTTTCCGCTCAAATCGATACGAGGATCGGGCTCGCTATAACCTCTTTCCTTAGCCAGACGAACTGTTTCGCTGAAAGGAATTTCGCGACTGATTGTGTTAAAGATAAAGTTTAATGTTCCACTCAGAACTGCCTCAATCTTAAGTATTTTATCGCCAGAGTTGCAGAGGTCATTGATGGTTCGGATGATGGGAAGTCCTGCTCCAACATTCGTCTCGAAGAGGAACTTGACGCCTCGCTTCTGGCTCGTCTCTTTCAGGAGCCTGTAGTTGGCAAAGTCGCTACTTGCAGCAATCTTGTTGGCGGCGACGACATTGATGTTGTGGTCCAGGAAATCGGCATAGAGACTGGCAACTTCAGGACTCGCTGTGCAATCGACGAAGACGCTGTTGAAGATGTTCATGCCGATGACTTCGTCGTGAAGGCGCTGGATATTGCTTTTGGGCGAAGCGGCAAGCTGCTCGCGATAGTTCTCCAGATTGATGCCTTCGCGCGTGAACATAGCATTGTGTCCGCTTGCAATGCCCACGACATTGAGCTTGAGCCGCAATTCCTGCTTCAGCTTTTCCTGTTGCTGACAAATCTGCTCCAAAAGGCTTCCACCAACAGTTCCAACACCACAGATGAAGAGGTTAAGCACTTGGTATTCAGAGAGGAAGAAGGAGTCGTGAATGACATTGAGGGCTTTGCGAAGGAAGTCCTGCTTGATGACAAAGGAGATGTTGGTCTCGCTGGCACCCTGAGCAAAAGCTATGACGCTAATACCCGAACGGCCCAAAGTCCCGAAGAGCTTGCCCGCTATACCAGGAACATGCTTCATGTTCTCGCCCACGATGGCGACTGTAGCAAGTCCTCTGTCGGTATGCATGGGGAACATCGAACCATCCTCGATTTCCTTCTGGAACTCAAGGTTAAGAACGCGACAAGCTTCGTCTGCATCTTCGTCCTGAACACCAAGAGTGGTGCTGTTTTCACTGGATGCCTGGCTGACCATAAAGACGCTGATTCCGTTGTCTGCAAGGCAAGTGAAGATGCGACGGTTGACACCAATCACACCCACCATAGACAGACCTGCAACTGTGATGAGCGTAGTGCCCTTGATGCTGGAGATGCCTTTGATGCTCCTCGAATCGTTCTTCACCTCGTCCTTGATGATAGAACCTGGTGCATCAGGGTTGAAGGTATTCTTGACGAGAATGGGGATGTGCTTAATGCAGACAGGATAAATCGTTGGCGGATAGATGACTTTCGCTCCGAAGTTGCAGAGCTCCATCGCTTCGACATAGCTCAGTTCCGGGATGACATAAGCGGAACTGATGACTTTGGGGTCTGCTGTCATGAAGCCGTCCACATCAGTCCAAATCTCCAAAACGCTTGCTTCCAAAGCCGCAGCAATAATGCTGGCAGTATAGTCGCTGCCACCCCTTCCCAGGTTCGTCGTCTCGCCACTCTCGACATCGGTACTGATGAAACCTCCAACGACGCTAACCTTCGGCATTTTCTGCCAAGTTTTGCGAACAAGATTGTTGGTCAGCTCACGAACCAAACGGTTCTTTCCTGCCTTGAACTCTGTCTTGATGAACTCACGGCTGTCAAACCACTCTGCATCCTCGATGAGTGCTGCAACTATCTGGCTGCTAATGCGTTCGCCATAAGAAACAATGGCAGCTTGCGTCTTCGGACTAAGGTCGTGAATGAGATAAACGCCCTGATAAATGCTTCGTAATTCCTCGAGCAGACTGCATACTGCAGCCGAGAGTTTGTCGCGCTTCTCGCCAGCAGGAATGATGCCGTTTATCATCTCTTCATGGCGCGCCTTTATCTCCTCGAACGACTCTTGATAGAGAGGATTGCCCTCAACAGCCATCAAGCTCGTCCTGATGAGCTTGTCTGTGATTCCGCCAAGAGCGCTAACCACGACGATAACGGGCTCTGATTGCCTTTCGACAATCTTCTTTACACTCAGAATGCTATCTACAGAACCGACTGAAGTTCCGCCAAACTTTATTACTTTCATCCTTGTCTATTAGCAATTCGCGTGCAAAGGTACAAAATAATTCATAATTCATAATTCATAATTCATAAATATTTTATACTTTTGCACTGAAATGGTCAATGGTCAATGGTGAATGGTCAATGAATTGAACTTGCGTATTCTGCCGCAGCAAGCATATAACGAGCAGAGCATCATCGCTTATCTTCGTCAGGAAAAGGGCATCAATGCCCAAGCTGTTCGAGTGGTGAAGCGAAGCATTGATGCCCGCCAGCGAATGATTTTCGTCAACTTGACCGTTAGGGCTTACATTAACGAGGAGCCGCCTTTGCTGGATTTCGAGCCTTACACATATAAAGATGTGAGCGAGAAGCCTGCGGTTATTGTTGTTGGGGCTGGTCCTGGTGGATTGTTTGCTGCGCTTCGTCTCATCGAATTGGGCTTCAAGCCCATCATTGTTGAACGAGGCAAGGATGTTCGCGAAAGGAAGAAGGACATTGCCCGCATCCGTCCTGAACAACGCGTTGACCCAGAAAGCAACTACAGTTTTGGCGAGGGTGGGGCAGGAGCTTATAGCGACGGAAAGCTTTACACCAGAAGCAAGAAGCGAGGCAATACAGACCGCATCCTGCAAATCTTTGTGCAACATGGTGCTAGTCCTGCCATCCTTTCTGATGCCCATCCTCACATTGGCACAGACCGCCTTCCTCGCGTCATTGAGAATATGCGCAACACGATTCTAAGTTGTGGCGGCGAGGTCCACTTCCAGACAAAGATGACGAGACTCTTGATTGAAAATTCAAAATCGAATATTGAAAGGCGCATCGTTGGCATTGAAGTAATGAAACAAGACAATTCTCAATCTTCAACTTTCAATATTCAATCTTCTGCCGTCATCCTTGCAACAGGTCATTCGGCCAGAGATGTTTATCGCCATCTTGCAGAAAATGGCATAGAGATTGAAGCGAAAGGACTCGCAATAGGTGTCCGTCTGGAGCATCCGGCCCACCTCATCGACCAGATACAATATCACTCCAAACAAGGGCGAGGGAAATGGTTGCCTGCAGCGGAATACAGTCTTGTCACACAAGTTCAAGGTCGAGGCGTATACAGTTTCTGCATGTGTCCAGGAGGTTTCGTAGTCCCGGCTGCAAGCGGTCCTGAGCAAGTTGTCGTGAACGGCATGAGCCCTTCGAATCGGAATGGACGTTGGAGCAATAGCGGAATGGTGGTGGAGATCAGACCTGAAGACGATAAAGAATTCAAAATTGATAAATTCAAAATTCAAAATCCGGCCCTTTCCCTTCTTTATCTCCAAGAGGAACTCGAACGCCAATGTTGGCTGCAGGCAAATCGCTTGCAAACCGCTCCAGCACAAAGGATGACTGACTTCGTGAATGGCAGGCTCTCAGCCGACCTCAACGAGTCCTCCTATGCTCCAGGTTTGATTGCAAGCCCGCTTCACTTCTGGATGCCAGAGTTCATCAGCAGCCGACTTCGCGAAGCCTTCAAGTTGTGGGGAAAGCAGAAGCACGGCTTCCTGACTAGCGAAGCTACCGTCATCGGAATCGAGACGCGAACCAGCAGTCCCGTCCGCATTCTTCGCGACAACGAGACCTTGCAGCACATTCGCATCGAAGGCCTCTTCCCTTGTGGAGAAGGAGCTGGTTATGCAGGAGGTATAGTCAGTGCAGGCGTTGATGGAGAGCGCTGTGCCGAATCCGCTGCAACCTACCTGACAAGACGCTAACCCATCACATCTGAAAACATCACACTTGACGATTGCAAACGTCACACTAGTAAATCGCCATCGTCACACTAGTAAATCACAAACATCACACTAGATGTTTTGCTTCTTACTTAATGTCGTTCCAATCGTCGGTTCTGAATGGGCCTACAGGAAGCCCTGAAACAGTCCTGAGAGTGCATTCAGGATTATCGGCCCAACCATAGCGAACGGCAACAGGGTGGGGCACTTCAGGACTCTCCACAACTACAGGCCAACCGAAACGAATATTGTTGTCGTTTTGCGTATAATAGGCCTTCGCAACGTGCCAAACGTGGTCTGGACCGGCAATCGAGAAGCCCTTTATATCTGAGTTCTCTGCCAGCATATCGCTGCCATAAGTGGGCATGAACAAGAGATGGGCTTTACCATCAACCACATTCATTTGACGGAACTCAGGAGCTGCACAGAACTCTTGCTCACCATAGGTTCTGTTGAGCGCAAGCAAAGCCAATCGGCGACCAACCTCTTGCTTGTTCTTCGGATGGATGTCATTTGCCATACCGATGTCGATGTTCACAGCCATTCCTACGCCATCGAGCCGCAAAGCCTTTCGTTGTGCTTCGCGAATAGCAGCCCAACCGGATTGAGGTTGAAGGTCTTTTCTTTGCAAGTAATTGGCAATCTGCACGAAGTAGAAGGGGATGGCCTTCGAATTGTACTGATAGAAGCGGCGAGGTCCTTCTGGGGCTGGCTTGGGGTAGGGAGTTACCTCAGAGTTCTTGTTGAAGCGAGCTTGCCAATCGAGAATCAAAGCTTGGAAGAGGCTCTCATACTGGACAGCTCTGCCCACATTCGAACATCCTTGATACCAAAGGAAACCGCGAATGGGCATCGAGAGGAACGGCGCAACCATACTGTTGTAGAGACCGGCAGGATACCATGCATTGTTGGGTGCCACCGGTTCCGTCATCTTCGGGGAACTGGTAATGTCTGCAGCAGCGACACTGGCCTTCCACTTCCAGTCGCCCGCAAGCGAGAGGGTTGTGCTGCCGTTGCTAACGAGGAAATCTTTTGCATCCTTATAGAAGCCGCCATCTCCACCAGTATCATATACGCGAATAGTAAGTACATTCTTGCCGGCCTTCACCAACTTTCCTGGAACGGTATAGTTGCGATCGCGATTCCAACCAGAATTCATACCGATGCGCTGACCATTCCAATAAGTGACGTCCTCGTCATCGATGGCACCAAGACTCAGCTTGAGGTCTTTTCCTGCAAGGGAAGCGGGAATCTCCACAACTTTACGCATCCACACAATGCCGTCAAAGTCCTTCAAGGCTTCAACTTTGCCCCATAGAACAGGCATGTTCATCGTCTGCCAACCAGTTTCGTTGAAATCTGTTGCAGCCCATGGTGCTTGGTCGATGTTGCCTTCCACCAGACCTTGATCGGCACCAAAGACTTCCTTCATCCATTCGCGGCGTTCGTCTTGATAGAGTTGATTGATTTTATCCTCATCGAAGCCCGTTGCAAAGAGCCTCTTGGCATGATCTTGGAAACCTATTACATTCTGCAGAGCCTCAAGGCTAGGCCAACTTTCGGCAGGCGTTCCACCCCAAGAACTGTTGACTACGCCAACTGCGATACCCAACTTCTCCGATACCTCGCGAGCAAAGAAATAAGCGGCAGCCGAGAACTCCGCAACCATCTCAGGCGAGCAGACTGCCCAGCCTTTCGTATGGCCAAGGGGAACCTTTGTCTGAGGTGTATGGGCAACAACTTTCTCCACTTGGAACAAGCGAATGAGAGGGTGATTGGCATTGGCAACCTCCTGTTCGTAGTTGTTCACCATACCCCAACCTTTGACAGGCATTTCCATATTCGACTGACCACTGCAGAACCACACTTCGCCAGCCATCACATTCTCCAGCAGGAGCTTCTTGCCATCGTCGAAGGTCAATGTGTATGGTCCGCCAGCAGATGGCACTTCCAGTTCGAAATCGAAGGTTCCGGTAGCTTTGTCGGCAACAGCTTTCACAATTTTCTTGTCCCACGATGCAGTTATCTTCACTGTAGCACCCTTCTTGGCCGTAGCCTGAAGGTGAACCTTGGTTTTCTGTTGAAGAACCATGTTCGAGGTCATCCATCCAGGCAGAACGACGTCGGCCCAGGTCATAGCAGCACAGAAAGCTGCTGTAAGGAATAAAGAAAGACGTTTCATATCGTTATGATTTAGAATTGAATTTTCTGGTTAACCACTTTCGCAAAGGCTCGTCGTAGAAGAGCATGCAAAGTGTCGCTATAAGCAAGGAAGCCACAAGCACGATGAGAGCAGCCAGCCAAGGTTGGGAATGGCCGATGTATGTGTATCCGCTCTTTTGTACCCATGCGATATAAAGATAAATGAACGGGAAATGGATGGCATAAAGAGGGTAGGAGAGTCTGCCCAGGAAAGAAACAACCTTCTGCCTCCAACCAGACACCATGCCACGAGCCCCGAACCACACAATCGTGGGGAACAAGGACAAGATGCAGACAAGTTGGTATATCGTTTCCATGTCCTTGCTGCCTAAAGAGGGGAATCCCAACAATACAACCAACGCTAGACTACACAAGAGGAACATGTGTCCCTTTATAGGCTTGAGCTGACGCTCACGAAAGACTCTTGCCATCAACAGTCCCATCGGATAGGCATAGAGCATCCTAAGGGCTCCACCCAGGAAATTCCTTGGTTCGGACGACCATCCGTAAGCAATGCCGCCATCCTCTGCCAAAAGAGCGAAACCAGCAATCGAGATAATGCTGCAAGCCACCCAAACCCGAAGCCACTTTGTAGAAAGCTTGTGCAACAACAATACATACAACAAACTGCCAACATACTCGAAGAAAAGCGACCAATGCGGACCATTGAGCGGGAAGGCTTCAGTATTGCCGCGAACTTCCATACTGGCTGGCGATGGGATAAGGAACAGCCCCAGCAAGGTGGCATACATCAAAGCTTGAGTGGCGACCTGAGTGCCGTCCCATTTCGTAAAGCCTTGAACAGCGAAGGCGATTGCTCCTATCAAGGTACCCATCACAACCATAGGATGCAATCGGATGAGTCGTCGCTTGATGAAACCGCCAGTTGTCAGCGTACCCTCGAGAGCTTTGTCATACGCATAGCCCATTACGAATCCGGAGAGGATGAAGAAGAAGTCCACACCAAGGAAACTGTGATAGAACTCATTGACGACAGTAGGCCAAACAATGAAACTCTTTGCATCATTGAAGACGTGGTAAAACAGAATCATCAAGGCTGCCACTCCTCGCAACCCATCCAGGATGTCGTATCTTGGTCTATTCATAAACTATTTTCTTTCCATTGATAATATAGATGCCTTTTTGCAATTTACCCGTTACCATTCTACCGCTGAGGTCATAAATCCGATTGTTGTTCCTTGATTCCCGACTCACTACGACCTGAATGCCATCCGGGTCTTCTTTCTCACCAAGCATTTGCTCGCGGAAGTTGTCAATAGCTTCATTGCTCAAGCCAAATTCCGTAGTCAGGTAAGTGCGGAACTTCTGCTCCAAAGTCTCTCCATCCAATGCCTCAATCATAGCGAACATAGCATCAAGTTGACCTTTGCTGCAAGGCGTATTGAAGTACGAGAAGTTGGTCAACTCGTAGTCCTTGTAGATGTCGCTCTTGCTCATTCCCAGCACACCTTCGAGCAGGAAGGCCAGGGTGCCAGTTCGGTCTCTGCCGATAGCACAATGGAAATATACGGGCTTGTTATTCTTCACACAAGTCAATACGAACTGCAAAGCTGTCTTGTACGTACTCTTGGAGTTGGTCAGGCCTTCCATATGGCTGGCTGTCTGTCCAAGAGGTGTGCGCTTGTAGGTAATATCATTACCAAGAACTGACTTCGTGATGTTCTTTGCCTCGCTGTCGCTTCGCAAATCCAACTCGGCTTTTATGCCAGCTTGACGAAGTGCATCGATGGCTTCAGGCTCCAGGTTGTGGCCGCCATTCCATTCGGCTCCTCGGAATATCTTGCCGTACTTTACCACTTTGCCACTTTCTGTAGTCCAACCACCTAGGTCACGCACATTTGCTGTACCCTCAGCCTTGAGGTGGCGCATCTGACCAGATGTGATAAACGAGAAGTTGGCAAGTTGCGATGTACCTTCTCCATTTTCCGCTGTCACTTTGCAGTAATATTTGCGACCTGGGATGAGATTGTATATCTCGAAGGAAGCAGATTCTGTGGGCACACTTTGAGTCACTGCATTGGCAAAGTCAGAACTTTCGCTCCAGGTTATATACTGTGCTTCTGCAGTGCTGTCTTGTGTCCAGAAGACTTCTACAGGCAAGGGCCAGTCGCGACGAGTAGGGGGTCCAACGTTGTAGATGCTTACCTTGCTGACATCGCTCTCAGTGTACTCGAAATCATGAACAAAGCCACGAACTCTCTCATTCTCCAGGTTGTAGTCCATGCTGAACATGCCCGCTGTTGCAGGATGCATATGCCACATCTGACGACGTTCAAAATTGCCTCCAGACGGATAGTTGTACACTCTGACTCGAGTGCCTGTATAAGCATAAGGGAAGGTAGCTGTTCCCTGTATCTTGAAGTGGCCGCCGCCAACCCAAGTTATCATCTGTTCGTAAGTTGCATCCTCAGTAAGCGATATAGGCTTGGCGTTAACGTTACCGCCTATCACTGTTCCCACATACATTCCATTGTCCACACATTGCATCAACCAATTGCCATTCCTACGAATCAGCTTGAAGTAGGGAGGAGTCTCTAATTCTTCCAGAGCCACAGCCTTCAGTCCGTCCCTGTTTGCATTGGCAGCATCTCCCCTCAGAACAAAACCGGGGAAGGCCACATTCTCCAAGTAATAGTAGCCCTCATGAAGTGGATAAGAGTAGAGACTTTCGTGTGCTATCATGATGCCATTGATGGCATTGTTGAGTTGCTCTAATGAAGCGCTCTCATCCAATGCTTGTGCCTCAGTAATCGCATCGCTGAATGCCTGGGCAGAACTTACAGAATAACAGCCAGGATCAGTACCTACAGCATCTCCTGTAGGAAGTTTCGCACCATATTCATTAAGTACATTCTGCAAATCGGCAAAGTTGTACTCTTTCCAAAGATCACCTATAATGTCGTAAGTACTCCATACTGCATCTGCCAAGAATGCATTGTACATTGTCGGCCGGACATGGACATTTGCTCCAGTAAAGTCGAAGGTATAGCTGCGAAGCTTGGGCACAGCGTCGCAGTTCATATAGACTTCGTACTTCTTTCCGCCATAGATGCAGAGTTTGTCGCCCCAAGTATTGGCTGCGATGTTCTCGCCAAATGTGATTTTCCCCAATACCTTATTATAACCAAGGGCTTCGTAATCCATCAACGTAACTGAGTTGGGCACAACAATTTCCGTGAGTTGGGTTTGATAGATGGCTTTGTAACCAAGTTTTGTTATGCCCTCAGGCAGATTGAGAGCCGTTATATTGGCAAAATGGAAGGCATAGTCTCCGATGGCAGTCACATTGTATGTCTTGCATTTTATCGTTACTGTTGCTGGAATTGTAATTTCTCCACTATAAGTGCAGGGATTGCTTTGTGAGGGTTGTTCAGCATTGGGATACGTCACAGACACAGTGTTGTGACCTGTTATTTCGTATTTGATGCCGTTTACCACCAGTTCGTCTTCAGAGATTGTCCCTTCTCTGTCTTGAGGAATGGGGTATTCTGTGCCTTGAGCCCAGTTGCTGGCATCGAGTTTCTCTGGTAATGTCCCATCCGTAAGTTGAGCTGAAGTCACCTCTACGACAGCAGGAATCTTCGTGGATGCAGTGGAGCTACCGGTTATGGGAAGACCTTGAAGTATGTAATTATTGCTGAAGACTGAGGCATCAGAGGTACTGCTTCCCACCAAAGCACCACTTCTGGTTGCACCACTTGGATTGCTTAAGCTGCCGATGCTCAAGTTGTTAGCGATGCTTACACCACTTCTGGCGCTACTGCTATAACCTACGATTCCACCCATATAAGCACTGTTGCTGCTGGTTCCAGTAGAGGAGAGCGAGCCAGCGAATAGGCAGTTGCTTACAGTTGTATTGTTTGCATCAGGCCAACCCAAAATGCCTGCCACTTGCAGATTGGTGGCGACACCCTTTATTGTACCATCATAGACACATCGGTTTATAGTGCTTCCTTCAGCTCTGACAACTACACCAGCCATTCGAAGCGAAACTCTGGCAGTAGAAGCATTGGTGATGTCGACGGAACACCAGACATCCTGTATCTTGTGAGCACCATTGGATGAAGCGACTACGCCAGAAGCGAAATGGTCGACAGTAGTACCCGAAGCTGTTACAGAACCCATGATTTTGAAGTTGTGGACATCCTTCGTTCCGCTGTGATAGCCGATGAAAGCTGCATATTGAGTGGAGGCATCAGCCACAACCTTGAAGTTCCTGATGGTATAGTTCTGGCCGTCGAACTCGCCACTATGCTTGCTGGCATTGTTTCCCATAGGCGTCCAAGAGCGATTCTCGAGGTCGATGTCGGCTGTGAGTCGGGCATTTACGGAGGGATTTCCGTTGTTTACCATACGAGCAAGCCAGAAGAGTTTGCCTCCGTTGTCTATCTCGTAATAGCCTTCATCGTCTTTCTTGGCTGGCTCGAATGGTGCTGAAGCACAAGTGCAGAAGCCATTTATGTATTCATGTTCATGCGAACTGGGAGTTGCTATGACAATGTTGGGAACAGTCCTGACAGAGCCTCCACTAGGTGTGTTGACGACTCCAGTTCCAGTCACCCAAAGCGTAGAAGAGCCTCCACCATCCAGATTGATGGCATCCGTCATTCCCAGATCCTCTGCAAGACGGAGCAGGTTCGCCAACGAGAAACCAGTCGCGCCATCCATTCGACCTTCCGTAATTACCATATATACAGTGCCGTCAGCACATTTTCCAAGCATTGTGCGAGGATGCGGACCATAGAAACCTTCGCCTCCGATATTGACATTCTGGCTTACGCCATTTCTTCTGATTATTGGTCCGGAAACTATGTAGCTGTCGTACTTCGCTCCCCAAGCTGCATGATCTGCAGCCGTATTCGAATTGCTATAAGGCTCTATCGTAAAACCTCCGTCCTTGAAGCCCAAGACGCCATTGCATCGGGCATATTCTTCCGGAGCAGTAGTTGCAATCTCTGTGCCGTCAACCCAAAGTGCAGTAGTCGAGGTGAGGTTCGACATATTGAAATAACTTCCGTTGATTGCAGCTGTAGCTCCCGCTTCCACAGCAAGTCCGTTTGTTCCCAAAGTAGAGTGCTCCTTGACATAGAGGGTGGTGTTCATCGTCGATTGGGCATATTTGGCAATCGAAACCCTTTGCGGAGAGCCGTAGAGGTCAGTAAAGCTCGCTTTGCCGTAAATGACACCATCGCGGCTTTGCCAGCCCCAATCGGCATTGGCAAGTATCGCAGTATAATCTGTTTGGCCCAGGACAGTCGCCGATATGGCGAAGAGAACAAACAGAAAAGACAATCTGAATTTGAGAACAGTTGATTTCATGATAATAGTTGTTTTGTTTTATTTCCCGCAAAATTACGATTTTTAATCCACAATTCAAAAAAATAAAAGATTTTTTTGGAAAGGGGACTCTATTTTGCGCGACATTATATGATTACAAAGTTCTCCAGTCACACTTTCAAACATCACCAAGGTAAAAGTCAAACGACTAGTGTGACGTTTGCAATTTACTAGTGTGACGATTGCGATTTACTAGTGTGACGATTGCGATTTACTAGTGTGACGTTTGCGATTTACTAGTGTGACGTTTGCGATTTACTAGTGTGACGTTTGGGTTTATACAATGGCTCGTTTCAAAAGCTTGCGTCCCCAAACAAGAACGAAGGCAAAGAGTAGGCGAGTGGACAGAATCCAAAGTGCTGATACTCCGGCAGTTGCGAAGACCAAAGTGTCCTCCAACATCGAGTGGTTCATGATTAGATGGTAGTTCACTTCATCCGCTTCTTGACGCGTTATTTTGCCTTCTTCTTCCAACTGAAGCATTACAGCCGAGCCGTAACTGATGCCCAAGACATTTCCCACAAGCCACAAATAAGCGGCATTTCTAGGCAAACCGAAGAACTGCATCAAAGGCTCGAGAGGCTTCGTCAACTTCTGCATCAATCCGAATTTCTCCATGAATCTTTGTATGAACATCAAGGCATAAATGATGGCAAAGATCATGATTATCAACTTCATAGAAGAAATCAGCCAACCCTTCAACACCTCTATCAACGAGGCTTCTGCAGACGAAAGGGGTAGGGCAGAGAAGGGATCGGAAAGTTCAGGTAAAACGAGATTCAGATAGACTGCTGCCAACAAGGCTCCACAAATCCGCAGAAATCCCATTCGGAAGGGTTTTGAGCCAACTTTCTTGTTGACTGTGCACTCCAAGGGCAAAGCATGGCAAATAAGTACCATGATAGCTATGATAGTAGCTTGCCTTAGCGTCAGTTCCATACTCATCATAACTGCCAAAGCGGCATAAGTCGTCGAAGTTGCTCCAGTCAGGAAAGCTATCGAAGATGCTCCAGGTAATCCGATGTGACAAAACAAAGGATTGAGCCATCCAGCACACCATTCAATCAAACCAAAATATTGAGCCAGACAAACTGCAAACGATATGGGAATCATTATCTTAAGCAGCCACAAAGTCGTCTTGACTGTTGGCTTCAAACTATCCTTGACTATCTTCAGCATTTCCTTTCTATTTATTATTCATTCAACGGAGTAGAATAATTGCCTTTTTTTAGCATTTTCTTGCATTTCCTATCTTTTTATTATTCATTCAATCGAGTAAGAAAATAGCCCTTAAATCCATACTACTAATGGCTTTCCCACATTCAACCCCCGTTTTCTTACTAAACATAATTGCCATTATAGTCGTTATAGATAAAAGTCATTGGTCAGTTCTTGATATTGCGCACTTCTGCTTCCATCCTTATCCATCAAGCAAAGCACTTGTTCATCACATTTCATATTTTGTCGCGAAAAAGCGAGCAAAGTTCTTCGAGGCGGCTTTTGTGCAGTTGTGCGAACTTGGCAACGACGAACAAGATGCAAACCATTCTCAAGACAAAGTCCTACAATCTCTTGAACAAGTCCGCTTGGAACCACAAGCGAAAAGAGGCCATCCTCAGCAAGCAATTCTGCGACTTTCTTGATGAGCAAAGGAAAAGGCAGGTTCTTGTTGTTGCGAGCCAAAGCGCGACTTTTATCGTCAGGCAAAGTGTCTTCCGTAAAGAATGGCGGATTGCAGAGAATTGCGTCAAAAAGTTCTTTCGTTTTAAACGCCAAAACATCTTGCAGAATGCACTCTATTCGGCTACAGAAAGGACTTTCAGCGATGTTCTCTTGTGCCTGAAAGACTGCTTCCTCATCAACATCTACGCCCCAAACCTTGGCTTCAGGATTTCTTTGAGCAGCCATCAAAGCAATCAAGCCTGTTCCAGTTCCGATATCTAGGATTCTGCGT
>JAEEGF012237512.1_pt1 | contig 21626 bp, 21 predicted proteins | sample 9134171 | NCBI WGS metagenome assembly JAEEGF01 (sample SAMN16246542, study PRJNA631951) | gut metagenome | biome: gut microbiome; feature: rumen; material: AP-attached | host: Bos | place: Iran: Karaj | collected 2018-10 | reverse complement strand
ACGGATCGCATCTTCACCCGTGTCGGTGCCACCGACGATCTGGGCAGCGGACAGAGCACCTTCATGGTGGAAATGAACGAGGTCTCAAACATCCTTCGAAATGCCACTTCCGACAGTCTGCTGATCCTGGATGAGATCGGCAGAGGTACTTCCACCTTTGACGGTCTGTCTATCGCGTGGGCGGTGGTAGAGCATATCAGCAACCGGAAGATCCTGGGAGCGAAGACCTTGTTTGCCACCCATTATCATGAACTGACAGAGCTGGAAGGCAAGATCGATAATGTAAACAATTACTGCATCGCCGTAAAGGAATCCGGTGATAACATCGTTTTCCTCCGGAAGATCGTCAAGGGCGGTGCGGATCGCAGCTACGGTATTCAGGTGGCGAAACTGGCGGGGCTTCCCGACATGGTGATCGACCGTGCAAAGGAGATCGCATCACAGCTTTCGGAGAATGATATCACAGAGCATATCCAGTCCATCGGTGTGGAAGACGGCAAGAGTTCCAAGGGCGTCCGGGTGTCCAAGCCGGATGATGTGGATATGGGACAGATGAGCTTCTTCGATACCGTTTCCGACGAAGATGTCATAAAAGAACTGATGGAAGCACCCATCACCAACATGACTCCTCTGGATGCCATGAATACTCTGTACCGACTGCAGAACAAGCTGAAGAATCGGTATCGCATATGAGTAACAGGAGATTAAAATGTCCATACATGTTCTGGATTCCGAGACAATCGATAAGATCGCTGCCGGCGAGGTGGTAGAACGCCCCAGCAGCGTGGTAAAAGAACTGGTGGAGAATGCCATCGATGCGGGAGCCACTGCCATTACGGTGGAAGCCAGAGACGGAGGCATCGAACTGATCCGGGTGACTGACAACGGATGCGGCATTCCCAAAGATGAGATTCGGACTGCATTCCTGCGGCATGCCACCAGTAAGATCGCATCCGCTGCGGATCTGAGTTTTATCGGTACTCTGGGATTCCGCGGTGAGGCATTGTCCAGTATTGCAGCAGTTTCGCGTCTGGAGATCATTACCAAGACAAAGGATCAGATCACGGGGATCAAGCTGTCCATGGACGGAGCTTCCGAGAAGAGCTTTGAGGAAGTGGGAGCCCCGGACGGAACCACCATCGTGGTCCGGAATCTGTTCTTCAACACTCCGGTTCGGAGAAAGTTTTTGAAGACTCCCGCAACGGAAGGTTCCTATATTTCTGACCTGATGGAACGGATCTCCTTATCTCATCCGGAGATCGCTTTCCAGTTTAACCTGAACGGTCAAAGCCGTTTCCATACTTCCGGTAACGGAGACCTGAAGGAAGTGATCTACCGTGTCTACGGACGGGAGATCGTGGCGGGTCTGACTCCCATCGACAAGACGGACCACGGTATCCGTATCCTGGGATATCTGGGCAAACCGGAACTGGTGCGTTCCAATCGAAACTTTGAGATCTATTACATTAATAACCGTCTGCTGCGCAGCGATTTTATCGCAAAATCCATTGAAGAAGGATACCGGGAATATCTGATGCTTCACAAATTCCCTCTGTGTATCCTGAAATTCGAGATCGATCCTCAGCAGGTGGATGTGAATGTACATCCCACCAAAATGGATGTGCGGATCTCGGATCAGAATCTGTTCTTTGCCTGCGTCTCCGGAGCCATTCATGACACCCTGAAAAACCGGGAGATGATCCCTCAGAACTTTCTGGTGGGTGAAAAGGAGAAAAAGCAGCTTCAGAAACAGGCAGTACAGGAAGTCCGTTCCGGGAAGAACCCGGAGCCCTTTGAGCTGAAGCGCAGACAGGATGCACCTGCGTCCGTCGCAGAAGGAACGTTTTACGGAAAACCCTTTGTGGTAACGGAAACCCTGGACCGCCGGGATGACAAAATTCCGGAAACCGCTTCCGCCGCTCAAACAGAAGTCTGGTTTGATGAGGAAGAACCCACAAAGGGCTCCACGGAATCCGCAAAAAAATCGGAAACCGTAATGGAACAGGTAATGCCGGAAGAGAAGGCATCGGAATCCAAGCCGGAAGAAACCGTTCTGCCTGAAGAATCCCTGATCCCCGAAGAATTCCGGGGCAAGGGAATTCAGCAGAATCTCTTCGAAGAAAAGATCATCGAACGCTCTAAGCGGGATGAATATCGCTTTGTGGGCCAGGTTTTCGATACCTACTGGATCATCCAGTACCACAACAAAATGCTGATGATCGATCAGCATGCAGCCCATGAGAAAGTGAATTACGAACGTATGATGCGCCGTTTCCGGGAAAAACAGGTGGCGAGCCAGTCCCTGTTTCCGCCGGTGGTGGTGACCCTGTCCGGGCGGGAGGAAAGCATTCTGCGAGAGCATCTGACTGCCTTCCGGAATCTGGGATATGAGGTGGAAGAATTCGGTGGAAACGAGTATGCCCTTCGGGCCGTCCCGGTTGACCTGTACGGTCATTCTGACCGGGAACTGTTTCTGGCGGTTCTGGATGAGCTGGCAGAAGGCAACAGCCGGGGTTCCTACCGCATCATTGAGGAGAAGATCGCATCCATGTCCTGCAAGGCTTCCGTCAAAGGTGGAGACCGTTTGACTCAGGAGGAAGCGGAGCGTCTCATCGACGAGCTTCTGACCTGCGATAATCCCTACAACTGTCCTCACGGCAGACCCACTATCATCGAACTCTCCAGAGCCGATCTGGAAAAACGCTTTAAGAGGATCGTGGATTGAGTAATATAACCGATTTGAAACCGATGATCATCCTGACGGGACCGACCGCCGTGGGAAAAACGGAGCTTTCCATCCGCCTTGCAAAAGAGGCCGGTTGTGAGATCATTTCCGCCGATTCCGCACAGGTATACCGTGGGATGGATATCGGTTCCGCAAAGATCACAACCGAAGAAATGCAGGGTGTTGCCCATCATCTCATCGACATTCTGGATCCTTCTGAAGAATTTCATGTAGCTTTATTCCAAAAGCTTGCAAAAGAAGCGGCAGAAGAAATCTATTCCAGAGGCAGGATCCCGCTGATCGTGGGAGGGACGGGGTTTTATATCCAGGCTCTTTTGCGGGATATTGATTTCACAGAAAAAGAGGATGACGAAGCCTATCAGGCCATACTCTGGAAGAAGGCAGAAACAGAAGGGTGTGAATCCCTCCATGAAATGCTGATGCAGGTGGACCCTGAGAGTGCCGTAACCATTCCTGCGGAAAACATCAAACGAACCATCAGGGCTTTGGAATATTTCCATCTGACGGGCGAAAAGTTTTCCGTTCATAACAAACGGGAACGGCAAAAGCCCAATGCTTACCATGCGGCATATTTTGTTCTGACGGATGACCGGGATGTGGTGTACGACCGGATCAATCGCCGTGTGGACCTGATGCTGGAGGCAGGTCTTGTGGAGGAAGTAAAGCGTCTTCTTGAGAGCGGTGTCTCTCCCGAGAGCAATTCCATGCAGGCCCTCGGATACCGCCAGATCTGCGATCATCTTGCAGGAAAATGTACTCTGGAAGAAGCAGCGGAGCGCATCAAGCAGGAGACGAGACATTTTGCCAAGAGGCAGCTGACCTGGTTCCGGAGGGAACCGGATACCATTTGGGTGAACCGAAAAGAATTTGACGGAAACACCGATCAGATGCTAACCTACATGACGGACCTTTTGCGGGATAAGAAGATCCTGTAACAAAAATGTATTATTCCGGTATATCCGGAAGCGTTAGAAAGTGTACTTTGACATGAACGAATCCAAGAAAGAAATGTATCTTCAGATGGGAATCTCCGAGAAGGTGTATGCACTGGGAGAGGAAGTCTGGAAAAGTCTGGAGGAGCGTTTTGCTCTCATCGACAGCGTTGCTGAATACAATCAGCTGAAAGTCCTGCACGCCATGCAGGAGAACCAGGTATCCGAGGCATGCCTCATGGGTACCACCGGCTACGGTTACAATGATATCGGAAGAGAGACCCTTGAGAAGGTCTATGCTTCCGTGTTCCATACGGAGGATGCATTGGTGCGTCCCCAGATCACCTGCGGAACTCACGCTCTGGCACTGGCGCTTATGAGCAACCTTCGTCCCGGTGATGAACTGCTTTCCCCCGTAGGCAAGCCTTATGACACTCTGGAAGAAGTCATCGGCATCCGTCCTTCCAGGGGATCCCTCGCGGAATACGGCGTCACCTATTCCCAAGTAGACCTTCTGCCGGACGGAAGTTTTGATTATGATGGCATCGCAAAGGCCATCGGGCCGAAGACGAAAATGGTCACCATCCAGCGCTCCAAGGGTTATCAGACCCGTCCTACCCTAAGCGTGGACCGCATCGGAGAACTCATTTCCTTTATCAAGAGCAAAAAGCCGGATGTGATCTGCATGGTGGACAACTGCTACGGCGAGTTTGTGGAGACCAGAGAGCCTTCCGATGTAGGAGCGGATCTGGTGGTCGGTTCCCTCATCAAGAATCCCGGCGGCGGACTGGCTCCCATCGGCGGATATCTGGCCGGTAAGAAGGAGTGCGTGGAGAATGCGGCGTATCGTCTGACTTCCCCCGGACTGGGCAAGGAAGTGGGAGCCTCCCTTGGCATTCTGCCTCAGTTCTATCAGGGGTTTTTCCTGGCACCTACCGTGACTGCATCCGCATTAAAGAGCGCCATCTTTGCGGCCAACCTGTATGAGCGGTTCGGATTTAACGTACTTCCCAACGGTTCGGAATCCCGCCATGATATCATTCAGGCCATTACCTTTGGAAATCCCGAGAGTGTCATCGCTTTCTGTGAAGGCATCCAGGCAGCGGCACCGGTGGATTCCCAGTTTACCCCGGAACCCTGGGATATGCCGGGATACGATGCAAAGGTCATCATGGCGGCCGGAGCCTTTGTGTCCGGATCCTCCATCGAGCTTTCCGCAGATGGCCCCATCAAGCCGCCTTACAGCGTCTATTTCCAGGGCGGTCTTACCTGGGCTCACGGCAAAGTGGGCATTTTAAAATCTTTCCAATCCCTTGTGGATAAGGGACTTATTTTATGCTAAAATAGTTAGGCGATTCTGAGGAGTCTCTTTTTGCTTTGGAGAAGGCATAAAGGAGACAATATGAATTACGACGTAACGAGTAAAGAGGATCTGCCCTGCGAGCGCTTTCTGCGCATTGGGGCGGAAAACATGACGGACAGTGAGCTTTTGGCCATTGTACTGCGGACCGGGACTGCCGGGGCCAGTGCATTGGAATTGTCCCGAAGGATCCTGGAGATGGGGAAATATCCCCGGACCGGACTGTTGGGGCTTCATGACCTGACAGTGGAAGAACTCACCGCCATCCCCGGCATCGGGGAAGTGAAGGCAGTAAGGCTGAAGGCCATCGCGGAACTTGCCGTTCGGATGCACCGGGCAGAAGCAAAATCCGGGATCTGCATTCGCGACGCATCCACCATTGCCGAGTACTACATGGAGCAGATGCGTCATCATGATACAGAGCGAGCCGTACTGGTGAGTCTGGATTCCAAGGGCCAGATCATTGCGGAAACACTGCTTTCTGTTGGGAGTGTGAACCATTCCCTGGTTTCACCAAGATCCATCTTTCTGGAAGCACTGAAGGCGCATGCCGTCAACGTGATCCTGTTGCACAATCACCCCAGCGGAGACCCCACACCCAGCCGAACCGACCGGGAACTGACACACAGATTGTACGGTCTCTGCAAAATGATGGAGATCCCTTTGCTGGACCATATCATCATCGGGGATCAAAAATATTACAGTTTTCAGGAGAATCACAGTCTGGACAGCGAAGAGAAGATCCTTTCCGCATCCTGATCTCTCCCGAACGGATCAAAGAGGAAAACTATGTCTACAAATCTGGCTTACGGTATCGACCTCGGTACCAATCACATCAAGATCTTTGACGGAAGCAACGGAAATATCATGGTTCAGAAGAACATGATCGCCATCAAGAACAAGACGGAACTGTTTGCTTACGGAGATTCCGCCTTTGAGATGTATGAGAAGGCTCCGGATTACATTAAGATTTCTTATCCCCTGAGCTGCGGCGTTATTTCCGATCTGCACAATATGGAGACCCTGGTGCTCAATATGATCCGGGATATGCAGGGCGGTACCATCAAGGCTGCAGATTACGTCATCGCTGTTCCCTGGGATATCACCGATGTGGAAAAGAGAGCGTTCTACGATCTGCTGAAAGAGGGTGGCGTCAAGGCCCGGAAGATCGAAGTGGTTGATAAGGCAGTTGCAGACGGCCTCGGTATGGGCATCGATGTCAAGAATTCCCAGGGCACCCTTATGGTAAATGTGGGATTCGAGACCACTGAGATCTCCATCCTGTCTTTGGGCGGCATTGTACGCAGCAAGCTGATCAAGGTCGGCGGACTGAAATTCGATGATGCCATCCGTAATGCAGTCCGCAACAAATACAGTCTGATGATCGGCGGCAAGCCTGCCGAGGCAGTTAAGATCTCCCTCAAAGATCTGGAGGCAGAGGACCAGAGCGCCATTGTCTTCGGTCAGGATATCGTCACCGGACTTCCGGTTCAGCGCGAGATTCCCACGGATCTTGTGGTGGATTGCCTGGAAGAGCATTTCCGCACCATCATTGACAGCATCAAGGTGATCCTGGAGAGAACTCCCCCGGAACTGTCTGCCGATATCTATCGCAATGGTATCTATCTCACCGGTGGTGCCAGCCTGGTGAGCCATCTGGTGGAGCGCCTTGCAGACGGTACCGGACTGAAGGTGAATGTGGCGGGAGATCCCATCACCACCACCGCACAGGGACTTGGAAAGGTCATTAAGGAAGCTGCTTACCACAGCATTGCCTATCCTGCAGAAGGAATGAGTAAATGAGTCCAGTCGTAAAGCCAAAGGGGGAGAAATTTACACTACCCGGTAAATATCTCCTCCTTATTTTGACAATTTTATCGGTCCTCATGATGATGATCACCTACGGGACCAATGTATTTGACGGCCCATTCAATACTGCGGTGGGCTATATTGTTGTGCCCTTTGAAAACGGCATTTCCCGCATCGGAGAATGGCTGGAGAACCGACAGGAAGAGTTCACAAGAGTATCGGAACTGCTGGAAGAGAACGAAGCCCTGAAAGAGCAGGTAAATGAGCTGTTGGAGCAGAACACCATCCTGACCCAGGAGAAGTACGAACTGACACAGCTCCGGGAACTGATGGAGATCAGCGATGAATACGACTCTTATCAGAAGGTGGGAGCCCGGATCATCGCAAAGGATTCCGGCAACTGGTATTCCTCCTTTGTGATCAACAAAGGCACGAACGACGGTCTCGCCGTGGATATGAACGTTATCGCCGGTGGAGGTCTGGTGGGCCGGATTTCCGGCATCGGACCCAATTGGGCAAGAGTTACTTCCATCATTTCCGACGGAACCTTTGTCAGCGGCCAGATCCTTGCCACGGGAGATACTCTGATGGTGGAAGGAAGTCTGGAACTGATGGAGGATGGCCTTCTTTCATACTCCCAGCTGAAGGATGTCGAAGGAACCGTGGTGGTGGGAGATAAGATCGTTACCAGCCAGATCAGTGACAAATATCTTCCGGGACTCCTGATCGGCTATGTGCAATCCATCGAGATCGACACCAACAATCTGACCAAGTCCGGATATCTGACTCCCGTTGTGGATTTTGAGCATCTCAGTACGGTACTGGTCGTCACCGATCTGAAAAACCAGGATTATAAATAATGCTTCGTAAAATCGTACTGGCCTTTGGGGCGTGGATCCTGTTCCTGCTCCAATGTGCCGTATTTCCGAAATTTAATCTGGGCGGCATCGTTCCCAACCTGCTCATCGTTCTCATCTGTTCCGTGGGTTTCATGCGGGGTGAGAAGGAGGGCATGGTGGTGGGCTTTTTCAGTGGGCTTCTGCTGGATATCTTCTTTGGAAACCTGCTGGGACTCAACGCCCTTCTTTTGTTGTATGTTGGATATCTGAACGGACAGTTCTGCGGCCTGTTCTATGCCGAGGATATCCGTCTTCCCATGACTCTGATCATGACTAGCGAATTCACTTACGGATTCTTCTTTTATGTGTTTTCCTTCCTGATCAGGGGCAGACTCAACCTGGGATTTTATATGACCCATATCATTTTGCCGGAAGTCCTGTACACCATTATCATTTCGATCTTCCTGTATCCCATCATCCTGAAGATCGACCAGACTTTTGAGCATCACAAGGACAGGAGCGGAAACCGTTTTGTTTGAAGAATTGCGCGAACGGATCATTAATATATTCACCAACCGTCTGACCATCCTTTGGCTGGCCATGGTAGGATTGTGCGCCGTGCTGATCTACCGTTGTTTTTCCCTGCAGATCATCCATGGACAGGAATATCTGGATAATTTCATCCTGGAGCAGGAGAAGACCAGAGATATCGCATCCACCCGTGGTAACATCTATGATCGCAACGGAAATCTGCTTGCCTATTCCGAGCTGGCCTATTCCGTCAAGATCGAGGATACTTTCGAATCCGGTTCCGGAAAAAACGCCAAACTGAACAGCCTGATCTATACCCTCATCCAACTGGTGGAGAAAAACGGTGATGACGTGATCTCCAGCTTTAAGATCTATGTGGATGAGGACAACAATTTCCAATATACCGTCGAGGGAACCCAGCTGCTTCGTTTTCTTGCAGATGTGTACGGCCATGCCAGCACCTCCGAACTGACGCAGGAAGAGAAGAATGCCGTTCCGGATGATGTCATGATCTATCTGAGCCGCAATTCCGGCAAAGGCTACCACTATGCCATCGGAGAGCGGGAAGACCCCGATGATAAGGAAACTACCTTCATTGAAGGAAAAGGATACACCAAAAAGGAATGGCTGAAGATCCTGACCATTCGGTATGCCATGAGCCAGACGGCTTACCGGAAATACATCGGTACCACCGTGGCAACCGACATCAGCGATGAGACCGTGGCCTGTATTCTGGAGAATTCCGATATCCTTCCCGGTATATCCATCGAAGAGGATTCCGTCCGAAAGTATGTAGACAGTGTCTATTTTTCCCACCTGCTGGGTTACACCGGTAAGATCTCCAGTGATGAGATGGCGGAGCTCAATGAACAGGTGGTGGCGGAAGGCGGCAATGCAGACACCTACACCATCAATGATGTCATCGGTAAGAGTGGTATCGAAAGCTATCTGGAGACCACTCTGCAGGGTACCAAGGGTTATGAACGGGTTATGGTAGATACCACCGGTAAGGTGATCTCTGTTCTGGAGCGACAGGAAGCCTCCGCCGGAAATGATGTATACCTGTCCATCGATAAGGATCTCACCATGGCGGTGTACCAGATCCTGGAGCAGAAGCTGGCCGGTATGATCGCCAGCAAGATCATCAATACCAAGTATTACATTCCCGGAAACAACAGTAAGAGTTCCGACATCAAGATTCCGATCTACGATGTCTATTTTGCTGTGATCAACAATAATATCGTGGATATCAGCCATCTGTCCGACCCGGAAGCGGGAGAGACGGAAGCTGCGGTTTATGAATCATATCTCGACTACAAGGATTCCGTATACGAGAAACTACGGAACGAGCTTACCACCAAGCGGACAGCCTACAACAAGCTGGATACCGAATATGAGGTCTATGAGAGCAACATTGTCACCTTGCTGACCAAAAACGGTGTCATTCAGTCCGAAAAAGTGGATACGGAGGACACCACCTACATTGCCTGGACCACGGATGAAGTCATCAGTCTGGGAGAATATCTGGAGTATTGCATCGCCCAGAACTGGATCGATACCACCAGACTTTCTCTGGATGAAAAGTACTCCGATTCCAGTTCCATCTTTTCCGCTCTTGTGGAATATATTTTCCAGGCAATTGACGGAAACAGTGAATTTCAGAAACGATTCTTCAAATACATGCTGCTGAACGACAAGATTTCCGGCAAGCAGGTGTGCTTACTGTTGTATGAGCAGGATTCCATTGAGATTCCCTTCGATGAAGTCGAAGCATTGAAAAACGGTAAGATGACGGCCTACACCTTCATGATGAACCGGGTCACCAATATTGATATCACCCCTGCTCAGCTTGCTCTGGATCCCTGCAATGCTTCTGTGGTCATTACGGATGTGAACAACGGTCAGGTTCTGGCTCTGGTTTCCTATCCGGGATATGACAACAACAAGATGGCAAATTCCATTGATGCGGACTATTATGCAAAGCTCCTGAGCGATAAGTCCTCGCCGTTGTTGAATTACGCGACGCAGTATAAGGCAGCACCCGGATCCACCTTTAAGATCGTTACATCCACGGCAGGTCTTCTGGAAGGCATCATCAATCTGAAGACCACCATCAACTGTGTGTCCACCTATACCAACATCACTCCGTCACCCAGGTGCTGGAGCTCTTACGGACACGGGAACGAAGTGCTTTGGACCGCCATTCGGGATTCCTGTAACTATTATTTCTATGATGTGGGCTATAAGCTGTCCACCACCACCGGGATCTACAATGACGCCCAGGGTCTGAATACCCTGTATGAATATGCAGACCTCTATGGACTCACGGAAAAATCCGGTGTGGAGATCTCCGAGTATTCCCCGGACGTTTCCACCTCCGACGCAGTGCGTTCCGCCATCGGACAGGGTTCCAACTCCTATACCACGGCTCAGCTGGCCCGTTATGCAACCACCATCGCTACCCGTGGTACCTGCTATGATCTGACTTTGTTGGATCATGTGACTTCCGCCTCCGGAAATCTGCTGAAGACATACAATCCTGTGATCCGGAATACCGTGGATATGCCTTCTGAATACTGGGCAGCCATCCAGAAGGGTATGCGTGCCGTAGTTCAAAATAAGAGCTATTTCAGCAATCTGGCGGTGGAGGTTGCCGGTAAGACCGGTACCGCAGAGCAGACCAAATCCAGACCAAACCACGCTCTGTTCATCTGCTACGCGCCCTATGACCAGCCTCAGATCGCCATGGCTACGAGAGTACCCTTCGGTTACTCCTCGGACTACGCAGCCCAGATCTCCCGGGACATCATGAAATATTACTTCGGTCTGGTGGAAGAGGAAGAGCTCCTTACCGGTACGGCAGATACACCGGATGCCGGAGTGACCAACGAATTCTAAATCGATAACGGAGATTGTTACATGTCGAACCAAAGTGTTGTATTAAAAAGCTATAAAGACGGTATCCGCTTGATCCTGGATGAAAATGAAGACTTTCAGACCCTTCTGAACATCATCGCGGACAAATTCCGGGAGGCAAAGCAATTCCTTGGAAATGCAGGAGTGGTTCTTGCCATCGAAGGCCGGGAGCTGACGGACAGTCAGGAAATGGAGATCCTGGAGATCATCAGCCTGAACTGTAACCTGAAGATCCTCTGCATCATCGGTCAGGACGAAACGACTCGCCGTTCCTTCCTGAAGGCAAAGCAGCAGCTGGAGAAGTGCATGACGGATGACAAAGGATGCCGGATGTTCAAAGGTTCTCTTACCGACGGGCAGAGCCTGGATGTGGAGGAAAGCATCGTGATCCTTGGGGATGTGAATCCCGGATGTATGGTGCGCAGCAAAGGCAGCATCATTGTTATGGGCGGCCTTTACGGCGAGGCCTATGCGGGGGGAGCAACCGGAGAGAATGACTTTATCGCCGCACTGGAAATGTCTCCGGAAATGCTCATCATCGGGGGTGTGATCTATGAGCCCTCCGAGAAGCCCAAGTGGGGTATCAAGCCGAAGATCAGTCCCAAGATCGCTTACCCTGCTGACGGTGTGATCCGTCAGGAGAATCTGACAAGACAGGCTTTGGAGAAGCTGTATGCATTTTAGAGATTATCGCCTGAAAAATTATGATGTGAAACTGGTGCTGATGGTCATTGCTCTGGCGGTCATCGGCGTATTTGCCGTGGGAAGCGCCCAGGAGAGTGTTCAGAACAGACAGATGGCGGGTGTGATCGCCGGAACGGTGGCCATGCTCCTGGTTTCTTTTGTGGATTATCATCTGATCCTGAAGCTTTACTGGTTGATCTATTTTGGCAATATGGGACTGCTGGTTCTGGTGCTTTTTATGGGCGAATCCTCCCACAATGCACAGCGCTGGCTGAAGATCGGCGGACTGCAGTTCCAGCCCTCTGAGCTGGCTAAAATATTATTGATTTTATTCTTTGCACAGTTTATTATGGTGAATAAGGAAAGATTCAACACTTTTCCCGTAATTGCGGCATGTATAGCCCTTCTGGCGGTTCCGCTGTTTCTGATATATTCCCAGCCGGATCTGTCTACCAGTATCATGATCGGGCTGATTTTTTGTGTCATTATGTTCGCCGGCGGTCTGAGCCACAAAGTCATTATCGGCGTTCTTGCCGTGGCCATCCCTGCTGTGGCGATCATGATCTCCCTTGCATTGCAGCCCGATAACGGCCTGTTAAAAGATTACCAGCGAAATCGTATCATGGCCTTCATCAATCCGGAAGAGTACAGGGATGAAGAAGCCTATCAGCAGCTGAATTCCGTCACCGCCATTGCATCCGGTATGCTGGATGGCAAGGGATATAAGAACAACGAGATCACATCCGTGAAAAACGGTAATTTCCTTTCCGAGGATCAGACCGACTTTATCTTTGCCGTCATCGGTGAGGAGTTCGGATTCAAGGGTTCTGTTGTTGTGATCGTTCTGGCCTTTCTCATCGCAATGGAATGTGTTTCCATCGGAAGGCGGGCGCCGGATACCTCCGGGGCTGTCATAGCGGCGGCCATGGGAGGACTGATCGGGTTCCAGACCTTTATCAATGTGGGTGTGGCCACCTTCATCCTGCCCAATACCGGATTACCGTTCCCGTTTGTCAGCTATGGCCTGACGTCTCTTATGAGTCTGTTCGGAGGAATGGGATTTGTCCTGAATGTACGCTTACAGGTACGCAAGGGCAGAGGTCCCGCTATCGAAGATATCTATAATTAACATGAGGTAATGAGATGAACATTGCATTGATCGCGCATGATTCCAAGAAAAAACTGATGCAGAACTTCTGTGTCGCTTATCGCGGGATCCTCAGCAAGAACGAATTGTATGCCACCGGCACCACCGGACGTCTGATCGAGGAAGTGACGAATCTCAATGTCCATAAGTATCTTGCCGGCCATCTGGGAGGAGAGCAGCAGATCGGTGCACAGATCGAGCAGAATATGATCGATCTGGTGATCTTCCTGAGAGATCCTCTCAATCCCAAGATGCATGAGCCCAATGTGGATCATGTGGTCAGACTTTGTGACATGCACAATATCCCTCTGGCTACCAATCTGGCCAGTGCGGAGCTCCTGATCAAATCTCTGGACAGAGGAGACTTAGAGTGGCGTGAGATGTATAAATAACCAAAAACATAAATCCATAAGAGCCCTGGGTCAGAAGCTGATCGTAGGGCTTCTTTTGTTCTCTTTTTCCGTTTCCTTCTCAGGATGCGGGAATCTTTCCTACTCCTTGAGTTATGAACCCGATGCGGACGTGAGCAGCCTCAATGTCATGAATTTTGAATCCGGCGGCAAAGCGGCCCCCTTCGCATCGGATCTTTGCGTGGTGGATACGGATCTTTTCGGTGACGGCTCCATCGATCTGAGCAACTGTACCTCAGCCGTTTTGTTTGATCTGAATAACAAAGAAGTGGTATATTCGCGAAATGCGCATATGCAGCTTTATCCTGCCAGCATCACGAAGGTCATGACTGCTCTTGTAGCGATCCAGAACGGCTCCATGGATCAGGTTCTGACAGCAACGGATGCTGTGACCATCACGGAATCCGGAGCCCAGGTGGCGGACATCAAAGTGGGAGATCAGATGACCTTGTATCAGGCGCTCCGTATCCTTCTTCTGTATTCCGCAAATGATGTGGCAAATCTCATTGCGGAAAACATCGGTGGAAGTCTGGAAGGCTTTCTTCAGATGATGAACGATGAGGCAGCACGCATCGGTGCCACCAATACCCACTTTGCAAATGCACATGGTCTGACGGATCCCGATCATTACACCACGGCCTACGATCTGTACCTGATCTTTAATGAAGCCATCAAGTACGAAGCCTTCACGGAGATCATTTCCCTGCAGAGCTACGAAACCGTGATCTACGACAAAAACGGCAAGGAAAAGACCATTTCGGTCAAGAACACCAACGGCTATATCAGCGAGAAATTCAGTGCCCCGGCCAATGTCACAGTCATCGGAGGTAAAACCGGTACCACATCGGCTGCCGGACACTGTCTGATCCTGCTTTCCAAGGACAAAAACGGAAGCCCTTTCATATCGGTGGTATTACAGTCGGAAAGTACGGATTCTCTGTATTCCGACATGAATTCATTACTCACGGAAGTCGCGAAATAAAGGTTGTTTTTTGCCCCCCGTTCCACTATAATTAAATTATCCTTTTTGGGGGTATGGAAGTCCTAAAAATATAATATTTCAGGAGGGTATTCCAATGGTCCAGATTATTGTAGGTCAGAAGGGTAAGGGCAAGACAAAAGAACTGCTGGATAAGGTCAATCGGGATGTAAAGACCGCGGCCGGCAACGTTGTTTATCTCGACAGAAGCACCAGACACATGTATGAGTTAAACAACAAGGTGAGACTGATCGATATCTCTCAGTACATGATCACCAACACCGATGAATTCATCGGATTCATCGCAGGCTTGATCTCTCAGGATCACGACCTCGAAATGATCTTCCTTGATAATTTCAGACCTCTTTCCTTCACCGACGGTGACGGAATGGTTCCCGCGATCAATAAGCTTGGGGAGCTTGGCGACCGCTACAAAGTTACTTTCGTAATGACGATCTCTCTTGATATTTCGGAACTTCCGGAGAGCTTAAAGGACAAAGTGATCCTTTCTCTCTGATTTCACATAAGACAGCTTTTTCGAAAAGCCTCGGTAAAGACCGGGGCTTTTCGATGGTAAAAGGACACTTAGGTACAAACATTTGGCAAATCAAAGACCTCAGGACAAAAACATAGATAATATCCGTTCCTTTTCGGATGGAAGCGAACGGAAGCTCAGCCTCGGTAAGGTTATCACCATTCTGATCCTCATCTATGTGATCATTGTGGTCTTTCTTTATTTCCACTCCAATCCCATCGTCCGGTACGAAGTGGTGGAAGGCTCCCTGTCTTCCGACACCATTTACCGAGCCGTCTGTATGCGGGATGAAGAGGTATTTACCGTTCCTTATGCAGGATATGTAAATTATCTTGCCCGTGAGGGTCAGCGGGTCAAAGTGGGAGACCTGGTGTACATGGTGGACGAGACCGGACTGATGAACGAGTATCTGGAACAGGTCAGCCTGCTGGAGAACTCCCTTACAGATTCGGAACTGAACGAATTTCGGGAGAACATCATCGATTTTACGCACGGATATGAGGCAACCGATTTCGATTCGGTCTACGATTTCAAGTACTCTCTGAAGAATACGGTATTAAAGCTCAGCAATTCCAATCTGCTGAACCGCCTGAATACCGGGAACGGTTCCGGAGGTTCCGTCCAGTACGGATATTCCGCAGAAACCGGTATCGTGTCCTATTGGGTGGATGGTTATGAAGACCTCACCGACGATCAGATCTCCAAAGAAGTATTTGATGAGTCCCATTACGATAAGAACCAGATGCTGAGCAATGTGCTCCGTGCCAACGGGGATGTGATCTACAAACTTTCCACCAATGAGAACTGGTCCGTGGTGATCCCTGCTTCTCAGGAACTGGCGGAAGAGCTGCTGGAAAAAGGTTATGTGAAAGTCCGCTTTCTCAAAAACGATCGAGAAGCCTGGGGCAAAGTGTCTGTCCTGAATCAGGCGGATGGTGTGTATGTGAAGCTTTCCTTTACCAATTCCATGATCACCTTTTCTTCCGAGCGTTATGTCGATATTGAGCTGCTGCTGGCAGATGAAACCGGACTGAAGATCCCTTTGTCCGCCATTGTGGAGAAAGAATTCTTTACCATCGATGATTCCTATATCTTTACGGACGATGGGGAAGAGTATTATGTGATCATGCTGGTGTTTGACGATACCGGCACCCGCACATCCTCCCGTCAGATCATTGATATCTACAGCTACAACGCGGAAAAGCATATCTATTACGTGGATGATTCCTTCCTGTCCGCCGGTGATATCCTGTATACCCTGGATAATCAGAACACCTTCGTCGTAAAGGACAGAGGCACTCTGATCGGTGTTTATAACATCAATAAGGGCTTCGCCGACTTTAAGGAGATCACCATCAACTATCAGAATGATGAATATGCCATCGTAAAATCCAATACCAAATACGGTCTCCGGGTTTACGATTACATTGCGCTGGATGCATCCACCGTTGCGGATGACCAGTTCATTAACCAGTAAGGGAGAAAAGATGATCAAAGATAACTACCTGCAGATAAAAGAAGCGGTCAGACAGGCTGCTGTCAAAGGCGGAAGAGATCCGGAAGAGCCTACTCTGATCGCAGTCAGCAAAACAAAGCCTCTTCCCGAGCTTCAGGAGGCCTACGAGGCAGGCGCAAGGGATTTCGGCGAGAACAAAGTGCAGGAGCTGATGGATAAGATCCCCGCCATGCCTTCCGACATCCGCTGGCATATGATCGGTCATCTTCAGACCAACAAGGTAAAATACATTGTGGGAAAAGTCTTCCTGATCCACAGTGTGGACTCCGTAAAGCTGGCAAAGGAGATCAGCAAGGAATCCGTGAAAGCCGGCGTGATTTCTGATATCCTGTTGGAGGTCAATGTTGCAGGAGAAGACAGTAAATTCGGTGTTTCCTGTGAGGAAGTACTGGACCTTGCAAAAGAGATTGCTGTATTGCCCGGTGTGCGGATCAAGGGTCTTATGACCATCGCTCCGGTCTGTGACGATCCGGAGGAAAACCGCGATACTTTCCGCAAATTAAGGGAAATCTCCATTGACATCAAAGAAAAAAACATTGATAATATTTCTATGGATGTCCTCTCCATGGGAATGACGGGAGATTATACCGTTGCTGTGGAAGAGGGCGCTTCTTATGTTCGAGTCGGCACCGGCATTTTCGGTGCTCGAAATTATACAATCTAAATTGTGAGGGACATGAAAATGGGTTCGATGGACAAATTTATCAATTTCATGAAGATGAACAACACCGATGAGGATGATGACGAATATATCGATCACGATTATGAGGAAGAGGAAGAATCCTATGCTCCCTCTCCCAAGAGAGTCGCTCCTCCGGAGGAGGATGAAGACAGAACTTCCCGCAGAACAACCCGCGGGCCGGTGCGTGGTAACTTTTCCAAGAAGGGAGCAACCATGAACAATTCTTCCAACATGGAGATCTGTTTCTGCAAACCCACTACTTTTGAAGATGCAACGCAGGTTGCAGACGCTCTTCTCAGTGATCGCAGTGTGGTGCTGAACCTGGAGGGTCTGGATATGTCTCTTGCTCAGCGGATCTTCGATTTTACTATGGGATCCACTTATTCCGTACACGGTAAGCTGGAAGCAATTTCCAAATATGTATACATGATCACTCCCGAAAGTGTGAGCATTTCCGGAGATACACTGGAAGGCACCGGGGCTCTGGGCAGCAAATCTTTTTCTTAAACATCCTAAGTTTTTATGAGGACTTCCCATAAATTTGGGAGGTCCTTTTTTCGGAAAGGAATTCTTTATGGCAAGACGTCTGGAAGTAAAATACCTGAACAAGCCCTGCTATGATATCGTTTTTGAGAAGGATTTTCAGGGCCTGGTACAGGAAGTGCAACAGATGGATGTACAGGGCCGAAAAGCCTGTATCGTCACGGACTCTAATGTAGAGCCTCTGTATGCCGCTGAAGTAAAGGAATGTCTGGAGAAGGTATTCGGAGAGGTCCATGTCTTTGTGATCCCTGCCGGCGAATCCAATAAAACCCTGGACGAGATCCGGAGACTTTATACCGCCCTTGTGGAAGCCCATTTTGACCGGCATGATATGCTGGTGGCCCTGGGAGGCGGCGTGGTAGGCGATATGACAGGTTTCGCCGCTGCAACGTATCTCCGGGGAATCGACTTTATCCAGATCCCCACTACCTTGCTCGCCATGGCAGACAGTTCCATCGGCGGTAAGACCGGTGTGGACTTTGACGGTTACAAGAATATGGTGGGCGCCTTCAAGATGCCCCGACTGGTGTACCAGAACCTGTCTACCTTGCAGAGTCTGGATGGCAGACAGTTTTCTTCCGGCTTTGCAGAGGTCATGAAACATGGACTACTGCGGGATGAGAGCTATTACAGCTGGCTGGTGGAAAACAGCTACGAGATCACGGACCGTGATCCGGATGTTCTGGAAGAGATGCTGTATCACTCCTGTGAGATCAAGCGCACGATCGTCGAAAAAGACCCTACGGAGAAAGGTGACAGAGCCCTGCTGAATCTGGGACATACTCTGGGACACGCAATTGAAAAATACAAGAATTTCGAATTGCTTCACGGAGAGTGTGTGGCGCTGGGATGCATCGCAGCTGCCTTTATCTCCTGGAAGAAGGAGCTTCTTTCCATGGAGGAGTACTACGAAGTCCGCGATATGTTCGTTCCTTTCGGACTTCCCATTTCCCTGGACGATGCAGACAAAGAGGAGATCGTTAAGCTTACAAAGTCCGACAAGAAAATGGACGGAAAGAGTGTCAGGTTCATTCTGCTGAAAAAGATCGGAAAAGCTGTCATCGATCTGACCGTTACGGATGAAGAAATGCTGGCAGCTCTGGATGAACTGATCTTTAATGAAGAGGACTGAAAATGAAAAAGAAAGAGTATCGCAAACCTGTCATGTTGTTGATCGATGCATTGATCATGATCGTTCTGATCGCCATCGATCAGTTTACCAAGCACCTAGCCATCACAAAGCTGATGGGTCATGAGCCCGTTTCCCTGATCCGGAACGTGCTGGAACTGGATTATCTGGAGAATCGTGGTTCCGCATTCGGAATCCTGCAGAACCAGAAGGTCTTTATCCTGTTTGTGGGAATCATTTTCCTTGCTGTGGTTCTATTCTTCCTGATCAAGCTGCCCAAGGACCGGAAATTTGTGATCGCCCATGTGCTGCTTTCCATGATCGTGGCGGGGGGCATCGGAAACATCATCGACCGGGTACGTTTTGATTATGTAGTGGATTTCATTTCCTTTGTGCTGATCCACTTCCCTGTATTTAATTTTGCTGATATCTGTGTGGTCGTCTCTGTCATTGGACTTTTCTTCCTGTTCCTGTTCGTTTACAAGGAAAAGGATCTGGAGTTTCTGAGTTTCAAGAGAAATCGCTATCGGGAGATTGATTAATGGAGGAAAGACTCTTTGTCGTATCCGAAGACCAGGAAGGGGAACGTATTGACAAATACGTTTCTTTTTTGGTGGAAGATGTGTCCCGTTCCTATCTGCAGAAGCTGATCAAGGACGGGAGAGTGACGGTACAGGGCAAGACGGTTCGCAGTTCCTACCAGGTCAAGGCAGGGGATGAGATCCGGCTGGATCTGCCGGAAGCACAGGTGCTGACAGTGGAGGCCGAGAATATCCCGTTGGACATCCTCTATGAAGATGATGACGTGCTTGTTGTAAATAAGCCCAAGGGAATGGTGGTACATCCCGCTGCGGGACACGCCACAGGGACCATGGTAAATGCCCTGCTGTATCATTGCGGGGATTCCCTGTCCGGCATCAACGGCGTTCTGCGGCCCGGTATTGTCCATCGGATCGACCGGGATACCACAGGATCCGTGCTGGTCTGCAAGAACGATCACGCCCATCGCATCATTGCGGAACAGTTGAAAGTGCATTCCATTTACCGGATCTATCATGCCATCGTCATCGGTAACATCAAGGAAGAGGAAGGCACCATCGATAAGCCCATCGGCCGAAATCCGCAGGACCGGAAGAAGATGGCGGTGGTACCTGACGGGAAACGTGCGGTCACCCATTATAAAGTATTGCAGCGCTTCGGCGATTATACCTACATCCAATGCCGGCTGGAGACCGGACGGACCCATCAGATCCGTGTCCACATGGCATCCATTTCCCATCCTCTTCTGGGAGATGAGGTTTATACCAATGCCAAATGTCCCTTCCATCTGCAGGGACAATGCCTGCATGCAAAGACCCTTGGATTCGTCCATCCCACCACAGGAGAATACGTGGAGATTGACAGTCCTTTGCCGGAATATTTTCAACATTTAATTCAAACTTTATAAATTGTTCCTATTGTACAAAATTTGACGCATTTGTATGTAATTTATGTGGATTTTGTTGCGTGTTTGTGTAAAATGACTTATACTTTAAGTGTAAATAACTTTCATAGGAGGACATTGCATGAATACCGTAATAACGATTGGTCGTCAATTTGGATCCGGTGGACGTGAGATCGGCGAAAAGCTGGCGGATTATTTCGGCATCAAGTGCTACGATAAGGAGCTCCTGACCAGAGCTGCAAAAGAGAGTGGATTCTGCGAGGAAATGCTTCAGAATCATGACGAGCGTCCCACCAATTCCTTCCTTTACAACCTTGTCATGGACACCTATTCCTTCGGATACAATTCCTCATCTTTTGTGGATATGCCCATCTCGCACAAAGTTTTCCTTGCACAGTTCGACACCATCAAGAAGATCGCGGATGAAGGTCCCTGCGTCATCGTCGGCCGCTGTGCGGACTATGCCCTTGCAGATTATCCCAATGCTTTGAATCTCTTCATCTTCGGAGATCATGAGACCAAAGTAAAGCGCATCATGGAGAAGTATTCCCTTTCCCAGTCCAAAGCGGAAGAGATGATCGCAAAGAAGGATAAGCAGCGTCAGAGCTACTACAATTATTATTCCTCCAAGAAATGGGGCAGAGCCGACAGCTACGATCTTTGCATCAACTCCAGCGTTCTGGGTGTAGACGGAACCGTGAAGCTGATCACCCAGTATGTGGAAGATTTCGAAAAAAGAAACGTTTAAAAAAATAGTTTGACTTTCATAGGCACCTCTGATATGATACTTGAGTATGCCGCTTAGTGGGGTATAAGTATGTCCACGGACATCACCAAAGCTAGCGATTGAAAACAGGCCATTATGCATACTCATGGTTGGTCATGAAAAGGAGGTGCCTATTTATGTATGCTATTATTGCAACCGGTGGAAAGCAGTACAAGGTTTCCGAGGGTGATTTCGTTCGCGTTGAGAAGCTTGACGCTCAGGAAGGTGATAAGGTCAGCTTCCAGGTAGTCGCAGTCAGCGACGGAACCCTGAAGGTCGGCGCAGACGCTGAGGCCGCTAAGGTTTCCGCAACTGTTGTTGAGCAGGGTCGTGGTAAGAAGGTTATCGTGTACAAGTACAAGAGAAAGTCCGGCTACCACAAGAAGAACGGTCACAGACAGGCTTACACCAAGGTTCAGATCGATAAGATCGAGGCGTAAAAGCCATGACGACAGTCATTTTTGAAAAGTCCGCAGATGGGAGATACATCAGTTTCACATCCTTCGGACATGCGGGTTTTGCGAAGAAGCACTTATTCTTCCGTGAGCCTGACATCCTCTGCAGTGCTATTTCCGCACTGACCTTTCATACATTGAACGGTCTTTCGGAGTTGGCAAAAGAGGAAATAGCCGTATCACAGAATGAAGAGACAGGATTC
>JAEEGF012351619.1_pt1 | contig 21633 bp, 22 predicted proteins | sample 9134171 | NCBI WGS metagenome assembly JAEEGF01 (sample SAMN16246542, study PRJNA631951) | gut metagenome | biome: gut microbiome; feature: rumen; material: AP-attached | host: Bos | place: Iran: Karaj | collected 2018-10 | reverse complement strand
ATTTATGGTATTTGAATCACTGGATTCTGCCGGAATCTACACAGCTCTTTTGAAGATTATTGGCCAGGGCGTGGATTTGGTAAATGCCATATTGTCTGTTCAGCAGATGGATGTGGACGGGGCGGATATTACACCTGAAAACAGAGACATCCACCTAGAGCACGTAAGTTTTGCCTACGAGGACAAAACTATCATTAATGATGTTACTTTAGATATTAAAGAGAAGACCACAACAGCCATAGTGGGACCTTCAGGTGGCGGCAAGACTACACTTACATCCCTGATTGCCAGATTCTGGGACGTCCAGTCAGGCAAGGTCACATTAGGCGGAAGAGATGTAAAGGATTACAGCTTCGACTCTTTGATGTCAAACTTCAGCTTTGTGTTCCAAAAGGTTTACCTGTTTGAGGACACCATCGCAAACAACATCAGATTTGGCTGCCCAGAGGCTCCAATGGAGGATGTTATCGCTGCGGCTAAAAAGGCATGCTGTCACGATTTCATCATGTCACTTCCTGATGGATATGAAACTGTAGTGGGAGAGGGAGGTGCTACCTTATCAGGCGGCGAGAAGCAGAGAATTGCAATTGCCCGAGCTATTATGAAAGACGCTCCAATCATCATCCTAGACGAGGCAACCGCCAATGTAGATCCAGAAAATGAAAAGGAGCTAACAGAGGCGATTGAAAACCTGACCAAGGAAAAGACTATCATCATGATAGCACACAGATTAAAGACCGTAAGACATGCTGACCAAATCATAGTGATTGATAAGGGCAAGATTGCCCAGTGTGGTAAGCATGATGAGCTTATGGCTCAGGATGGCATTTACAAGAATTTCGTAAATGGCCGAAAGAAAGCCGTAAGCTGGAAAATCGCGTAGATTATAAATTGCAGAACTTTTGGATGGCTACGGCTACACCGTCTTCATCGTTAGATGGTGCGATATAATCCGACCATACTTTTGTTTCATCCTGTGCGTTTGCCATGGCTACAGCAAGGCCAGCGTAACGCATCATAGGGATGTCGTTATAACCATCACCACAAGCTATAAGGCATTTTCTGTCGATATCTAGCTGCTGAAGCAGGATGTCGAGGGAGGATGCCTTTTCTATTCCCTGAGGCATAATCTCTAGGAAGAATGGCTCAGAAAAGTAGATGCTAAGCTCGCCCTGGAACTTTTCGTTAAGTTTTGCCTCTACCTGGCGCAGTGTTTTGTGCTCACCTGTACATAAGAACTTTACTGGAGGGTCTAGCTGAGCTTCCTCCTCCAGGTGGAACACCTGACGGACAGGGATGCTGTTAATGCGAGACTCCAGCTGCACGTATTCATCATCGGCATTATTAGTGATGATGCCCTCGCCGTCATAAGTCAGGGTTGAAACATCATGCTTGTTTGCGATGCGCAGGATATCTGCATAATATTGCTGTGGCACAATCTCCCGACGAAGTACCTGACCTGTTTTGCAGTCGATAATCATACCGCCGTTGTAAGAAAGGATGTACCCGCCTAACTCCTCCAGGTGAAGCTGCTTTGCAATCTTCATAGTGCCTGGAACCGGACGGCCTGAGGCAATGATAATCTTTACCCCAGCCTTGGCTGCTTTCATTATTACTTCTTTGTTTCTTTTACTGATCTCTTTTTTGCTGTTTAAAAGAGTTCCGTCTAAATCTAATGCTATTGCTTTGTATTTCATAGGTGTTATCTTAACAAGGTCATTTACATTCGTCAATTCTGGATTGATTTTAATCGGTTTTAGTGGTTTGTAAGGGGGGATGTTGGGGGTCGTTGGCCTGTTTGAGTTCTTGTAAGGGTGAATTGCAAGTTTTTGGAGAAATATGTTTTTGAAACATGCAATGGAGAAAAACTAGAAAAAGCAAATTGCAAGTTTTGGCGTTCATTACTGGCGATAACTTGCAAAAATAGAAAAATCTCTAGCCTATGGACCTTTTCTAAGGATGCTTTAATGACTCTAATATAAGATTTTTGCAAGTTTTACATGTTATATATTTGAAAAACTTGCAAATCACTTTTACCAGTTTTTTTGAATTACAGTATCTTATAAAGAATCAGCATAAAAACTTGCAATATTGTTTTGAGAGCAGTGATTTATAGCACGGTTGTTAACGCTCCCAGTGTGTGCTAATTTAAATATATATATTAGTTTGGGAGGCTGCTATGAATCTAGACGAAAAAACAACTAAAACGGTTTTACTTGTGAAGGTTTCACTTCTGATTTTTTTGATAGTCATTTCTTTTTTTGTGGCATCAGCAAAAGCTACTGATTTGCATGTTTTTCAGAATTCTGTGAGCACGCTAGATGATTCAAAAGAGATGGTAATGAATGTGACAAAGGCCACCTTGGGTATGTCATTAGTCATTACGTTATTACCTGATGACTGGGGCACTCCGCTGGCAGATGAGCTGGCAGACATGAACAAGTACCTGGTATTTATGCTGGGGATGATATTTGTAGAGTCGTTACTGATTACTAAGGGCGTGCCTATCGTATTTAAATTGATTATTCCAATAGCTTTAGTACTTATTTTAATTAATCTGTTTACGAAAAAACGCATTTTAAAAGTGATTGCCACAAAGCTTTTGGCTTTATCACTGGTGGTGTTATTAGTGGTGCCTTGCGGCACCGCCATTTCAAACTGGCTCTGCGCTGGAGGCATGTCTTACGTAAACGAGACTGTGACCATGGTAGAGGAAGATACCGAGCAGGTAGAGGGTATTACAGAGGGCGCACAGGACAAGAGCTTCTATGAAAAAGTATCTGGAGTTTTTAACACTGCGATAGAAGGTGCCAAGGATTTGTTTGATTATTACAAAGGAGTAGTTGGCAAATTCCTGAATGCTATAGCCATTATGGTGGTGGCCTACTGCGTCATTCCTGTGGCAACATTCTTATTGCTGTTTTGGATTCTAAACCAGCTGTTTCAGTTTGAAAGCTTTAGAATAGAGGGGAAAAATGAATAAGATAATTGTTTTAAGATGCATAAGCGGGGCCTTGATTTTGGCTTCTTTAATTATCGTAATTACGTTTTGGAAGAATGGGCAAACAGGTCCATCAAAATATGATGATGGTATAGAGCGTATCGATCCAAACACAATAGCGTTAAAGGACAGCGGGGTAAGGGTATCATTTTCTGACGTTATTCTGACTCAACCACAGGAGACCAGAAAGCTGGTTGTTTTTGAACAGACTGGTACTGTTAGCTACAAGATAGAGGACAGAATGTTTGATTTCCTAGACTGGGAGCCTTCAAAGAAATACCAGTCTGTAGAGTATGAGGGAAAGGGCAGTTTTGTAGTGAATCTAGATAAGCTTGGCAGAAGCAACATTATTGATGACCAAGATAACAAGATCCTTACTATCAAGATTCCACACCCAAAGCTAGATACAATCGAAATCGACCCTAACAAAGTAAAAATCGACACACAGAAAAATGGCTTTTTAGCCTTAGGTGACATCAAGCTGACACTTAAGGACTACAACAAAATAGAGTCCGAACTCACTAAAAGGCTAAAAGAAATATTTGATAATTCCGCCAACGGCCAAAAGGCAGACGGCCTTGCACTAAAGGCTGTCACCGAGACCTTCGAACCAATTGTAAAGGCCGTGGACGGGGAATATACGCTTAAGGTTGAGTTTGTGGAATAGTATGATTTGAGTTGTCTATACTCCCTAATCAATGTATAATGTTAGCGATTTTGTTTTAAGAAGGAGTATAGAAATGAGAATAGCAGTTACATATGAAAACGGCCAAGTGTTTCAGCACTTTGGACATACAGAACAGTTTAAGGTATATGAAGTAGAGGATGGCAAGGTAGTTTCTTCAGAGATTATCGGTTCTGAGGGACAGGGCCATGGAGCTTTAGCTACTTTACTTAGCAGCAAGTCAATTGATGTGCTTATCTGCGGCGGTATCGGTGGTGGCGCTCAGGCTGCATTAACAGAGCAGGGCATCGAGCTTTGCGCTGGCGCATCAGGTGATGTTGATGCTGCAGTAGAGGCTTACCTTAAGGGCGAGCTTGTAAACTCTGGCGTAAATTGCGACCATCACGGCGAGGGCCATACATGTGGCGACCACGAGGAAGGCCATAGCTGTGGCGGACACGCTGGTTGTGGCGGATGCCATAGCGAGCCAGCATTTGAGGGCAAGAACGTAGGCAAGACATGCCGTACACACTACAGAGGTACATTCAATGACGGTACACAGTTTGATTCATCATACGACAGAGGCGAGCCACTTGAGTTCGTTTGTGGAGCCGGTATGATGATCAAGGGCTTTGATAAAGCTGTTGCAAACATGGAAGTTGGCGAAAAGGTGAACGTTCACCTGATGCCTGAGGAAGCATACGGCATGCCTGATGAGAATGCTATCGTTACTATGGAAATCGCAGAGCTTCCAGGTTCTGAGGACTTAGTTGTAGATCAGCAGGTTTACCTTCAGGATGAATATGGCAGACCTTTCGCAGTTAAAGTCGCTGCAAAGGATGACAAGTACATTACACTTGATGCTAACCATGAGATGGCTGGCAAAGAGCTCAACTTTGAAATCGAGCTTGTAGAGGTTTTGTAAAATAAAGTTTATAAGAATTTTTATCTTTTTTCATTTCCTAATAACATTTAGAATATATTCATAAATATATTTTCAGGGAGGTATACAGTGAATAAAAGAGATAAAATGACGGTAGAAACTTTTGTAAGTACAGGTATGGAACTGGAGACTTTGTATACTTGTTTCCCTGATTTTCCAAAAGAAGAAATCGCCGAGATTTATAATAATTACAAGCGAAATATGCCCGAGTCTTCTGATGAAAATACTATGAGTATTAATTGCTCTTAAACTAAAAGAGTGAGGGATGTTATGTATTTAATTTCAGCGTACTTTGATGAAGCGACAAATAAACAGTTCCAGGGATATATTGATAGGATAGCCCAGGCTACGGGTAATGATTTTATGGTGGCTCATAATGTGCCACCGCATTTGACACTGTCTGCTATCGAGGCTAGAAGTGTGGATGTGCTGGTGCCAGCCTTTGAACAGCTGGAAGGGCAGGTGGCAAAGGGCGAGATTTCCATCCTCACTGTAGGACAGTTGATGCCCAAGGTGCTGTACGTGGCTCCTTACCTGAACCGGTATCTGCAGATGCTGGAACAACAGATTTTCGATAGCTTCGCTAGCATCCCTGAGACCACCATCAGCAAGTATTACAGGCCATTTTCTTGGCTGCCACATATCACTTTGGCAAAGACTCTTACTATGGAGCAGATGCTTGTGGCAGTTCAGCAGATGGAAGATTTTAAAAGTATTGATGCAAGCATCGAGAGACTAGGCCTGGCAAAGGTTAATCCACACAAAGATATAAAAACAATAACTCTTTAATTACAGAGAAAGGCAGATATTTATAATGAGAACTTTTAGAAAAGACTTCTTGTGGGGCGGCGCTGTTGCTGCAAATCAGTTTGAAGGAGCATGGGACGTAGATGGAAAAGGCCCTTCTGTTTCAGATATGTGCACAAATGGCAGTCATACAACACCAAAGCGTGTAACTACTACTATTGAAGAGGGTACACTTTACCCATCACATGAGGCTATTGATTTCTATCATCACTATGAAGAGGACATTGCGCTTTTCGCAGAAATGGGATTCAAGGTGTTCCGTACATCTATCAACTGGACCAGAATCTTCCCAACTGGAATGGAGTCAGAGCCAAATGAGGCAGGTCTTGCATTCTATGATAAGGTGTTTGATTGCTGCAAAAAGCATGGTATCGAACCTTTAGTTACTATTTCTCATTATGAGCTGCCTTATGCTCTTGTTGAAAAGTACAATGGATGGGAAGGAAGAGAGCTAATAGAATACTTCATGAACTATTGCAAAGCTATCTTTGCAAGATACCAGGGAAAGGTAAAGTATTGGCTTACATTTAATGAAATCAATGCTGGAACAATGCCATTTGGTGCAGTGCTATCTACTGGTACTATTAAAGGCTTCAGCGGTCCTGTAGATCAGGTGCCAAACAAGCCACAGGAGAGATTTCAGGCTCTTCATCACCAGTTTGTTGCATCTGCAATGGCAGTTAAATATGCTCATGACAACTATCCAGAGTACAAGCTTGGAAATATGATTTGCTTTGTTACATCTTATCCAGCTACATGCAATCCTGATGATATTATTGCAAATCAGGAACATATGAGAGAGGTAAACTGGTATTGTTCCGATGTTCAGGTTCGTGGTGAGTACCCAGCGTACGCACAGAGCATTTGGGACAAGCATGGTATTACTATTAAAATGGAGCCAGGCGATGCTGAAATCTTAAAGCAGGGAACTGTAGATTTCTATACATTCAGCTACTACATGTCAAACGTCATTGGTGTTAATCTAGAGGCAAATAAGGGTGAGGGCAACCTGATTTCAGGTGGAAAAAATCCATACCTTGAAGCGTCTGATTGGGGTTGGCAGATTGATCCACAGGGCCTTAGATATACTCTTAACGAAATATATGACAGATATCGCATCCCTCTTATGATAGTGGAAAATGGCCTTGGCGCTAGAGATGAGATTGAGGCTGATGGTTCTATTAATGATGATTATAGAATAGATTATCTCAGAAAGCATATTAGCGAAATGAAGAAAGCTGTTGAAGATGGCGTAGACTTAATGGGTTATACTACATGGGGCTGCATCGACTTAGTAAGCGCTTCAACTGGCGAGATGGCAAAGAGATATGGTTTCATTTTTGTAGAAAAATACGATGATGGCACAGGAAGCCTTGCTCGTAGAAAGAAGAAATCTTTCGACTGGTACAAGCAGGTTATCGCTTCAAATGGTGAAATAATCTAGTAGAATCAGTTGATGATGATTCCAATAAAATTTATAATAAAGAAAAGCTAATATTTGCTGCAGGGCGCGCTCTGCAGCAATTTTTATAATATTTGGAGGGCAAAGATATGGCAATTACAGTTAATTTGCAATACACTGGAAAAGACGGAAGCGCGAGAAGTATGATTTGCAAATGGATGTAAAACGTTTTGTAGACGCGGACACACCTGAGTCTGAGCGTCAGTTTATTAGGAAATAAATGAGCATACACTGCTCGTAGGAGAATTAATAGGAGAATAATATGGCAGAGAATCAATCATCAGTAAGTTTTTGCACATGTACAGACACAGCTTGTCCGTGCCACCCTACAAACCATGACAAGGGCTGCACACCTTGCATAGCGAAAAACCTGGCACAGCGAGAGATACCAAGCTGCTTCTTCAAGAAGGCTGGAGGAGAAAAGCCAACCAAGGATTGGTATTTTGAGGATTTCGCAGCGCTGATTAATGCGAACCAGAAATAGATTATAGTATAATGACTATATATATTTGTTCGAGGGAGAAGGACAATGAACAATTTATTTCTAACAAATTACACAGAGCAGACATTTCTTGATCGAATTAGAGATAATCTACGTAAATGCGATTCGTTTTCATTTTCTGTTAGTTTCATTAAGAAAGCCGGATTGTCTCTTTTATTAAAAGATATTGATGCGGCTTTAGCTAGAGGAGTACGCGGACGTATTATTACTTCTACATATCAGAATTTTACAGATGTAGAGTCTCTCAGGTCTTTTTTCCTTTTCCAAGAAAAATATCCTTCATTTGAATGCCATTTAGATTTCGAAAGCTTTCATGATGACGGTTATATGACAATTGGTTATCACTCTAAAGGCTATTATTTTGAATTTAATAATGATGCAGAACTGATTGTTGGCTCATCTAATATCACTCGACATGCTTTATTAAAAAATGTTGAATGGGATTTAGTTGTCTATGACGTAAAGAGCAATAACGTATTCAAGCAGATGCTGGCTGAGTTTGAAGATAAATGGCTGAATACATTTGAATTAGACAATGAGATAATCTCAAAATATATTAATAAGCTTAACTATGCAATTGAACGTTGGGACATGGACTATGATGGTTTATCAGAAAATGTTTCACCTAACTACATGCAACGAAAGGCAATGAAAGAACTAAATCGTTATAGAGCGATGGGATTGAGAAAAGCTTTAGTTGTAGCAGCTGCAGGTAGTGGTAAGACTTACCTTGCTGCTTTTGACGCAAGAAATTTTAATCCTAAGCGATTGCTATATATAGTTCACGAAGGCTCGATTCTACAGAAAGCACTAGAAACATTTAGAGAAGTATTTCTAAATGATGTTACATATGGTGTTTATAACAAGGATAGCAAGGATTTAGAAGCGGACTTTGTTTTTGCAGGAAATATTATTTTAAGTCAAAATCTGAATTTATTCAGTCCTGAAGAATTTGACTATATTATTTTAGATGAATGTCATCATGCAACGGCCGATTCGTATAGACGAATTATTGATTATTTTAAGCCTGAGTTTATGCTTGGGCTTACAGCTACGCCAGAACGAATGGATAATGAAGATGTATTTGAATTATTCGATACAAATGTACCTTTTGAACTTCGATTAAGAGACGCGATTATCAATGACTTAGTCGTTCCTTTTCACTACTATGGCATAAGAGATAGTTTAGTTGATTACGGATTGAATAAAACTCAAGAGAGAAAGCTGATTTCACAGTTGGCTTCAGTTGACCACTGCGCTTATATTAAAGAGAAAATTGAACAGTATAGGCCTAGTGGAAAGTTGAAGGCATTAGCATTTTGTAGAAATATTACACATGCAAGAATGATGGCCGAAGAGTTACACGAGCAGGGATATTCTACAGCGTATTTAACTGGTAAAAACACCGTTGGTGAAAGAATAAGAGCCTACAATGACCTACAGAAAGATGAATCTGGAATAGAGATATTATGCACGGTAGATATTTTAAATGAAGGTGTTGATATTCCAGGATGTAATATGGTTCTTTTCTTACGTCCGACGGATAGTGCAACTGTTTTTATTCAGCAACTTGGACGAGGATTACGTAAATACGATAATAAACAATATGTAACTGTTCTTGATTTTATTGGTAATAGTTATAAAAGAAGCGTTCAAATTGCCTTTGCTATGGGAAGCTTGGCAGAAAATTTTGTACTAGAAAAAAGATTAATGAAATCCCTAGTAAAAGACAATTTTACAGCGCTAGGGCTTGAAGACTATGGGGTAAAGATTCATTTTGATGAAGAAAGTCAGAATGAAATTATACAGTATATTGATCGAGAAAATTTCAATAGTAAATACTATATGGAGAAGGATTATTACAACTTTAAACAGTTTGTAAATACAGAGTATTATCCTAAGCATATGGACTATTTGAACAATGACTGTGCTCCAGATTTAATGAGATTCATGCAGATAAAACTTAATGGAAGAAAGACTGGATGCTATTATTCGTTTCTGCAGGGAATAGGTGAAAGCAATTTGCCAGTATTCGATGATAATCAAGTTACATTTATAAAATATGTATCTTCGTTACTTCCATTAGTGAGAAAGCATGAATATATTGCACTTTCTAAATTGCTAGATGAACCTTGTGATAGAGATGAACTAGCAAAATATCTTTTGGATACGGTGGATAAAAGCAATATCGAAGAGATAAATCATACGCTTAGATTTATGGAAAAGAAGGGGGCTATAAAAGTTACTGACAGTGTTGTTCGGTTAAACGTAAAAATGGACGACCAGTTTAGGGAATATATGGATGATTTACTTAAATATGGTCTTACTCAATATGACGAAACATATAGAAACTCTGAAAAGTTTGTTTTATGGCATGATTATAGAATGGATCAAGTTCAACTTAAAATGTTAAAGGATCCAGATCATAATCAAAAAGGCACATACTTTTATGGAGATGAAGCGATTGTATTTGCTTCCTTAAAGAAGGACGCTTCTATTGAAGAAAGATTAAATTACAAAGATAAGTTCCTTGAACCAAGTATGTTCCAATGGGAATGTGAAAATAATATTTCTGAAAAAGAGTTGCAAGCACTTCGACTTTGTAAATATGTGCATTTGTTTGTTAGAAAAGTTCAAAATGAGCATGGTATACAATTACCATTTACTTATGTTGGTGAGGGACGATTTACAAATGAACGTGCTCAATCAAAAAATGGAACTTATTTATATGATATTCCAATGGAGTGTGCGTTACCGGAATATCTTCAATATGATTTTGGAGTGGCACAATAATGAAAACAATAAGAGTAGTTGCAGCTGTAATTAAGGCTGAGAATGAACAAGGCAAGCCGATTATCTTCGCTACCCAGCGAGGATATGGCGAATATAAGGATGGCTGGGAATTCCCAGGTGGAAAAATTGAAGAAGGTGAGACTCCACAGGAAGCGCTAAAGCGTGAGATTATGGAGGAGCTTGATACAGAGATTAGTGTTGGCGAGCTGATAGACACTATTGAGTATGATTACCCAACTTTCCATTTATCAATGGATTGCTTCTGGTCGACAATTGTTGAGGGAGATTTGGTCCTCAAAGAGCATGAGGCTGCTAAGTGGCTCACAAAGGAACAGCTTGGAGATGTAGATTGGCTTCCAGCTGATATTACATTGATTGATAAGATTGATGCAGCTATTTAATTAATAGAAAGATCGTTACATGAAAGAATTAGTTAGATACCACATGGTTTTCACAGGCCGTGTGCAGGGTGTTGGATTTAGATATAAAGCAAATTATGTGGCAGATCAGTATCGCCTAACAGGCTATGTCAGAAATGAGTACGATGGCTCTGTTACAGTAGAAATTCAAGGCTCCGAGCAGGAAATATATATGTTCCTGAAATCCTTGGCAAATGATAGATACATCGATATCTACGAGCTGCAGAAGGAGAAGATTCCAGTTGAAGAGGATGAGCGAGGGTTTATAGTTCAGTATTAATGGCGTATGGAAATAGGATTAACAACTTCAGTTCAAAAGAAAATAAGTGACTTGAGATTGGAACATTCCCAGGACGTAGATTGTCGCTTCTGGTGGGAAGTCAATTTGACGAAGGTAGCAAATCGTAATGTTTTGGTAATGGTTCATCCTAGTAGCAGATACTGTATGGTTTATTCAAATCTCAAACCTTCGATCTGGAAGAATTTGGATTCTTTTGTTTGCGATGCAATCAAAGAGGCTCTATTACGAGAAGGTTTTTCAGACGAAGCTGCAAAGCGCTATTTTGAAATGGCTGGAGATATCGCATTTACGAAGACTCACGGTCGCCAGGCAACTGGTGGGTTAAATCGCATTACAAGTGATTTATGGTTCTTTGAAGATTCATTAGATAAGGAATGCATGTATCAAGAAGATATTTCCCAACGTATAAATGATTCACCATCTACCAATGCATTGCATCCAGAGTATACCTGCATTTTCCCACAGAATTATTTTGTAAATGAAATGAAAAACCTTTTATTCGGCGAGGAAATGAGGCTTCGATTTGCAACGAAGAAGGGAAATATCACCATTAGAGATGGAAAGGTATTAGATAAGGATAATAGATAAGAAATTTAAGAATTTGTTCGATTGTATACCAATGGTAACTTTGCTAAACTAACCTTCGGCGCTACCAAGCGGTAGGCGATTCAGCCCTTGAATTAGAGAGGGCGGTACCCTCTTGTATATTTACTGTAAACTAGTTTTTTCGCTTGAAATCAGGAGGGCTTAACTTATGGAAATTTATGACGTTATTGCAGTTATCTGCTTTGGGTTGACATGTTTTTCTCTAGGCGTAACCTATGGAAAAGACCATAAGAAAAAGAAGTAATCGCCCAAGCCAAAGGTTCGATTACTTCTTGTTCTTAAACATGTAAGTTTTTAACCAAAGGGCTGTCCGTCTATCGGTAGCGCCTTTTCTTATTAACATAATATAATAGTTACTTTAAAATTTCAATATTACATTGAGTAGATTGATAAACGCGAGGTCATTATGGTTAAACAGATAGTACGTGACCCATTATTTCTACAGCAGAAGAGCGAGCCAGCCACAGAGGCGGATGCTCAGGTGATTGTGGATTTGATGGATACATTAAAAGCGAATATAGATAGATGCGTGGGCATGGCTGCCAATATGATTGGCGTGAAAAAGCAGATTATTGTGGTGGCGGCTGGGCCATTCATCTTTCCAATGGTAAATCCAGTGATAACGAAAAAGAGTGGCAAGTACGAGACTGAGGAAAGCTGCCTGTCATTGGATGGTGTGCGACCATGCGTGAGATACGACGAAATAGAGGTGGATTATTTGGACCAGAATTTTCAGCCAAAGCATGGCAAGTACAGTGGATTTACAGCCCAGATAATCCAACACGAGATACAGCATTTTAGTGGAGAGCTGATTTAGAAGAGCAATCGGTATATACGGGGGAGTTAAAATGATTTTATTGATTGAAGGCGTAGTTTTATGCGCATTGTTTACAGTGATGGTTTATATAATGTCCAGAAACCCGATTAAGACATTGTATAATTATCCGCCAAAGATTCAAGAGCGTGTGATGTCGTTGGATGAGTATAAGGACCAGATTCCAACACAAAAGAATAAGCTGGCTGCCAAAGTGGGAGCGTCACTTTTATTTGTGGTGATACTTGCATTGATTCTTAGATTTATCAATGGGTATACATCCTTTTGGCAAGCTTTTGGTTATGGATTTTTACTTTGGACTATCGTAAATGCGTATGATGCCATAGTGCTAGATATAATCTGGTTCTGCCATGATCCTCAATTTGTTTTCAGGGGCACTGAGGATATGGTAGACGAGTATCACAACTACTGGTTTCACATCAAAGGATTTTTTATAGGTGAAGCATTGGCTCTGGTTGTGTGCGCACTAGCCGGGGTGATTGTATTGATGTTTACTTAATATTGGGGGAAAATATGAGCAATATAAAACTGATACATGGTTCATGCGCGGACCAAAAGGCAGATGTGATAGTCAATGCGGCGAATTCTGGCCTGTGGGCTGGCGGTGGCATTTGCGGTGTAGTTTTTGAAAAGGCAGGGATGAGGGAGCTGACAGCGGCTTGCAAGAAATATGAGACTCCGCTGAAAGATGGCGCAGCAGTGATTACTCCAGCATTTAATCTGACTAATGCAAAGGCTATTATTCATGCTGTTGGGCCTAATTTTGCTATTACACCAGCTGCCTTTAAAGAGCTGTTTGAGGCATATTATAATTCGCTGGTGGTCATGAAGGATAATGGGTATCATAGCATTTCATTTCCACTGATAAGCTCAGGTATTTTCGGAGGAGATTTGGCACATCCTGCTGCTGAATCTACAAAGCAGTGTTGCAGAGCATATAAGAAGTTTGTTGAGGATTATCCTGACTACAATATTGAAGTGATGTTGTGTGCCTTTGGAGCTGGAGAATATGCCGAGGCACAAGGGGAGTTTGAGAAAAGACCATAAGAAAAAGAAGTAATCGCCCAAGCCAAGGTAAGATTACTTCTTCTCTTATGATGAACTAATTTTTTTACCAAAGGGCTTTCCGTCTATCGGTAGCACCTTTTCTTAAATGGATAATACAATAGTTCTATTAAATTTTCAATGTTTTATGTGGCCAAAGGAGGGAATGTTATGGCAAATGATGTATTCGATAAGTTCGATGATGAACAGTTAAAAGATATAGTGACAGCAGGTTTTAGATTTCAGCATAGGACCTTAGAAGAATATGTGGAGCTATCGGAGAGACCACTTAAAGCTTCTGAGGAAGTAAGCTGGGGAGAGCCTGTTGGAAGAGAGATTTGGTAGAACCTGAGGTAAACAATGAGTCTATATGCTATAGGTGATTTGCATCTGCATTTTCAGTCTGAACTGAAAGCGAAAAATCAGATTGAAGATAAAGTTTGGCAAAATCATGAGGCTATTTTTAAGGAAAACTGCAATAAAGTAATGGCAGATGATGATACCCTAGTGCTGGTTGGTGACCATAGCTGGGGAAAGAATCTCGCGGAGTGCGAAAAAGATTTAGAGTACATCTGTGATTTGCCTGGCAGGAAGATTTTGCTTCGTGGCAATCATGACATGTTTTGGGATGCAAATAAGACTGACAAATTAAATGAGATGTTCGCAGGAAAGCTGGAATTCCTTCAGAATAATTATTTCGTATATGCGGATTATGCCTTGGTAGGCACAAAGGGATACACGTTTGAAGGACCATTTTATCTGGATCAATATGGTTATATCCAGGGATGGGATGAAGTTGAGGCTGAGCATGCCGAAAAGCTCGTTAAAAGAGAATCGGAGCGGCTCATAACATCCTTTGAGGCTGCTAAAGCAGATGGGTATAAGAGATTCATTATGTTTTTACATTACCCACCTACTAACATCCTTCAAACCAATAGTGTCTTTACTAAGATTGCTGAAAACTACAAAGTGGAGCATGTTATCTATGGCCACTGTCATGGCGAAAGTAGATTTCATGATAGTATAATCGGCAAGAAGAGAAGGATAAAATATTCACTAGTTTCTGGTGATTTTTTGCGCTGGAAGCCTATGCAAATTCTCTAACGGAAGAAACGCAATGAACAAATCTCAAGCACGTAAAATCCTTGGGTTGGATGGTACGGAAGATGAAAGAGAAATAAAAAAGAAATATAGAAAGCTTATGCATGAAAACCATCCTGATTCTACAGGTGCGGATAGTGATACTGCGGCTAAAATCAACACTGCTTATGCTCTTTTGATGAAAGATTACTCTGGACCTGGAAAGAAAAAATCTACGGTTAAGCGCCATTCAAGGCAGCACTGGAATGGAAAAGAAAATCCAAATGCTTACTGTGCTAGGCCTATTTTTCATGATGTGGAGGATGCTGATGGAAATAGCATTGGAACCATTGAAATAGCCAGAGGCAGGTATATATGGACCAGGGATGAAGAGTTTTCATTGTTTTTACGAAGTGTCTATGTGACAGCTAAGGAGCTTTTGGATAATGCCAGACCTTCATTATTTTTTGAGCTACCAGACGTTATAAAGCAGAAATATTTAGCAGACCTCACGTATTTGCTGACAGGCCAGTTCGTAGACAGTCTTATTTCACTGAAGGAACTTGGAGTGCTGGACATAGATGCATATAGGATTGATGCCATGGTGGAGTTGGAAGGAAACGTACCTGTTCCAAAATCTGGCGACAGCCTGTACCCAGCAGGTGTATCTAATCATCGGCTGTATCTTAGAAACAAAGGTGGACAGATAGTAGGCTATTTAAGCTTCAAGGACGACCGACTTTACTATGTAATCATTCCATTATTTGAGCAGAAAAAAGTGCAGGTTAAAATGGTGGTAGCAGATAACGCCTTGAAATCAAAGTCTAGGAAAAAGTATGTTGATTTAAATCTATGGGTAAGGTTAAATGAATCAGAAGATACTGCAATCGAAAGCACAAATCTTAGAATAGATAAGCTTTTAGAGCAATACAAAAAGGAAGGGTTTTGATAGGAGAAAGAGCCAGTAACTATTGAAAACAATAGTCGCTGGCTCTTTTGGAATGTTATCAATCAATTAGTATGGTAGCAGTTCTTAAAAAAAGTTCTAGGGGACTTGCATATTTTGTCGATTTTATGGCATAAATGGTATAGTAACATCATATTTTGAGTGAAGGGGAAGGTTTAATGCTGAGGATAGCAATTGTAGAAGATGAAAAACAGTGTCAGGCGAGCCTGATAGAGCATCTGTCTAGATACGAAAAGGAACACGCTGACAATTTTATAGTACGTACTTTTTCTGATGGAATAGATATCTTAGATGACTATACTTCAGAATATGATCTGATTTTCTTAGATATTCATATGAAATATCAGGATGGTATGACTACTGCAAAAAAGATTCGGGAATTTGATAATAGCGTTATTATTGTGTTTATCACTGCTTTGGCTCAATATGCTATCGAAGGTTATAAGGTTAATGCACTGGATTTTATTTTAAAGCCTGTGGCGTACGAACAATTTGAAGGCACAATGGATAAGGTCTTAAAGACTGCGGATAAATATCATAAGAGCAAGGAAATTATAGTATCTGATGATGGCGCTAAAAGAAAGATAGATACTGAGGATGTCTATTACATTGAGGTGGCAGGGCACACAATAGTCATTCATAGCAAGCAAGGTGTTTATGAAACAAGAAGCAAGAGCTTAAAAGTAATCGCAGAGGAATTAAAGGAATACGGTTTTGTTCAAAGTGGCCAGTCTCATTTGGTAAATCTTAAATATGTGGAAAGAATAAAAGGCGATGCTATCACGGTAGGCGGCGATGAACTTTTTCTTAGTCGAAGCAGAAAGAAAGATTTTATTGCAGCCTTTGGTGATTTTGTTGGAATGGAGATATAAGAATGCTTAATTCATTAAATATTGGCTATATGCTAGAAATGCTTATGCCAGTTATTGGAATCTGCATAGTTTTGAATAAAAAGAAATATCCGTTGGTGAAAAGTGCCCTCTGCTTATTTGCTGGAGTGTTTTTAAATCTGGCTATTGGAACTATATTAATGAAGGCAGGATACTCTGGAAGCAATATTACTGATATAACATCAAATGGTTATATAATTCTGCTGTTGTGGTTTATTGTCATTTGGTTGGCTGTTATTGTTGGTATTTATTTATCCTTAGAAGTAACATTTCATGAAGCATTTTATCTTTTTGCTGTTAGTTATGCTATAGAACATATCTTTTACTGCATAAGAGTTTTGGTTGATTATTATAGTGGCGGTAGGGTGCCAGAACATCAGCCTTTGATGTATGCCATAAGCTTGATTTGCTCTTTTTTGATGGCTTACTTTTGGTTCGCAAAACCTACTGTTGTTGATGGAAAATACTTGATAGAAACACTTTCGGCTACCACAGCCACTATAGTTATTTTACTTGTGGTATGGTTTCTAAGTATTATTTCTAGTATGAATGAGATGAGCCAAATACATGCTGTCTATGCGATTTTGGCATGTTTATTTATTTTGATAAATCAGCGTGCTCAGCTTATCAGTGAAAATGAAAGACAAAAGTTTAGATTCAAGGAACAACTTTGGAAGGACACCCAGGTCCGATATCAGTTTTCAAAGGACGCTATGGCTGTTGTAAACCAGCATTACCATGATATGAAGCATCAGATTAATGCTCTGGCAAATATGGAAAATGATGAAAAACGTCGTGGCATTTTATCAGAGATGGAAAATGATATTGCTATATATGATGCTGTTGTCCGTACTGGTAATGATCTTTTAGATACTGTTTTGACAGAAAAGAAATTAATTTGCCACAGCAAGGAAATAAGAATGAGTTGCATGGCAGACGGCGAGCAACTTAAGTTTATGGATGAAATAGATTTATATACTTTACTTGGCAACGCACTTGATAATGCTATTGAGGCAAATGAAAAAATAGCTGATGTTGCGAAGCGTTGGATTTCTATTCAGATTCAAAATAAGAAGGGGATTATTCTGGTAGAGATTGTTAATCCATTTGTTGGCTCTATAAAGCTGAAAAATGGTCTGCCTATCACATCGAAAGGCGATAAGCTGAGCCATGGATATGGCACACAAAGTATTAGATCAATAGTTGAAAAATACAATGGTCAGATGACTATCAAAACTGAAAACGACAAATATTTGCTTAGAATTATCTTTACGGAGTAGCTCTGCAAAATATGTCATAAAATATGCAGGCTGTGACAATGCCTGCTATTTTAATATTGTTTTTGCTATTCTTTCATTAAAGTTATCAATCGGGCGATAGCCTAAGGAAAAGGAGAATGCAATGAGCAAAGGAAGAAAAATTGTTGGAACAGTTATCCGCTCAATTTTAATTATTGTATTTGCGATAATTATTTTTGCGGTAAATACCATTTTGCCTAATTATGCCAGAATGGTAGACAGTTTTGTGGGTGGAATTAACACAAAAATTGATAATTCTGATGTAGATACTACAGGTCTAGATCTGCAGTATAGCAAGGCTGATTATGACAAGGAGTCAATCAAGCCAGTGGAGGCTGAGCTTCATCAGAGAATTGCAGATGAAGGAACCATTCTGCTTGAAAATCAGGATGGATTTTTACCAAAGACTAAGGATGCTACATTTAGTTTCTTTAGCGTAAATTCTGCTACTGTAGCTGCTAATGATGGCATGACCGGTGGAAGAAGTCTTGCTGATATTTTCGACTCAGCAGATGTTTCTATTAATAAGACTTTATTTGATTTTTATAAGGAACAGTCAAAATCTTATGGATTAGGAGCGGGTTCAATTTCATTTGGCGATGGTGAAGACTTCTCAATAAATGAAGTCCCTCTATCAGAACTTCAGGCAAACGATGAAGTAATGAAATCCGTTAAAGATACAGTACCTGTTTATTTCTTAAAAAGAGTAGCAGGAGAAGGACGAGATATGCCTCGTTCTATGTACAATCATGCGGACAATGCTGAAGATAAGGCAAAAACTTATCTGGAGCCAGACAGCACAGAGCTAGAAATCATTTCATACTTAAATGATAACTTTGACGGAGTGATTTTGGTTAGTAATTCTAATGCTGCACTTGATTTAGATTTTGTAAAAGATTATCCAAATATTAAGGCTGTTATTTCTGCAACAGCTATTGAATCTTTACCATATATTCTTACAGGCCAGGTAAATCCTTCAGGAAGAACTGTAGATACATTCGCAGCAAATCCTCTTGAGTCACCTGCTGCAATGAATTTTGGTGATTATCAGTATTCAGATACCAATGGTGATTTGACTAAGTACAACTATGTGACCTATGAAGAAGGCATCTATGTTGGTTACAAATACTACGAGACCAGATATGAGGATGTGACTCTAGGTCGTGATAATGCTGGAGATTTTGATTACGATTCTGAAGTAGTTTATCCATTTGGTTATGGCTTGTCATATACTACATTTGATTGGTCAGACATGAAGACTACATGGAATGGTGACACCTGTAATGTGGAAATAACAGTTACAAATACTGGCGATGTGGCTGGTAAGGATGTTGTAGAAATCTACGCCCAGAGCCCATACACAGATTACGATATTGCCAACGGTGTGGAAAAAGCTTCTGTTCAGCTTGTAGCTTATGACAAGACAAATGAGCTTGCTGCAGGAGAGTCACAGACATTAACTTTAAGCTTCGATAAGTCGCAGCTTAAGGCATATGATGCAAACAATGCAAAAACTTATATCTTTGATGCTGGTGATTATTATATTACTGCTGCAAAAAATGCTCACGAGGCAACAAATAATATTATTGATTTGAAATTAAATGATGTTACAGACGATAAGACATCAGATTTTGTATCAGTTTACACACCAGATATTACAGAGGTTGATACAGTTACATATTCTAAGGATAGTTACTCAGGTGTAGCAATTACAAATCAGCTAGATGACGCAAAGGGTGAAAATACTTATTTATCTAGAAATGATTGGGTAGGCACTTTCCCTACACATGACGGTGTCGCAAGCTCACAGATTAGTACATGGGGCAATGAGATTAATGGCGATGATGGAGCATCATACACTTACACAAAGACAGCCTCTGCTGAACTTGTAGCTACTCTAGACAGTTTCGATAGTGGCACTCCTGTAGACCCTGCAACACTCGCTGATACAAAAATCGTTTACGGCAAGGACAATGGCTTAAAGCTTATCGATATGCGTGGCCTCGATTATGATGATGTTCTTTGGGAAGATTTATTAGACGAGCTTACAGATGAAGAGATATACAATGCAGTCGCTGTTAGTGGTTACGGTATCGAATATATTGATTCAGTAGAAAAGCCATTTAACATTGATGCTGATACAGCTTCAGGATTAATCTACGGTGGAACAGGTGCCATGTTCCCAAGTGCAATGACACTTGCACAGTGCTGGAATCCATCACTTGCATTAGAATACGGCACAATGATTGGTAACGAGGGATTACTTGGAGGCGCTGACGGATGGTATGCTCCATCTATGAATATTCATCGTACACCTTTCTCAGGAAGAAATGGAGAGTACTATTCTGAAGATGCATTCCTTTCAGGAACAGTAGCTTCTAATGAAGTGGTTGGTGCGGCTTCTAAGGGAATGTATACATATGTCAAGCATTTTGCTTTTAATGATCAGGAAAATCACCGTGGTGATAGAGACGGTCAGTTCAGTATTGCAACATGGTTGAATGAGCAGAGTGCCCGTGAGATTTATCTGCTTCCTTTTGAGATGTGCATGAAGGCTGGCAATGTTACACTTAACTATGTAGAAAAGCAGGCAGATGGTTCATATGCTAACGCTACTAAGGACATTAGAGCTACTCAGGCTGTTATGACATCATTCAATAGAGTCGGCGCGACTTGGGCAGGTGGAGATTACGGCCTTATCACAGGAATCCTCAGAAATGAGTGGGGATTTAACGGCCTTGTTATGACTGATAATGCTAATACTGGCGTATTCATGGATGGCTATCAGATGACAGAATCAGGAGCCGATGTCAAACTTACAACGCTTCCTGCATCTGCAAGATATGACTTTGATAAAAATGATCCAGCAACATACTATTATGCAAGACAGGCAATGCATCATTTGCTCTACACAGTTGCTAATTCAAAGTCGATGAATGGTGCAATGCCAGGTAGTCATATCAAAGATGGAGCAAGATTGACAACTATTATAATGAGGGTAGTTACTTTATTATTTGGCCTTCTTATTCTTCTTCAAATATATAAGATATTTAGACTATTTAAGCCTACAGCTAAGAAACTTGCAAAGCTTCAGGCAAAGGCATAAAATTATTGAGCGGTGTTTATCACCGCTCTTTATTTATATATATGGGGTTGATTATTATGTGGCTATGGATTATTGCAACACTGGTTGCTTTTTACATTAAAGGATTATGTGGATTCGCAAATACGTTAGTATTTACATCCATACTTACATTTGGAGCGAATAACGTAAACATTTCTCCAGTTGAGTTGATACTTGGATATCCTACTAATTTGATTCTTACTTATAAAAACAGAAAAAAGCTTAAGCCTGCAGTGTTTGTTCCGCTGACTATATTAGTTTTGTTAGGAAGTATACCTGGTGCTTTTATCTTAAAAAATGTAACTGCAGGATACATCAAAGTTATATTTGGATTTGTTGTAATATTGCTTGGCGTGGAGCTTTATCTTAGAGATGCTAATATTCTACCTGTAAAACAGTCCAATGTTATGCTCGCAATCATCGGCATCATATCTGGCGTACTTTGTGGAATTTTTGGCGTTGGTGCGCTGCTGGCTGCCTACGTAGGCAGAGTTACCACTTCTACAACTGAATTTAAGGCAAATCTTAGTATAGTATTTATTGTAGAAAATACCTTTAGAGTCATTCTCTACACAGTCCTTGGAATCATTACATTTTCTGAGGTTAAAAAGGCGCTAATCCTTGTTCCATTTATGCTTCTTGCATTGTTCCTTGGAATAAAAAGCAGTGAGATTATCGATGATAAAATCGTTAAACGTATAGTAATTTTTTTATTGATTCTTTCAGGAGCTGTCATGGTGGTGCAAAACATCAAGCCTGTAGAAGAGGAACAGTACGGAGTATACATCGGTGCCAATCCAGAGGATATGGTTGATAGGCAACTGCCTGAAACTATAGTTATTGATGCTCAGTATTACAGTGATGAGCAGATAACTGAGCTAAAGGATGATGGGCATA
>JAEEGF011839885.1_pt1 | contig 21637 bp, 18 predicted proteins | sample 9134171 | NCBI WGS metagenome assembly JAEEGF01 (sample SAMN16246542, study PRJNA631951) | gut metagenome | biome: gut microbiome; feature: rumen; material: AP-attached | host: Bos | place: Iran: Karaj | collected 2018-10 | reverse complement strand
CCGACCGATTCAGAGGATATTTCAACAAGATACTTATAGACGCGCCGTGCTCCGGTGAAGGGATGTTCAGAAAGACTCCCGCGATCATGAAAAACTGGGAACAGTATGGAAACGAGTACTATCATAAGCTCCAGCTTGAGATAGTGGACGCCTGCATTCCTATGCTCTCGCCGGGCGGCTGCATGCTCTATTCGACCTGCACTTTCGATCCGTCGGAAGACGAGGGGACACTTTCCTATATCCTTGAAAAATATCCGTATATGCATGTGATACGCCCGGAACTCACATACGAGCTTTTTGACGGAGGCCACCCTGAATACATAGGTTCGGAAAAGGAAGAGATCAGGAATGCGATAAGACTCTGGCCGCATAAGCTTAAAGGCGAAGGACATTTTGCGGCGCTCCTTAAAAAGGACGACGGTGAAAACTGCGGCATTGTCTTTGAAAAAAATAAAGTGGTGAAATTGCCCGAGGACGCTGAAAAGTTCCTTTCACGCATTGGGATCGAAATTGACCGTGAAAGACTCGAACTTCGTGAAAACAGGCTGTTCATGAAGCCTGAAGGGATACCGGTGCTTTCGGGACTCAGGATAATGAGGACGGGGCTCCTCCTCGGAGAAGTGCAGAAGGACCGCTTTGAGCCTTCTCAGGCGCTTGCGATGGCACTGAAAAAAGACGACTTTGACAATTGCTATGATCTGCCCTGCGACAGTGAGGATGTCGTGAAATACCTTAAATGTGAGACCATAGAAGCAAAAACTCCTGTGAAAGACGGCTATGTCCTTATCTGCACGGACGGATATCCTCTCGGATGGGCAAAAGCAAAGAACGGAGTCTTAAAAAACAAATATCTCCCCGGCTGGAGAATGATGTAGGATTTTTAAGTGAAAAGGCTTGATCAGTTTTTAAGTGAAAACAGCATACTTACAAGGAGCAAAGCGAAAGACGCGGTGCGTTCCGGAAGAGTCACGGTAAATGCCGTAAAGGCAAAGGACCCCGCGATGAAGATCGGTGACACCGATGAAGTGATGCTGGATAAAGAGCCGGTCACAGCCACGGGCCCCGTTTACATAGTGATGAACAAGCCCGCGGGAGTATTAAGCGCCACAGAGGACGGGAAAGACCGCACTGTGCTGGATATTGTAAAAGAAAGCGAAAAAATACCCGACAGCATAAAGAAAAAAGACCTTTTTCCGATCGGACGCCTTGACAAAGACACAGAGGGACTTCTTGTGATAACTGATGACGGAAAGCTTTCGCATGACCTTTTAAGCCCCTCAAAACATGTGGAAAAGACCTATTTTGCCGTGTGTACCGGAACACCCGCAGAAGACGCCGCAGAGCGCTTCAGTGACGGGATCATGGTCGGGGAAGACTATAAGGCGCTTCCCGCAAAACTTCAGGTGGTATCTCAGGAAGACGGCAGGTGCGAGCTTCTGATAACGCTCACAGAAGGCCGGTTCCACCAGGTTAAGAGAATGTGCCACGAGATCGGCTCAGAAGTGGAATATTTAAAAAGAGTGTCCTTTGGAGCGTTAAAACTCCCTGAGGACTTAAAACCGGGAGATCTGATGCTCATGCCTGATTTCCCCGAAAAAGTGAGGACAGAAAAATGAGTACCGGAAAACGATTTACAAAAGGACAGTACGGCTATCTTAATTTCAGGAAAAAAACGGGATGGCTCCACTTTTCCCTTCTTGTCCTCGCGGGAGTGCTCATTTTTTTCACAGGGCTCCTTTTGAACAAATGGGAGGTGTCAAACATCTTTACGGTGCTCGCGATCCTTATGGTGCTTCCCGCGGCGCGTGTGCTGGTGAGCCTTGTCATAATGATCCCGTATAAGCCTATCCCCGAGGACCTGATGAAGAGGCTCTATTCTTACAAGAGAGAAGGCGACGAACTCTTTTTTGACCTTGTATTCACCTCATCCGAACATGTGATGCATCTCGACGCTCTGTATGTCACAGAGCATCAGGCTATAGGCTTTGTAAGAGAGGACAAGGACAAAAAAGGTAAGGTTCCGGCATATTTTGAAAAAGAACTTAAGAACCGTCAGATAAACATGGTCTACTATCATGCGGATTCCGAAGAAAAACTGGCCGCAAGGATGAAAAAAAGGCCGGATCAGTCGGGAGGACCGACAAACGTACAGGCAAGAAAAGACCTCATTGATATGATCAGAACTGCCATAGTGTAGAAACGATCAAAAGGGCGCGGGAATGATAAGTCACATTATTTCAAAAAACGAGGCGGGGCAGCGTTTTGACAAGCTTCTTCAGAAGATACTTAAAAACGCAGCACCGTCTTTTGTTTACAAGATGCTTAGAAAAAAGAACATCACGCTGAACGGTAAAAAGGCGGGAGGAAACGAGAAAGTCGCGGAAGGCGATGAGATACGTTTCTTTTTTGCGGACGAGACCTATGAGAAATTCAGCGGAAAGACCGAAGAAATAAAGGAAAGTAAAGACACTGCCAAAACGCTCGCTCCGGGTGAGATAGTTTATGAGGACAAAGACATCCTGATCGTCAACAAGCCTGCCGGAGAACTCACGCAGAAAGCGGAAGCTTCCGATGTGTCGCTTAATGAAAGAGTGGTGAGATATGTCTTGTCAAAAGGGGAAAAAGACGAGGCGTTCACACCGTCGGTGTGCAACCGGATAGACAGGAACACAAGCGGGCTCGTGATAGCGGGAAAGAGCCTTACAGGCCTTCAGGACATGGCTCAGATGCTTAAGAACAGGGATTTTAAAAAGTATTATCTCTGCATCGCAACGGGAAGGATCGACAAAGAATTTGAAAAAACTTCGTTTTTCGTAAAGGACGAGAAGCTCAACAAGATAACCGTGATGGATGAAAAAAGGGAAGGCGCGGAAAAGCTCGAAGCCGCTTTTTCTCCGCTCATCGCAGGAGATACACATACACTGCTGGCCGTTGAACTTAAGACCGGAAAACCTCATCAGATAAGAGGGCAGCTTGCGTTCCTCGGGCATCCGCTCGCAGGAGACTTAAAGTACGGCGGGACACGAGGAAAGGACATAAATGTGCGCCGTCAGATGCTTCACGCGTTTATGTATGTTTTCCCGGAGGACACTTTAAGGCTCTCCGAGCTTCGCGGGAAATGCGTTTCTGCGGATCCGCCCGCCGATTTTTTAAAGCTTTCCGTGCAGATATTCGGAAGAGAGGAAACTGAAAATGCCGTCAAAAAGTTTAAGAGGACTAAGGGGTTCGGCACTTGAGGAACTCATAAATCTCACAAACGACAGATACAGAGAGAGCGGACTTGCCCTCATACAAAAGATACCTACGCCCATCACGCCCTTACAGATAGACAAGGAATCAAAGCATATCACGCTCGCATATTTCGATCAGAAGAGCACGGTCGACTATATCGGCGCGGTGCAGGGGATACCTGTGTGCTTTGACGCAAAGGAGAGCGCTGCGGATACGTTTGCGCTCGCAAATATACATGAGCACCAGATACGGTTCATGAAGGACTTTGAAAAACAGGGCGGCGTGGCTTTCTTCCTGATAAGCTATACTCACAGAGAAACGCTTTACTATATGCGTTTCAGCGAAGCGGAGCGCTTTTGGAAAAGGATGTGCGAAGGCGGGAGAAAGAGCATAAGATTTGAGGAACTTTCGGAGGAATGGTTCTTTAAAGCGCAGAACGGAACAGTGATCCCGTACCTTTTGATGATACAGAAAGATCTTGATGAAAGAGACTGTTGACAAACTTGGGATTTTAGTATAAAATCCTCCTAATTTGATTTGCTAATCTGCTAATTTGGTAGCACATTAACGTACTAAAGCATAAAGCTCAAAGCCGTATTTTATCTGTGCTGCAGAGAGCCGGAGGAGATTTATGAAGGAAGAACTTCTTAGGACTCCCGCGGGTGTGAGAGACATCTGCGGTGAGGAATTCATCAGGAAAGAATGCGCGGAACGCGCGGTAAAGAGGGTCATGAAGCAGTACGGTTATCTGCAGATAAAGACCCCGACATTTGAATACTTCGATATTTTCAATTCCGAACGAGGAACAGTATCCTCAAGGGATATGTACAAGTTCACCGACCGCGACGGAGAAACCTGCGTGCTCCGTCCGGACGTAACGCCGCAGATTGCGAGATGCGTTGCAAAGTACCATCGTAACGATGTGCTTCCCGTTCGTCTTTTCTATCGTGCGGATACGTTTGTCAATAACGACGGGTATCAGGGAAAACTTAAAGAGATCACACAGATAGGCGCCGAGCTTGTAAATGCCTCGGGCGTTACCGCCGATGCCGAGATGATCGCGCTGATGATCGACTGCTTCTTAAGTCTCGGTCTTACCGAGTTCCAGATCGAAGTGGGAAATGCCGAGTTTTTCAAGGCTCTCACCTCGGAAGCGGGCTTTTCCGAAAGCGAGACCGAAGAATTAAAAGACCTCATCGAAGCGAAAAATCTGTTCGGCGTTGAAGAACTACTATCAAAGAAAAACATCGACAATGCCCTTAAGGAGATATTTACAAAGCTCCCGCTGCAGTTCGGTTCAATTGATTTTGTGAGGGAATTCAAAAAGAGTACCGAGAATGTCAGGGCACTCTCGGCCCTGAATGAGCTTGAAGAGATATATGAAAAGCTTAAAGTCTACGGCAAGGAAGCCTATGTCTCCTTCGATCTCGGGATGCTCACAAAGTATGAATACTATACCGGCGTCGTATTCAAGGCATATACGCATAAGACCGGAGAGCCTATTGGCGCAGGCGGCCGTTACGATTCGCTTCTTGCGCAGTTTGGAAAACCTGCGAGCGCCATCGGTATCGCGATCTATGTGGATTATGCGATAGCCGCGATGAACAGGCAGGGAATCCAGCAGAAAGTTGTCCACGATGCGACGCTTTTGCTTTATGAAGATGGCTTTGAGGACAAAGCGATAGAGGTCGCCGACAGTCTGAGAGCCGACAAATTAAAGATCACCGTGCTGAAGCACGATCCTTCGATCTCAGATGAGGAATATGAGGCTTATGCCCATTCCATCCTCGCGGGCGGGATCCTTTACATCGACAACACAAAATCGATAAGGATAAAGGATCTTGAATCGGGAGAGACACACGAAAAGAGTTTATAAAAGGACCGTAACTCCTTCCGGAGTTACAATTATACCGCTCAAAGCCGCGGGGGCTCCCCCGAGGCTTGAGCCTCGGGGGCAGACATGGAATACATAACTTTCGCGCTTGCAAAGGGCAGGCTTGCCATGCAGACGCTTGAATTCTTGGAGCGTATCGGGATCACTTGCGAAGAGATGAAGGACAAGGAGTCGAGAAAGCTCATTTTTACAAACGAAGAACTGAAACTCAAATTTTTCCTCGCAAAAGCGAGTGACGTCCCGACCTATGTGGAATATGGCGCAGCTGACATCGGAGTGGTCGGTAAGGATACGATCCTCGAGGAAGACAGGAACATCTATGAGGTCATGGATCTCGGAGTTGGAAAATGCAGGATGTGCGTTGCGGGACCCGCTTCGGCAAGACCGCTTCTCGAGAGCGGCGAGATCATCAGGGTCGCGACAAAATATCCGAGGATCGCAAAAGACTATTTCCAGAACAAAAAGCACCGCACCGTGGAGATCATAAAGCTCAACGGATCGATAGAACTCGCGCCCATCGTAGGGCTTGCCGAGGTGATCGTAGACATTGTGGAAACGGGCACGACACTCAGAGAAAACGGGCTCGAAGTGCTTGAAGAGATACTCCCTCTCTCCGCGAGGATGGTGGTGAACCAGGTATCCATGAAGATGGAACGCGAGAGGATAGGGAGTATAATAGAAAGACTGAGGACAAAATTATGAGAAAAGTGAGACTTAACGAAGAGACGATAAAAACGCTCCTTGGAGAACTCCTTAAAAGAAATCCGAATCAGTACGGAAAATATGAAGAAGCGGTGAGATCCATCCTTGATGATGTAAGATCGAGAGGAGATGAAGCGGTTTTTGAATTTACAAAGAGATTTGACAGAGCGGAGATAAACGCCGATAATTTCAAGGTGACGGAAGAAGAAATCGAGGAAGCCTACAGGCTGATCCCGGATGAAGTGCTCGCCGTTATCAGAAAGTCAGCCGAAAACATAAAGAACTATCACGCGATGCAAAAGCAGCGCAGCTGGTTTGATACAGACGAAAAAGGCACGATACTCGGACAGAAGATCACACCAATTGAATCAGTGGGAGTCTATGTTCCCGGCGGAAAAGCGGCATATCCTTCATCCGTCCTTATGAACGTCCTTCCCGCAAAGGTGGCTGGAGTAAAGAGGATAGTGATGACCACTCCTCCCGGACCAGACGGAAAAGTTTATGAAGGCACACTTGTTGCCGCAAGAGAAGCAGGCGTCACCGATATCTACAAATGCGGAGGAGCCCAGGCAATAGGCGCTCTTGCATACGGTACCGCGTCAATAAAGAAAGTCGACAAGATCGTAGGACCCGGAAATATCTATGTTGCGCTTGCAAAAAAGGCTGTTTACGGACTTGTTGCGATCGACTCCATCGCAGGTCCTTCCGAAGTGACGGTGCTCGCAGATGAGACACCGGATCCTACGTACGTTGCCGCAGATCTTCTTTCACAGGCAGAGCATGATGAGCTTGCGAGCGCGATACTTGTAACGACATCGGAAGAACTTGCCGGCAAGGTGGAAAAAGAGGTCGAGCGCTTTACAAACGAGTTAAGGCGCGGTGAGATCATAAAGAAATCTCTTGAAAACTACGGATATATCCTGATCGCTCCCTCGCTCAAAGAAGCGGTGGACGCGGTGAACGAGATCGCAAGCGAACACCTTGAGATCCTCACAAAGAACCCGTTTGAGACAATGACCATGGTAAAGAACGCGGGCGCCATTTTCCTCGGTGAATATTCGTCCGAGCCCCTCGGAGACTATTTTGCGGGACCGAACCACGTGCTTCCCACAAACGGCACCGCAAAGTTCTTTTCACCTCTTTCCGTGGACGATTTTATCAAAAAGAGCAGCATTATCTATTACTCAAAGGATGCGCTCCTTGAAGCATCCGACGATATCATCACTTTTGCAAAAGCGGAGGGCCTCACGGCTCACGCAAATTCCATAGCTGTGCGTTTCGGAAAAAAGATCTGAAGCACTGCGTAAAACGAAAGGAAGGCAAAGACCATGGGCGACAGGACCGCAAAGATTGTAAGAAAGACCAAAGAAACGGATATAGTCTGTGAGATCAATATCGACGGAACGGGAAAGAGTGACATTTCCACCGGAGTCGGATTTTTTGATCACATGCTCACAGCATTTGCAAGACACGGCTTTTTTGACCTGACTCTTAAATGCAAAGGAGACCTCGAGGTCGACAGTCATCACACCATAGAGGACTGCGGCATCGCGCTCGGACAGGCGATCTACGAGGCTCTTAAAGACAAGGCCGGAATTGCAAGATACGGCTGTTTCACGCTTCCCATGGATGAGACGCTGATGGTCTGCGCAGTGGACCTTTGCGGAAGACCGTATCTGAATTTCGACGTGCATCTCACGACACCCCGCGTGGGATATTTTGACACTGAAATGGCAAAAGAGTTTTTCTACGCCGTTTCCTATTCGGCCATGATGAACCTGCATATCAAAGAGCTCGCGGGCGAAAACAACCACCACAAGCTCGAAGCTTGCTTCAAGGCCTTTGCAAAGGCAATGGACATGGCCACAAAATATGATGACAGGATCGAGGGCGCGCTCTCGACAAAAGGAGTGATATGAAACTTTATCCCGCTATAGACATAAAAAACGGTCAGTGTGTGAGACTGAGACAGGGAAACTACGACGACAAGACCGTCTACTCCGACGAGCCCTGGAAGGTCGCTGTGGAATTTGAACAGGCGGGCGCCGAGTTCATCCATGTGGTCGACCTTGACGGCGCAAGAGAGGGCGTGAGCGCAAACGACAAAGCCGTAAAAGAGATCGTGGAGCATGTGAAGATCCCCATTGAGATCGGCGGGGGAGTGCGCAGTCTTGAAGACATCGAGCACAGGCTTTCTCTCGGTGTTTCACGTGTCATCGTAGGCACCAAGGCACTCAGCGACCCCGATTTTATAAAGACCGCGGTGGAGCACTTCGGAGCCGATAAGATCGTTGTCGGGATCGACGCAAAGAACGGTCACGTGGCTACCGAGGGCTGGGAAAATGTGAGCTCCGTGATGGCCTTGGACCTTGCTCTTAAGATGAAGGAGATGGGCGTAAAGACCATCATCTACACAGACATCTCTCGTGACGGGATGCTTAACGGTCCGAACATCGAGCAGACCAAGGCAATCGTTGACGAGACGGGACTTGAGATAATCGCTTCGGGCGGCGTTTCTTCGATAGACGACCTGAGAGCGCTGTCGCTGATCAATGTATCCGGCGTAATCTTCGGCAAAGCCATATATGAAAAAAAGATCGACCTTAAAGAGGCAGTCGGTTTGTTTATGGACAACAGAAAAAAGAAAAAGATAATAGCATCGATCGATGCGGAAAACGAGACAAGAGAGTCGGTGCTCGAAAAGGTGAGCGACTATGACACCTCGGGCGTGGACATGCTTTTTATCTACAATTATTCCAAAAACGCGAAAGACAGAGAGGATTTCTATTCGACTCTCCGCCTTGTGCGTGACAGGACGGATCTTCCATTCATGACGGGAGTTTTTGTGGACCGTCTCGAGGACGTGAAAAAGGCTTATTATGCCGGGGCCTGCAAGGTCATCATCGACATGGAGGCGATCTCCGATCCCGAGCTTCTTTCACAGGCCGTGACAAAGATCGGAAAGAACAATGTCTACGCGCTCGTAAACTTTGGCCTGAATTACAAAGAGGAGACGATCCACGAGATAGGGCAGGTGTGCTTAAAATACCTCGCTGACGGCGTTGGCGGCATAATGGTGAAGCATCTCGCCATCACTCCGAAGATCAGAAAATACCTGAACGACAACTACTGCGATGTCATAATCCGCGATGCGCTCTCAAGAAATTCCATCACGGAGCTTCTTGAACTTCCGAATGTTTCCGGCATCGCCACAAACTTTTACGAAGGAAAGAACGTATTTTCCCTGAAGAAATCCCTTTCCGGACAAGGCTTTGACATAGCGACGCCTCTTGCCACGGTGGATTTTGAGAGTCTCAAAACCAACGAAAAAGGCCTCGTTCCCGTTATCGTACAGGATTACAGAACGAATGAAGTGCTGATGATGGCGTATATGAATGCAGAAGCCTACGGCCTTACCATCGAGACAGGCAGGATGACCTATTTTTCCAGGAGCAGGAACGAGATCTGGGTAAAGGGAGAGACTTCGGGGCATTACCAGTATGTCAAGGCACTCTATGTGGACTGCGACTCTGACACCATCCTCGCAAGGGTAAAGCAGATCGGCGCAGCCTGCCATACGGGCAACAGATCGTGCTTCTATACTCAGATACTCAAGACAGAATTTGAAAACGACGACATTTCCGCCGTCCTTGACAATGTTTTTGCCGTCATTATGGACAGAAAAAAGAATCCCAGAGAGGGGAGCTATACCAACTATCTCTTTGACAAGGGCATCGACAAGATCCTAAAAAAATGCGGCGAAGAAGCGACTGAGATAGTGATCGCCGCAAAGAACCCCGATCACGAGGAACTTCGCTACGAGATCGCTGATTTCCTGTATCATGTGATGGTGCTCATGGCAGAGACCGGCCTCACCTGGACAGACATTTCAAGAGAGCTCGCATCGAGGGAATAAGTCATTCTGTTTCATGATCGCTTTACTTAATCAGAAAATTGTGTTAAAATGATAACATGTATGGTTTTGATACTTTTTAAGAGATCATGATCAATTTTTGACCTATCAGGAGGACAACAAATGTTTTGTGGAAAATGTGGTGCGCAGATAGAAGACGGCACATTGTTCTGCCCTAATTGCGGAGCAAAGATCACGGAGACCGTTGAAGCTGCAAAAGAGACCGCAGCCGAAGCAGTGGACAATACTGTGGCCGCTGTTGAGGAAACAGTTACGGAGACTGCAAATGCCGCGGAAAATGCCGCTGCAGAGGTACAGAATACCGTTACGGAAGCTGCCGGAGAGACTCCCGTGCAGCCGGTACCGCCTGTACAGCCCGTACAGCAGAATGCAGGAGAGAAGAAGGGCTTTGGCGCGTTCTTAAAGAAGAACAAGGTTCTTGTGGCAGCGCTTGCCATCCTTGTGGTGATACTTGTCGTTGTGGGATGCAATTTCGCAAGAGTTTCCAATGCGGCAGTAAAGCTTTTCTCAAATGATGCAAAGTATTACAAGCATGTTGAAAAGAAATACCTCGCAAGCACGGTGAACGATCTTGCGACAGCTTACAAGACTACATCCGACAATGCCGGTGACATTATGAACACATCGGTCAACGGTTCCGTCGCTGTAGAGTTTGGCACAAAGGGCACAAAGCTTCTCAGCACTCTCGGCGACATGGCTGATGTAAAGCTCGACTGGTTAAAGAACGTTGAACTGTCTTACGGCTATGCATTAAAGAACGCTCTTATGGGCGCAAACGCTGAGCTCAAGCTCAACAAGAAAAAGATCGTTTCCGCCGAGATGACCTTTGATATGGATAACAGTGAAGCCTATATCAGGGTTCCCGAGCTCGATTCAAGCTATATCCTTCTTGGTGAGGATATTATCGGAGAGACAAAGGGCTTAGACGACGAGATCGACATGAACACCTTTGACAAGGAGATAGATACTTATCTTAAGGCTCTTCCTTCAAAGGGAACTCTTGCAAAGATCCTCAACAAGTATATCGATATCACTCTCGATCAGGTTCAGGATGTAAAGGTCGGAAGCAAAAAGGTTAAGGTTGGAGATATCCAGCAGAACCTCACCACCATCAAGGTAGAGATCGATGAGGAAACGTTAGAGAATATCCTTGTAAAGGTATGTGAGGAATTAAAGAAGGACAAGGACATAAAGAATACCATCATCAAGCTCGTTGACGCTCTTAAAGAATATGAGCGCACAGAGAACGGTGGTGAGGATGCATATGACGATTTCCTTGATATGCTCGACGATGTGATCGACAATGCGGCTCATTACGCAAAGAGCTATGCCGAGAGCAACGGCCTTGAGTACACCCTCTATGTGAACGGCAAGGGTGAAGTTGTCGGAAGGACTGTCGAGACCGCCACAAAGTATTCTTCCAGAACACAGATCGAGACAGTGTCTTATATGCTCGTTTCCAAGGGAAGCGACTATGCTTTTGAAGCATACAGCAAGTCCGATGTTAAGCGTGACGGCAAAAAAGAAAGTTCCACTGTGAACTTTGAGCTTTCAAGCGAAGGCAAAAAGAAAGGCAATAAGTACACAGGCGATGCCGAGATAAAGATCGGCGAGGGCAACAACAAAGTCGAGTACAAGTTCTCGGTGAACAAGCTTGACTACTCCAAGATATTTACAGGTGTTGCGAGCGGTTCCGTTAAACTTCCTCTTGATGCGGGAGCCCTTACTCCTCTTGTGGGAAGCTACACGGCATCGACCATTTCTTCCGGACTCAGCACTTACCTCGGTAAGGATGTTTCCGTTGACCTTGGCTTCAACACCACCAACAAGAAGGGCGAAGTCACGATCACTCTTTATAGCAAGGAAGACAAGATACTTTCACTTACGTTTACCTCAAAGATAGGAAAAGCTTCAAAGCTTTCCGTTCCGAGCGCAAAGAAAGCAAACGAGATCTCCGACCAGGACGATCTTATGGAGTGGGCATCTTCACTTGATCTTTCCACTATCAGCAAGAATCTTGAAAAAGCAGGCGCCGGTGATGACATCACAGATCTCATCGATGACGCGCAGGATTATCTTGAGGATATGGGCAAGTTTTACCGCTGATCAAATTCAATAACAACAACTGCACACAGTGCCGAAAGCTTGTGTGCAGTTCTTTTTTATCATGAAGGCCGAAATAGTAGACATCACAAAAAAATACAGGAAAACGCTGTGCCTTGACGGAGTCTCGCTTTCCATGGAAAGCGGGAAGTGCTACTGTCTCCTCGGAAGGAACGGCACCGGAAAGACGACTCTGCTTTCCGTGCTTTCCGGAGTGCGCGAACCTGATTCCGGGAGTTTTCTTCTTGACGGAGAAGATCTCCTTAAAAACAGAAAAATGCTAGTTGACAAGGTGGCCTATGTTCCGCAGTCGGACCCGCTCATCCCGGAGCTTTCCGCGATGGACAACTTAAGGATAAGGTATTCTAAAGAAGAGATCGAACAAAGCCTTAAAGACGGCTTCCTTAAGGAGCTTGGCATAGACGAGTTTATAAAGACCCGTGTAAGCAGGATGTCCGGCGGAATGAAAAAAAGGCTGTCCATAGGGTGCGCGATCTCCGGAAATCCCGCGGTGCTGCTGCTTGACGAACCGGGAGCTGCTCTCGACCTTATCTGCAAGGAAACGATAAGAAAGACGGTTTCCGACTTCAGAAAAAAAGGCGGGATCGTGCTTATCGCGACTCACGACGAAGAGGAGATAAGGCTTTCCGACGAGCACTATATCCTTAACGGTGCAAAACTCAGAAAGACTATTTTTAACGGAAATATCAGTGAACTGATAGATGAGATGCAGATTCCTTAAATTAACATACGTACAGCTCAAAAGAGCTTTGAGGCTGCTGCCCGCAACACTTACGGCGGCGGCGTTTTTATGCATTTCGATCGGGGTGTTTCTGGGTGCCGTTACGGTGCATCACGGCGAAAGTGAACAGAATTCCCTTTTTGAAGTGGCCTATGTGGGCGAGATCTCGGACTATATGGGAATAAACGTTGACAAGGCAGCTCGTCTTGTGGGTGAGGAGTTTGGCGTGGGCTTCAGCAGCATGACCGAGAAAGAGGCTTCACGTGCCATGCTGAAAGGAGATCTTACCACCTATGTGATCTTCCCCGAGGGCTTTGTGGAGGCTGTCGACGGTGGAAGCAATGACAAACATGTGACCTATGTAACCGCGGAAGGAAGGGGCGGTGTGGCAGGAAAGATCCTTGCGGAATCGCTTGACGGAATTTCCTCCATAATGACAACTACACAATGCACCTATTATTCGGCATACGATTATCTGAGACTGGTCTCTCGTAACGACTTCATTTCCGAAGGCATGGATATCCTTGACAAGGGGATGATAAGTTCCATCCTGGGGACCATAGGTTCGGCCGATGTTGAAGTCATCGGAGTTTCAAACGGCCTTTCCTTCACGGGGTATTACCTTGTTGCCGTGCTGATGATATTTATCACAATGTCGGGCATTGGAGCTTCCTTCTTTTTTTCTGGACGGAATTCAAACTTTGAGCTGATGCTGAAGCGTGAAGGGGAAAACCCTGCGGTTCAGGTACTCTCTGAATTTATCGGTTTTTCCGCGCTCCAGACGATCTCGCTGTTCCTTTTTTCAATCCTCATGGTGATCGGTGTGTCCTTCGGAAAGATAAGCATTTCCGAGCTTGGAAGCGCCCCCGGCGGAAAACTTTTTCTGTTTGTCTTGTCCGTATGGCCTTACGCCATGATGCTTTTCCTCATGCAGTTCATGCTCTATGAGATATTCAGGGGTACGATAGGCGCGATACTTTCGCAATTTGCGGTTTCCGTGATACTTGGGCTTGTTTCGGGGTTTTATTATCCGCTTTCAATGCTCCCCGAGAGAGTGACTCGTGTTTCGTCATTTCTCCCGACCGGCGCGGCGTTCAACGCGGCTTCGGCTTCTCTTTTGGATACACTTGGCTTTAAGGAGCCTTTACTTTGTCTTGCCTGGTCCATCCTGTTTTTCGGAGTCAGCGTATGGGTGAGAGACAGGAGGCTTGAAAAAGACTTATGATCAGGAATGCTCTTGTTTTTCTTGCACTGCAGAACAAAAGGATAATAAAGAACCCCGTTTTTCTCACAGCGATGCTGCTCACGCCGCTCCTTGTGCTGCTTTTGTCGGTCACATCATCGCTGGATCTTGACATAGTAAAGATCTCCGTTTATACAGGACCTGACAGCGAGGCTGTTTCCACCGTGCAAAAGCTTATCAGGTCTTCGGACGTCATGAGCTTTGTCATAACGGAAACACCGGAAGAAGCGAAAATGCTCGCGGCAAGCGGTCAGACGAACGCTGCGTGGGTATTTGCGGACGATTACAGTAAACTCATACAAGGCGCGTTTGAAAAAGATAAGCTCCCGACACTCGTCACAAGCTACCAGCCTGAGGACAATCCGCTCATGATGCTTGTGATGTTCAGGCTCTATGTGCTGATATATCCTCAGTTCATGCATGAAAATCTGCTGAGTTTCATATCTGCCGTTCCGGGTTCGGAACCTGTTGAAAAGGCACAGATAGAAGAGATATGGCAAAGCAATATGAGCGACGAATCGCTTTTTGAGATGAGATATATGGATCTCGAAAGCGTGGAAGATGACGGGGACAGCACGATCTCCGCGCCTTTACGCGGAACACTTGCTCTTATGCTTTCACTCATCGCTTTTGCTGCGGCGCTTTTTCATATGCATGATGTAAACTCGGGAGTTTATGAGCTTGTCCCGCTCAGGTACAGAAATATTCTCAGCATGGGATGCATCGAGGTCCCCGTCTTTGACGGCGCGATACTCATGCTCCTCGTGCTCATTGTCACCGGAAATACAGGAAATATCGGAAGAGAAGCGTTAAATCTGCTGCTGTTTTCGATAAATACCGTGCTCTTTGCGAATATCCCCATATCTCTGTTAAAGAGCGAAGAAAGGTACGGGGCGCTGATACCGGTGCTGATGCTGATGATGATGGTGCTTTGCCCCGTTTTCCTTCTGATAAGGAACTCGAATCCCGTAAGATTTGTACTGCCGCCGTACATCTATCTCATGTCCGGACACGCATGGCAGTATACGCTTGTCGGGCTTTTGACGGCTATGGCGCTTGGGGCTTTGGACCTTTTGATATCCAAGGTTTTTTCCTCAGAGATAGGAAGATAAAAAACGATCCGGAGGTAGATCCATGAACATACTCTTAAAGAACATGCAGGTACTTTTGCCTGAGGGCGACAGGGACGTCATAAAGCAGACCGATGTGTATATCTCGGGAAACCGCATTGCGGCAGTAGGAGAGGCGCCCGCGGGATTTAAGGCCGAAAAGACGATCGACGGCACCGATAAGCTTGCAATTCCCGGGCTCATAAACTGCCATACGCATTCCTATATGAGCTTTATGAGAAATGTGGCGGATGACCTGTCCTTCATGGACTGGCTGTTCGGCACCATAGACCCCATCGAGCAGCAGATGACCGATGAAGACGCCTACTGGGGCGCGATGCTCGCGATCACGGAGATGATAAAATCGGGCACCACCTGCTTTAACGATATGCAGATGAATATAATGCAGACCACAAGAGCAGTAAAAGAGACAGGGATACGCGCATGCATCTGCCGCGGTCTTGTGGGACACGGAAACGATGAAGCCGGGAGCACGAGGCTCGCGCAGGCCTTTAAAGAAGCCGATGCTTTTAAAGACTGTGACAGACTGCACTTCCTTCTCGGGCCGCATGCGCCTTACACTTGCGACGGGGATTTCATGCGGATAGTTTCCGACGAAGCAAAAAAGCACGGCATGCGCATACATGTGCATCTTTCGGAGTCTCTCAGTGAGATCGAAGGAGTGAAAAAAGATTACGGCTGTTCTCCCATAGAAATGGCCGAAAGATACGGACTTTTTGACGTTCCCTGCATCGCGGCACACTGTGTGCAGATAGACGATAACGACATTTCGATCCTTAAAAAACATAATGTGAGCGTTGCTACAAACCCCGCGAGCAACATGAAGCTCGGGAATGGTTTCGCTCCGGTAAAAAAGCTTCTCGATGCCGGCGTGAATGTCTGCCTCGGCACGGACGGAGCGGCGAGCAACAATTCACTGAACATGTTCCACGAACTGAGCCTCCTCACGCTGATCCACAAAGGAACAGGAAAGACACCTCAGTGCGTGAGTGCACGAGAAGGCATAAGGATAGCTACGGTAAACGGCGCGAGAGCCTTGGGACTTGAAAACGAGATCGGAACGATAGAAGCGGGAAAGAAAGCGGATATCGCGATACTCGATCTCAACAATCCGTCACTCGTTCCGCAGAACAACCTTATCGCCGCGCTTTCATATTCCGCAAACGGTTCCGAAGTGGACACCGTGATCATAGACGGTAACATCGTGATGGAAGGAAGGACACTCACAACTGTAGACGAAAGCCTTGTTTATTCCAAGGTTAATGATATAATCAGACGTATGGGACTTGACAAAAAGGAATATTGACATTACACAAGATATTTTTCGGAGGAAGAACATGGAAAGTGAGATCAGAGACATAAACCTCGCGGAGAGCGGAAGACAGAAGATCGAATGGGTAAAGAGAAACTGCGATCTTTTAAGGACGCTTGAACAGGAATTCATTAAGGAACAGCCCTTTAAGGGAAAAAAGATAACGCTGTCAGTCCATCTTGAAGCAAAAACCGCATATCTCTGCAAAGTCCTTGCGGCAGGCGGGGCTGAGATGCATGTGACCGGATCGAACCCTTTGTCCACACAGGATGACGTCGCTGCGGCGCTCGTGGCCGACGGTCTTACCGTACATGCGTGGTACGGCGCGACAGAAAAAGAATATGCGGAACACATAAGACATGCGCTTTCCTGCGGACCTCATATCATCATCGATGACGGCGGGGACCTTGTGAACATGCTACACAACGAGATGAAGGAATTGATCCCCGGTGTTATCGGAGGCTGCGAAGAGACCACCACGGGCATCATAAGACTCGAAGCGATGAACAGGGCGGGAGAGCTCAAATTCCCCATGGTCCGCGTGAACAACGCGCAGTGCAAGCATTTCTTTGACAACAGATACGGCACGGGCCAGTCCGTGTTTGACGGAATAAACAGGACCACAAACCTCATCGTTGCCGGAAAAGTTGTTGTGGTCGCAGGCTACGGCTGGTGCGGCAAGGGAACGGCAATGCGTGCGAAAGGACTCGGCGCGAGAGTCGTAGTCACAGAGATCGACCCTGTAAAAGCGATCGAGGCGGTAATGGACGGGTTTGACGTAATGCCGATGAAGGAAGCAGCAAAGATAGGCGATTTCTTCATCACGGTGACAGGATGTGAAAAGGTCATAGACGAAGAGGATTTCGCAGTGATCAAAGACGGCGCAGTTCTCTGCAACGCAGGCCATTTTGATTGCGAGATCGACATGAAGGCACTCCGCCGCATTGCGGTAGAGACACGTGAGATGCGAAAGAATATCATGGGATACAAGCTTCCCACCGGACAGTGGATATATGTGCTTGCGGAAGGACGTCTTGTAAACCTTGCCGCAGGAGACGGACATCCCGCGGAGATCATGGACATGAGCTTTGCAATACAGGCCCTTTCCGCAAAATATCTTGTGGAGTACGGGAACGAACTCACTGAAAAGCTTATCGATGTGCCGCGTGAAGTGGACGAGGCCGTTGCTGTGAGAAAACTGAAATTCCTGGGAAAAGAGATAGATGTGCTCACTCCCGAACAGGAAAAATATCTCAACAGTTACAATGTCTGATGAAAAATTTTTCGCTTTAAAGCGATAAAGCACTTGACAAGGAACTGCATTTCTGCTAAAACAGAACAGGTCAAAAGGGAGCGGTTTCCTTTAGCTTAGGGGAAACCGCTGTTATTTTAGGACAAGCGGAATAAAGGAAAAAATATGGACGACCTTAAAGAACTCAGAGACAAGATATCGGGTATAGACAGCCGGATGGTGGATCTTTTTGAAGAAAGGATGCATGTTGCGGCTGAGATCGCGGCTTACAAAAAAGAGCACGGGATGTCCGTAAAGGACGAATCGAGAGAGGAACTCCTTATCAGGAAAAATATCGAATTGATCAAGGATACCACGATCAAAGAGTATTATGTTGCATTCCAGAAGAATCTGATGCATCTTTCGTGCCTTTACCAGACAAGACTGAACGAAGGCATGAACATCTGTTATTCTGGTGTTCCGGGAGCCTTTGCCTATATAGCGGCAAAAAAGATGTTTCCCGACAGCCCGCTCACAGCTTACGGAAGCTTTGAAGAAGCCTATGAGGCCGTTGAAAAGGGCGAGCAGGACTGCGCGATACTTCCTATCGAAAACAGCTATGCCGGAGAAGTGGGAAGCGTGATGGACCTTATGTTTTCGGGAAATCTCTATGTAAACCAGGTCCTCGACGTGGATGTTGTGCACAATCTCATGTCGGTAGAGGGCGCAAAGCTTGAAAACATAAAGACTGTCGTGAGCCATCCTCAGGCGCTTTCGCAGTGCGATGCTTATATCAGGCAACACGGGTTTGACACGGAGACCTTTTCAAATACTGCGATGGCAGCAAAATATGTACAGGAACTGAACGACCCCACGGTGGCCGCGATAGCGTCAGATGAGACCGCAAGGCTCTACGGTCTTACCATGCTCGACCAGAACATAAATTCCAGCAATTCAAACACCACGCGTTTCGCATCGTTCTCAAGAGCGCAGAACAAGCCCGTGAGCTCCGCAAAACGCGGAAACGAGCATTTTATCCTGGTATTTACCGTAAAGAACGAAGCCGGCGCTCTTGCGCAGACGCTGAACATCATAGGTTCCCATAACTTCAACATGAAGACCTTAAGAAGCAGACCCATGAAAACTCTCATGTGGAACTATTTCTTCTACATTGAGGCAGAGGGGAACATCAACACTCCCGACGGGCGTGACATGCTGGTGCAGCTGAACGCCATCTGCGCAAACCTTAAACTTGTCGGAACCTACAACTGACTTACTTTGGAGGGCAGCATGCATATCGATCTTTCTTCCGAGAGCATCGGATATGACATAATACATGAAAGAGGAATACTGAAGCGCGCGGGCTCGGTGCTGGATCTTTCCCGGAAGGTGCTTATCCTTACCGATGACGGGGTCCCTGCCGAATATGCAAAGACCGTCGCAGATCAGGCAAAAGAGCCTGTGATCGTGACCATTCCTCAGGGTGAAAACAGCAAGAACGTCGAAAACTACCTAATGATCTTGAGGACGATGCTTAAAGCTTCGTTTTCAAGAAGTGACTGTGTGGTCGCGGTAGGAGGCGGCGTATGCGGGGATATGGCTGCTTTTGCGGCTTCCACCTACATGCGCGGAGTGGATTTTTACAATATCCCGACAACCGTACTCTCGATGGTGGATTCGTCCATAGGCGGAAAGACCGCGATCGACTTTGAAGGCGTAAAAAATGTTGTGGGAACGTTTTTCCAGCCGAAGGCTGTGCTCATAGACGTAGATGTCTTAAAGACGCTTGACCGCCGCCAGATATCAGCGGGACTTGCTGAAGCCATAAAAATGGCGGCCACATCGGATGCGGCGCTTTTTTCCTTCATCGAAAACAGCAGCGATGTCGACAGTGACATCGAGGAGATCATAATAAGAGCAAACGAGATAAAACGCCTTGTGGTCCAGGAAGATCCAAAGGAAAAGGGCTTGAGGCGCGTGCTCAATTTCGGGCATACCGTGGGACACGCGATAGAAAGCAGACACGAGGGAAAACTTCTTCACGGGGAATGCGTTGCTCTCGGGATGACCGTGATGTGCTCCGAAAACGTAAAAAAGAGACTCATACCCTTACTTAAGAAATACGATCTTCCCACACAGATCACCGATGACATGAAGAGCCTCACGGAACTCATGAGCCATGACAAAAAGGCTGTGGGAAAAAAGATAAGAACGGTATTTTGCAACGAGATAGGAAGCTTTGAATTCAGAGATATGACACTGGAAGAGATTTCTGCGACATGAAAAACACATTCGGGAACAGCATAACGATCACGATATTCGGAGAAAGTCACGGGGAAGCCGTGGGCTGTGTGATAGACGGGATGGCTCCGGGCGTGGAAGTGGATGAAAAAAGGATCGAGGACATCCTTTCAAGGAGAAGACCTCAGGGACTTACGGACACAGCGCGCAGAGAGCCTGACAGATTTAAGATAGTGAGCGGTGTTTTTGAAAGCCATACAACAGGCACGCCGATCTGCATCCTCATTCCGAATGAAGACAAGCACAGCAGCGATTACGAGCGAGGCCCTGCAAGGCCTTCGCATGCCGATTTTTCCGCATTTCAGAAATATCACGGCTTTGAAGACTACAGGGGCGGCGGACATTTTTCGGGTCGTATCACTGCGGCTCTCACCGCTGCAGGAGGGATCTTCATCCCGGCGCTTGAAAGACTTGGGATAGAAGTCGGATCTCATATAGCGGAATGCTGCGGGATAAGTGACAAAAGCTTTTCTTTCGATCCTTCGGATGAGATACGGATGCTTAAGACAAAAGCTTTTCCTGTCATTGATGATGAAAAAGGAAACGAGATGATAAAAGCGATCGAAGCCGCAAGAGAAGACTCCGACAGTGTCGGCGGCGTGATCGCGACGGCAGTGACAGGCGTCCCTGCGGGAGTAGGCGAACCCTGGTTTGACAGCCTTGAGGGCGAGATAAGCCATGCCGTTTTTTCTCTGGGCGGAGTAAAAGGCATCGAATTCGGCCTGGGCTTTAAGAGCACCGAACTTCGCGGCAGCGTTTTTAACGATCCCATCCGTATGAAAGACGGAAAAGCGGTTACGCTTACAAACAACAACGGCGGCATTAACGGCGGTATTTCCAACGGAATGCCGATACTTTTCAATACTGCGGTAAAACCCACACCTTCTGTTGCACGGCCTCAGCAGACAGTGGATGTATTAAAGAACGAAGAATGCGAACTTCTGATAAAAGGCCGCCACGATCCCGCGATAATAAGGCGTATCTGCCCTGTGATAGACTGTGTTACCGCGTTTGTCACAGCAGACATGCTTTCCGTAAGATACGGGACCGATGTTTTACTGAAAGGATTTTGACAAAAATGGAATACGGACTTATCGGCGAACACCTTTCTCACAGCTATTCAAAGCAGATACATGCATCGATCGCCGACTATGATTATATTTTGAAAGAGATCGCGCCCGAAGCCCTTCAGAAGTTTATGGAGGCCAGGCAGTTCAAAGGGATAAACGTAACGATCCCCTATAAAGAGCGTGTCATCGGGATGCTTGACGAAGTGGACGAGACCGCAAGACACATAGGCGCAGTGAACACGGTGGTGAACATAAACGGAAAGCTCCGCGGTAGCAACACCGACGCGCCGGGACTCATGGCCCTCATCATGAAAAACAAGATCGACCTTGAGGGAAAAAAGGTACTGATCCTCGGTACCGGCGGAACTTCAAAGACCGCCGTCCATGTGGCTCACACACTCGGGGCATCGGAAGCCTTAAGAGTATCAAGGACCGAAAAGCCGGGCTGCATCACCTACGAAGATGCTGAAAGCCTTCATTCCGACGCAGGTGTCATCATAAACACCACACCTGTCGGCATGTTTCCCGATGAGGACAAGGCGCCTGTCGACCTTTCGGTTTTTCACAAGCTTTCAGGCGTGGTCGATGTGATATTTCACCCTTTCAGGACAAATCTCATCCTTCAGGCGGAATCGCTTCATATCCCGGCATGCGGCGGACTTTATATGCTCGCTGCCCAGGCAGTTTTTGCAAGCTCGCTTTTTCTGCAAAAAACGGAGACAGACAGTTCGCTTATCGACAAAG